>Ga0123357_10004989_pt1 | contig 15765 bp, 7 predicted proteins | sample TergutEmb28metaG_FD_89873 | JGI IMG/M metagenome (GOLD analysis project Ga0123357, IMG submission 89873) | Embiratermes neotenicus P4 segment gut microbial communities from Petit-Saut dam, French Guiana - Emb289 P4 | ecosystem: Host-associated > Arthropoda: Insects > Digestive system > Gut ... | reverse complement strand
TCTGGGAAACCAGATTTGGTTCCTGGTGGGGTCTGGTATTTATCCTCTTCTCCACAGTGTCTGGGCTAGTTCTGGGTCCTGCCATGCATCCTGTCATGTGGGTGCTAGGGAGTCTTTCTGTGGGAAATAAATGGCTGGGGAATGAAGCTGAACACTGCTTTCACTAATGATGAAATTAAGAGTGTGTGAAGCTCTATCTCCTCCCATACATCTTAATGGCGTGGTACATAATAAAGCACAGTGACCACTTCATCTTTTTTATTTACTTTTTTTGTATGCCTCCAAATCTTGTAATCAGATGATCTTTCTTGAGTAAAGTATATAAGATATACAATAAAAACATTTCACATGCATTTGTTTGCATGTCTGGAAAAGTGATAGTATTTATGGCATTCACATTCAAATTTCGTGCCCTTGTTTTATGAATATCTTTTTATAATTAGTTGTTCTTGCATTTTTTGCTCTGACCTTATGGGAGTCATTTATTGGTATGCTATTGTAATTTCATTCAATTGCTTTATCATAGCTAATTTTTACATGTATAATACTGGTATAGGACATTGTTGTTAAATCTTTAATATCTCTAAGAAAGAAATCATAGTTTCATCCAGAGAAACAATATCAGTGTTATATTTTGTGTGAAAGGATTCCCTGAAAGGTACTCATATGTAAGGTGGAGAAGAGAAATTTTTTGAATATTATGTTATTCTTAAACTGTTTGTAATGGTGAATTTAAAATTTCAATCTCATTTCTTTATTTATTCACTGTCACATCTGTCATTTACATAGTATACTTGTCTACATGTTTTTGTACAATGCAGGTATTCTGTTTTTGTGTTTCCAGAACAATTATGTGTATATGCATACATGCTTGTAGCAGTTGTTGATTCTTGTACTCACATTCTTTTTCAGGTGTTCTAAACAGTTTATTTTCTTTCAGCAGAAAAAGTGGCAGGTCTATTGTTTTAATTATGCTGTTGCATCTTTGTATTAGTTTAATCAATTGTTTTATAGTTGCTAGTTAAAGGAAAATTAAGTTATTTGCTGAGTATCTTTCACTAAGGGCATTATGTGTAAGAAGTGCTTAGAATTTAGTTATGTCAGAAGAATTGTAGTACTGAGATATAAGTCTGTGTAGCAAATGTAACTGAAAAGAGATCACTGTCTTCTGGGATGTAATAACCATGTAGTCTAGTGGCAATATATCTCCATTTGTTTCAGGTTATTCTGAAACATTAACAAATTTCTGGCAGACTTCATCTCGCAACACAGTAATGCTCACAGGCAACCATTGTGAAATACTCAAATCTTGCATACCTGTATAAACTCACAGTAATGTGCATTCAAAGGCTGTGCATGAAATTTGGGATTCTCTCTATTTCCAGCTACTGCATTTATTTCTGACAACATGAATCTGTACAATAATTCTAATATCCTGTATGTTAATTACATAAAAATTTGTGAGTTTTGAAGTTTATTAATTTTCTTGGAAGTTTCTGGATTTAAGTAGTGACTAACATGTGGAGAATAGTAACTAGGCTACAGGCTGAACCAGCAAGTATCATGGCTGAATTCCTAGCGGCGGTAAGATGTTTTTCTCTTGTGTCCAGGCCAGCCCTAGGGCCCACTCAGCCTCTGTTCGGTGGGTACCAGGGCTCTTTTTCAGGGACAAGTTGGCAGGGATTTGGTGCTGACTACACATCCCTATATACATGTAGTACCAATTCATTTTCAAGGTCTGAATTGTGGCCCATTACTTTTATAGAAAAAATGTAATTAAAGTTTGGGGGGTCTGGAACTTGAGTGGGCACTGGAGGATAGTGTATCACAAAGAGCGTAATACATGTCATTTAGAATTGTGAGGTTAGTGATATGATAGATATATGATCGGCTGAAAATATGATGTGTATGTGAGAGAGAAGAAGTGCATACAAAATTTTGGTGAGGGATCTCTCATAAAAGTAAACTATTGCAAGATCATACAGGAGATGAGAAGATAGGATAAGATGGGGGGAAATAGGATGGGGGGTGGATGGAATTGCCCCTGGATCGCAGGCAGTGATGGTTACCGATATTAGAGGCATTATTTTACGAATTTCCCAGTTAAATGTGCTAAGAGTCAGTGACGTATCCAGGCTATGACGTTCGTGGTAGGATATATGCTATCCTCATAAAACGTAGATACTATTTTTCAGGCACAAGAACGTCCTTATAAACGGTGTTTTGTAGTTTGCTGTAATATTAGTAATGGATTGATATGGTGGTTATGACAAATATCAGAACTTGTCACCTTAAAAAAATTTTACTGGAATAACTTATAAAGTCGCTGGCTATGGACTGAACTACCGGAATTCGTTTCCAGGAGGGGTAGATTTTTTCTATTTGCGAATAAATTGAGACACCGAACTTCGCGGCTGAGAGGGTGTAATTTCGTCCTCGTTTTCGAGAGGTTCCGGGTTCAAGTCTGGACCCAGAAACTGATGTTCTTTGTGCTGTTTCTTAGTCTTTCAACACGGTACTGCTGTCTGCTAGTGTTCGGTAGGTGACCATTTCGAATCTCGGCCGCGACATCGACTGTCTTGTCCTCGAACATGGATTATCGTAACTCCGGACATTGACTATCTTAACTTGGGGATTTCTGTTGTTTTCTCCAGTGTTTCCAAGAAGCTGCCCAGATAATACCAAACTAAACCACGACTGCCTCCTTTTCTGTCCTCTTCCTTCGTTGCTTAGCGGTCATTTCGCTCAACGCTGTATAGTCTGAGTTGCTGACAGCGTCGTTCAGTGCATCGTAAAAAAAGATCATTTCAGAAGAATTTAAATTATATTTCTGCCTTTGTTTAGCAGTCATGTTAGAGACTGTACACGTTTGAGGAAGGTACTTACTAACACAGGGTTGAATTTAATTTCCAGTGCTTCGTTCATTAAGCTGTTACGTGATCAGCATAAATGATAAGGTGTCACCCCGTCTGGTGGATCGAACACTCTATACTGTGGTGTTAAATACTACTACTACTACTACTACTACTACTACTACTAATAATAATAATAATAATGTATTTGTTGTAAATAGTTTGTTATCGATTTTTTTTTTGGCGTTTAGTACTTCTTCAAAACTTGTATATCCGTTGAACATATCACATAGTAACACTTTAAAGACGACAAGGCGGGAAATGCACGCATAACGTAACATTGAGGAGCGTTCGCGTAACCGTTGTTACCGTGGAAAAGAAATAAGTATTAAATATTATGCGTGTATTCTTGCCCTAGCCGGTATGCAAAGCGCATGCGCCGTGTTATATTGCCATTTGTGGCGTGTCTGGCTGTACCACATATTTCCACATTATCACATACACGGCACGATTTTCAGGAAGAAGTTACTCATCATGCAGCTTGCAGGGTTTTAGGCCTCGTGACCTGTTCCGGTCCCGTTAACGGTCTAGAAAGTCTTTTGAGGGGTCGTCCCACATGGCTGATGTTTCATAATTAAGTGTGGTAGTGTGTCGATCTGTAACCTCTCCACCCAAATCGGATCACCTGTCCGAGGTGCAACCTGCTGCTACAGACGAGGCTTCGAGGGCCGCTACACGGCGGTATAACTACGTGTATTTCATCTGCTGTGGAGGAAATGCCTGAGTATAACCAGCCTGTCTGGAGGCGGAAAGGTGGAAACCCTACCACCAGACTTAGCTGTCGAGAGACTAGTAATCTCTAATGGGAAAAGGTTATTGAATATAAAACGGGTGTTTTGATTTTATCTGCAACTTTTACCTGAAACATTTGTCATCCTATGAAGAATTTTTTTCGGGATATTGTCATAGTACCCATTATTCTGGTCAGATTTTAATGAAGCTTGAATTTTCTTGACAGATCCTTGAAAATTTTCCACATATCAATTTTCATGAAAATTCGTCCAATGGGAGCCGAGTTGTGCCATGCGGACGGACCGACAGACAGAATGACAAGGCTAATAGTAGCTTTTCCCAATTTTGCGAACGCTCCTAAAAATGAATTATCATTTTTAACAGTTCAGGTTCTACTTAAGAGAGAACGGACCGTGTCGCCGTTTTAAAGATCACTCAGTTTATGCTGTGTTTTGTGAGACTTGTACGAAACAGCAGGGGAGTCGGCCGGGGCTCATGGAATAATCGGAAATATGGTGCTGCTACATTCAGGTTTGCTACACAACAAATAATTTCTCAAACATCTGCATTTTGGGCACGCGCCCTCAGGAAGGTTCGCCAGTCCTCTCCTAGGCCGAAAAAGTTTAAAGGATATCGGTTTGACGAGGCGTAAAATTATTAGCCTGCCTGCTGTGCCCAGGCAGGCCCTGACGCCGTTGTATCTTCTTACGTGAGTTTACGCGACCTTTGCATTAGTATTTCCCTCCCGCCCAGTCCCGGCATTGCTGCCAGCTGTGGGACTGAGAAGAAAGATGGTTGACAGATAGAAGGCGATGAATGGAAACACCTGTTTTGCTGCTGCTGCTGACTGTGCGTTATGTGTCAATAAGGAAAGGGAAATTACAGTTGTGAACTCCCTTTTGCGGCTGCAGACGCTCGAGAAATATGTGGGAAACGTGTGAAAGGAGTCGCGGAAGCACGTTGCTGCGAGAACGAGTGGGCATGTAGAAGGATGATTGTGAGGACAGTGGGCGCACAGCACCGGTAACTGGTGAACGTGTAGGGTGGAGAGACGACGCGCTTTTCGCGAACCGGCATTGTCATACAGTAGGGTCTCGTTTTACGACGGGGTTACGTTCTCGAATATTTGGTTGTAAATCGAATCGTCGTAAAACTAGTACTATTTAAATGGTTTAAATTGAGAAAGTTTCATGGACCCAGCAAATTAGTCAAATAATTTAATAATTTACCATATTTCTTTACATTATAACATACGATTTTAATTTAATGAATTAAGTATATAGAAAATGACACAAATAATTGGAAAAAAATATCAATCAAATCACTTTTTATTTTGATGAAGAAGGTCCAGGCCGTGGTTCAGAAGACATCAAGAAAGAATGTAACATCAACTGTTCTGATTTTTTCCTCTTTTCTGTCTTTTTGATGGACGTCATGGGTGGAAACATCACAATAAACTTAAAAGAACTGCAATAAAATAGAAAAAGATGAAACACATGCACATCGGAAAAGAGCTAGAAGCGCACTAAGTAGAGAAAGGACGATTGAGTTGCGACAGTACTGCACCACAAGTCGGGAGTGCTTGGCCCGACTCGACAAGGGTTGTAAAAGTGAATCATCGAAAACCGAACAGTCGCAAAACGAAACCCTACTGTAATTCCCTTTATAAGACACGCTTATCATTTTTCGGGCTCGTAAACCGATACTTGAGCGCGTGTCTGGTAGTGAAAAAAGCCGTGATGACGCACAAACCAGTCGAATACGCAACTTGACGGGTGGAAGTCTATTTGTTATTGTTCTTATTGTATGAAGGTTTTGTGTATGAAGCTTTACTTGCAGTAAGATGTCTGTAAGGGAATTTGTCGGCCAAGAGAAGTAAAAGCTGCGCCTGTGGTTTGTGTTCATTCATCACTACGTGCGTGACGTGTCTTTAAACATTCCCGGTGCTTACATTTCAGTATATAACGTATGACTTCCTGCCAGTCTTCTGTATTGTACACAAAATGAACGCCTGTACAGGAAGAATATGCAATGGACCGTCCGTCCGCTTGCTGTAACTGCGAAACTACTGAATACTGTATTTCGATGAAGTCAGGAATTGGGGGATCGTAGTCAGAATATATTGTAGTGGATGTTATGCACAAAATTCGATGTCAAGAATGTAAAATCTAATTATTAATCCGACAGGTGCACTTTACGCAGGTGTATAAATTATTGATTTAAACATTCCAACATTACAAAATTAATTACTGGATTTATTTACGCACCAGTTGTCGTGCCCCCCCCTCCCCACTCCAAAAAAAAACCGTTGAATTCATGCCACAGTCCTGTCTGTAACTCACGCAATTTGGAGACTCCTCCTCCTCCGTAACGATCCTCCATTTCGGGACGAGTGGTGTAATCTGCTGGACGTTTCCATAATTATCGACTAGGAAAACAATTACCGTGCGGCACCAAAATGGGAAGTAAACATGTAGATGCTACATTTGAAATTGAATCGCGTTTGTTTTCTGTGATACTTTCCCTTGCAAAAGAAAGGTCGCCAGCTGTACCTAGGCTTGTGGCACTGCGGGACGTTACACACCCCAGCAAGAACGCCTGTGCAAATAGAACATTTTATGATATCACATAAAGAGAAGGAACGTCATTTTATAGCATAGGCCTAATAGCACACCTATCATTAGAAGAGTAGGGAAGTTCAGGGTATATGGCTTGCTGGATATTTGCTGAGATGAGGGAAACAGGGAATTGCGTACTGAACTTTGTCGAAGAACATCTTTGAAAATATTCACGTGTATTTTTAGAGGAGATAGAATGATAACATTAAAATGGATCTTAGGAAGAGAGTCTGTGACTGGTACTTACTGAGGGTTATTTGGGTTACTTGGGTATTGGTAATGCTGAATCCTGCTATTACAGTTTTAGCTAGTTAGATGCGTAGCGAACATGATCCTTTTTTTTTTTGTGGAGTTCATCCCGTTGTGGTATATCATATCAATACTGACATACGTACCACCGTCAACCACAACAAATTGTTATTAAATTCGTCAATAATGCTACTTGTTTCAGTCGCGTGAACTATCATCAAGCATTAAAATAAATCATTGTAAAACGCAAGTAAAATGCATTTTAATGCCTGAGGATGGTCCACAGACCAAAACATAGCGTCGATACAAAACTTTGCTGTGACTGGCGGTAATACGTATGTCAGCATTGAAATAATACACAAGGCACTAATTGGATTTGTTGCCGTCTTCACTGTCAGTATTATATTTATTTACCTCAGCGGTTTCTCTCTCTGTAGCATTTCCTTCTTTTAACCTTTGGTTTGTACATGCCATTTTCCACATCGTTTCCCTCCAACTTAAGTGTGATATTCTGCTACAACCTTTTAATCTAGAACAGGGGTGGATGACGTAATGTTCATATCTCGTGTTTGTATATTAAGGATGCAAAACTAGTAAGTTATTAAACATGAAGAAGATACAGCTTAGACTGCAATTATTGATTAATATGGAGATTTGCTTGTGAAGAAAATTACGTGACTCGTTTAATACCTACGTATTTCAGTAGAAGGCAAAGTGATGATGGGTTCGCTGGTGGCAATTTTAATCATCCAGAAGAATGATAGTGCAGATGTCCGCACAGCTGCCCTCTCATACTGATATTTAAGTGAATTATGTAGTCTGGCGTTTAATCTATTCTTGCTGGTCTGAGTGCTACTTCTAGATGGTCATCTGCCACTGAAGCTCTGAGATATGATTTATTTAATTTTATCACGGGAGAAGTTTGTTCATTCATGCATGTTGAGCCAAATGCTACAAACATACTTTGTACTAGAGTCTGTGTTTTGGAAATAAATAGTTATAAAGCAAGGCACGAGAACTTAAAAGTTCCATTGATTAATTTCTCCAGAAGCACTGCATCACTTTGTAGATCTGTGAGCTGGATTTGTACGTAATTTCTGACTGCATCGTTTGCATACCGTGCGGCTATGATTTAACCATTTTATTTAGTGAACCGACTGCCTTTGTGCACAAATTGTGTCACAAAAATGTATAAAATGAAGTTTGTTAACTTACTAATTTGTCAGTTGGCACTGAGTCAGCAGCAGTTTGCATCGGAGCGCCTTTCAGCAGTAAGTCGTTATGGAACCGTGCTGATTCGATTTTTAAAGTGTCGTCTTGTCGTGTTGGGCCCCCATGTCAGCATTTCCTAGCCCCTCTCGGGAACATCGTCTCCAAAATCCGTGTCACTTTTTAATTTACGCTTGACTGTTTCATTTTGAATCCAGTATCACTTTATGCAGCTTTACAGCATTGCCCATTATATTATGTTTCATGTCCTGGACATGATTTAACTTGTCAGCAACTGCCATATTTACGTTCACTATACTGTGCATCATAGCCAATCCAGTCGCGTGTGCTGTTTGCGTACTGTGTAGCGTAGGTAGTACACAGCGATACTGTGATAGTCTGTGACGCTGGTGGTTCTTTAGCTGATTCTGATGTGTCTTCTGATGGACATTTTCAATTAACTGCGATGTATTTGATGTCGATGTTGCTAAAGTTGCCTGCACATGCGTTCGTCTTCACCTTGGTGGTTTTAATTCTAATGGGCGATTGGCTTTTATTGTTTTGAGGTTAGTGGTGTCGGTTAGGATTTAACTAGGAGCGTTTGGTGTAGTGGGCTGGTATACCGATCACCAGAGCTGTGGGTTATTTATTGTTGCTGCTCTAGTAACTGCGTTACTGAGGCAAGGTCTGCACCAAAGACACCCGATATGCGACACGACCTCTGCGAACATGTAGCAGTAATGCAACGTACACGTACAGTACCAGTCTGGACCAATGGAACGCCATCTTTATAACGCTTTGCACGATTTGTTCGTGGGACGACGACGTCATGCTCTTAAGTCTTGCAATTGGGAATAATTATGGTGACGGGGGAGAGCAAAGGAGAGCTTTAGGTGCATCCGTATGTTGCGGAAAACGTTTCTGACCTGTGACACATATGCGGCATCACGAAGTGTATCTGAGGTAAAAAAGTAAATTCTCCCTGTCAACACCATGAAGGAATGCTGGGGTAGAGGTATAGCTCGACTGATTCTTAGCCTCAGTTCTAGATGGAGTCACGCCCCGCGAAAGCATATCACTACCCATTGAGTAGGAGACATCGGGCCACAGAATTGGTCTGGACGTATTGGAGATTCGAATCTCGGATCGTCCGACCGGCGTAGCCTGGTCATTATACCGAGTACGCTGTCCCATCTCCTTGAAATAGATCCAAGTACTGACACTTTCCGACTTTACAAGGACATCGAAGTACTTCGAGTGGTTCTATAAAATAATAATAATAAAAATAATATTTATTTACTGCAATGGGTTGTTAGCCGGTGGCAGTGGTTATTTTACATGTAAACAAAACATTAAATTGGTAACTACTAAATTTAAGTCGGGAGGGCTACATGAGAAGCGTGTAGTGGCAACTTGGAATCTTGGTAACCATCTCAGCATTTGCTTTTAGGCACAGGGAAACCAAGAAAAATCCGTGTCGAGATGGCCGGTCGCAGGACCTTCCGAATATTTACTTCTAGCCAGCAGTCCGGCATCTAAAGTTAAAAAAAAAAAAGCAATGCCCACACAGTACAACAATACACATTGTACTGTGGAAATGAGAGACTTGTTCAAGATATAGGGGCCGCGTGGTGTAGGGTAATCCAAAAGAATGACCCATGTTTTCGGGGGTTAAGTCAGAAGTCGTAGGGAGTACTCAACTGAATCACGTCTCCCAGTCCAGTATCCTAAAAACTTAGCAGTACTTTTAATACACTTTTTTGTTAAACAGTATTTCCACTTCTGTCCTGGCATGAGTAAGGATTTGAAAAGCAGTCACTTCTGGACCGTGTTTGTCTGGATTCAATGAGTGGTTTTCACAAATGTAGTATGGAAGTCATACTATTGGATATCACGCCGGCCTGATGTACCTCCTAGTCTAATTTAGTGTTAATCACTGTGGCCCCCAGCTTAGGCCGTTTTAAATTTTCGTTGTCCGAATTTTGTTAGCCGTATTTAATTGCAGGGTTTTAAATTCCTCTCGATTGTGGCGCTTGAGTAACGGGAAGTGACAAATATGCACGTGTTAACTTTGCCGCGCGCGTGTATGTGTGTGAGAGAGAGAGACAGAGAGAGAATATGACTATCCGAATATAAGAGCTCAGTACCGCTGAACGGAATTGTATAACCCTCGGCACTGACAAAAAATTACAAACAATTGTTAACTTCCGGTTATGGCTAAAATAAAAATGGTAGCTTTAAATGAATACTTGCATGCGTTTCTGTGCTATTTCGAGCGTAAAGTGGAATTAACTAGTTAAAATTTATCAAAACGAAAAATTCCCAGCGAAAGTTGTAGAGAATTATTGTTTACAAATTTTATGCCTAATGCACGTTGTAATGTAGGTCTTACGGTTTTTTTTAGATAACCATACAGGAGTTTTACGCTGTATAATTTTATAATTTAGCAACGTTTCGACTGATATTGACTAAAAACTTATATTGGAAGTTTTTAAGCGGCATGTTCACCTGTTTTGCTGTAGTCAAGAAAACGTCAAATGTGAGCATTTAGGCTACAAATTGAAAGCACAACGACAACAACAACAAACAGTGCTCCAGAACTTGGACGTTGTGTATTAATTTCTTAACTTTGCAGTTCTGCAGCAGTTTGAAAGAAAACCCCAGTATCATTCTTCCTTTTCTGCCTGTCTTTTTTTTCATTACGTTTTCTTCTCCTTTTTCATGTTTACTATATTTTCCGTGTCTATCATACACTGTTAAATTTATTTTACACAGTGCTGAAAATGCTTTTCTATTAGCAAGGTCATTGTAAATGGTTTCATTTCTGTTGCTAGTTAAGTTGGGTGTGTGGACAGCTTTACTGGACGGTGGTCCCTGCATATCTCACTTACTACGTAGCTCTTCGACCTGCTCTTTGCACCCAAGATACTACCGAAATCACTTGGCCTACCTCTGTTTTGAACCGATTTCTTAGAGAGAGCAGTGGGACAATAAGTACCGGAAAATTACGCCAGGACATGTTTCTTCTCCAGACTCAGAGAGCATGTGAACAAATTGTTACGGCATCTCTTCCTGCTACCGAGCAGTCGCAGCGAAGTGTAAAGTTCGGCGGCGCACGGTTTACATGACCACTGGGATACCTGGCTGTCCTGCTAACATATGACGTGGTTATTTGGCAGTACATTTTCCGACTGTGTCTGAATAGTTGTAGCGTCGAATGTGATGCAGTTTGTAAATGATGAGCTGGGAAATATGTGGAAAGAAGCGGCCGTGGCTTCTTTGAATACAGTTGTAATGTAGTACAACATTGTCTAACCGTTTGGCTTTTTTTTCATGATTCTGGAATGTGCTTGTAACAAGACCCAGATTGGTGAAATACTTTAACTAGGAAATAACGCGCACCTTGCTTCATAGTTGTTTGCTTGGTTGAGGTAACAGTTGCTACACTGGAGGTATGCGCGACATAGATAAGAGATGTAAGGGTTTGTAAGTCATCAGAAAAATTCATGACGTTGTCACAGCGTCACTATATAGTCCTAGGAAATTTTGTGTTACGATAAGACTCACTGGTACACACTGCGGCGGACGTATTTGGAAACTGTTTTCCGACGATTCTGTGCCACTTGGAAAAAGAATTTTATTCAGGGGAATTCTGTGTTGTTGAGATGATACTGTACATTGCGTTTTGGCTGTTGACCGGAGGGAAGCAGTAAATTTGCGAACACGTTGGGATTATATAGAGTGGCGTGACTGTTAATTTGGTTAGCACAACTGGAAAAAGAATTTGGTTGTAACGTGTGTACATATTAGGAACTATTTTAACTTGTGTACATGTATTTATACAATAGAAGCTAGTGTTAAAATAGTTACAAAATTATTTTGACTGAACTATATAGTCCTCGAGTTCCCGAATTACCTGGTTGGCTACAGAAGCCTTCGACTTCGGCTACCGCGACCACCTACTTCCACACCCACGGAAATTTGTAGATTAGTGCCTAACGGACGGCTATAGTTGGCTCGCCCTAATTACTGCTCGCCCTAGGCACTACACAATGATTTGTCATTTTTCTGTGGGGAGTAGACAAAGACATGAATACACATCGGGATGTCCAACCGTCGTAATTAAATCAAACCGTGACGTTGAGGTCGACTGCCCTGATTTATATTTGTCGTTGTTTTCCTCAGTTCTTTCAGGCAAACGTTAGAACAGTGCCTTAAAGTAGAACCCTATCGCCGCGTTTCATATATTTTCTAGTTTCAGATTTACTGTCATCATGTCACTCGACGATATATAAACTAGAAAGTCGAACAAGCATTGGTAAATAAGCCAAGAATCAATAAAGAATAGGGCAATAGTGTGATTTGTTCATCATTTGTAATAGTGTTCAGTTCACGAGCCTACCGATGGCTTTTCCTTTGTTTACAAGCATCAGCGCCACTCATTTTCCTTCCTACAAAGATATTCGTGCGTGAATATGAGCAATACTTATTGTTATATGAGTTCAGGGAGAGTGCTAATTGACGTCATTATCGCTTGAGAGAATTTTATCTCTTCTTCGCCGTTAAAAAGTTACTGTTATTATGGAGTTCAGGAACTATTTATTGGTTTGTTGACTCTCATTTTAGGTGTATAAAAGATTACGCTACAGTGTGGTTATGGAACGCGGTCTTCTGTCCTTTTAGTTTGTGAAACAGTATACTGCAGACCTAAGATAATGGAAGGAGGATTTCTGTGATGTGTAATAGACCTACCAGGACTTTGAACAGCTCGCCTGCTGTTACAGTACTTGATTCAGACAGAATTAGATATGGAAATAAGAAATACATGTTCAGGTTTGGTGAGGAAATCTCTTAGAAAGTGGCCACATTGAAGACCGAGAATATGTAAGATAATATTAATTTGCAGACTGTGATAAATTGATTATGGAGATGTGAAATGGGTTCAAGTAGTTCAGGATCAATCTTGCTGGCAAGCTTTGATATTAATCTATTGAGCCCTGCAGTTATTTTATCGAAGAGAGTGGTGGTTGTTAGGTATTCTGGTATAATGTTTGACGAAAATAGGCGTGAGTGTGGGAAATGGATGGACCTGGCTCAGGTTTTATTCAGTGACAGCCTTTGGTGTTAGCGATGTTGGGACCTTCGTGTTCTACCCTTATTGAGCCAGATAAATAATTTGTGTGGGTGTGAAATAGATGGTCCAGGGTTTGACAATATGACATCCTTTTGTGTAAGCGATGTTAAGGTTTCGGATTATATTAGCAGGGAGTTAATTTATTGCTACATGCTGCTCAAAAAAGCGGACTTCTGTTGCTGCGCACAGAATTAACCTTTCAAAGCCCGGCGATTACTTAATGTACCACCAGGTTGACCATTCAAGAACTGTACATCTTGCTGATATTGCTTTAATATGTTTTGTATGAATCTCTGAGAAAACAGCGACTATTGCCTTATACAGTGTTAACAGGTTGGTTTTGTGTAACCGACGTGGAGAGTGTTTACTGCACTGTGCGCACTGATTCCATGTATAAAACAGATACGCTTCGCCTTTAAAGTTTTAATTGGGCTGTGTAAAGAAAGTGTGGGAGGGGCCCTCTTGTTATTGAGCTGTAACATTTTCTGATGAACACATCGACGAAAGTAAACAAACTTAATATTTTTTTCAAAGACAATATTAGGCGGCACTCGATATCCACCCAGGGATCAGGCATCGAAACTGTGTGGACGCCAGCATTGTAATGTGTAAGTGTTTGGTATCAGAGTGGATTAATGTTACCAACTGTTGTATTGTTGTATGTTGACGTTACTTTGTGAATGTACTCACTTTCAGCGAATATACAGCTCTTGTTCTTTTGTATGCTTAAAATCAAACAAGTTGGTGGGTGACGGTTACTCCATAGCATTTACTATCACGTGATGAGAGATAACCAATCAGCGGCAGTTAAGACTTTAGTGTCAGTACTGTACTTCACCTCGTATGAGTGCTGTAATTTGCCATATCGAAATAATTTTGGACTTGTAACTCTTAACAGAGATATTACTAGCGAGGTGAATTATACAAAATATATTGCACTGTGTAATGTGTTAGCCTAAAATGTGCTTTGGCAGTTAATATTGCATTGTGTTTCAAGCAGTGCGTGACAAATTGCGGTGGAAGCGATCTCGCAAATTCGCAGTCTTGTAGCCCTATCCACCCGCCTACTTGTGTGATCTATAGCCCTACTCGAATACCAGTAGGCCCCTATAATGTGGATTCTGTTGTCTCATTAGTAACATATTAAAATTTCCAGGTTTTCCCGTGTGTATTTGTAAATGCCTCTAACACAAAGGAGCTTCTTGTAATTTTCAATTTACGTTTGCTGTATGTGTTAAGTGTACATTATTGCTATGTAGCCATGTCATGTGTGATGGAGCAGGTCAGCTGGCTGGTATGGGGTGGCGATCAGCGTTTGGCCGTCCCAGCAAAGTGCCGACTCTAGGGGATGTGGATCCCACTGGCTCTTACTGCCCCGTTCCTGAAGAATGGCTCGCAAGGAAGTATGGTATGCCACAAGCCAGACCCATATGATTCATAGTGCATTAGTGGATTTGTAAGTTAAGTCGGTGCTTACAGGGTCTTTGTAGTTGGAACTTTGCTGGATTGTGACAGGATTGTAATTTCCGAGTGCTGTTCCTCTTGCTTGTTTCTCACCCTATGGGACTTATGTAGGCCTGCATTTGGTTCACATATAAATCTGTTGTTGCTGCAGGTAGCTTGCACATAGCGACTGTGTTTCCTTCCATTTCGCTAAATATTTATATTATATCAAACACGTCTCAAATATGAATTTTGTGTCTCAAGGAGATGCGACGTATATTTTAATGTGTTTCATTTTTCCATACAATGAACCGTTATGAGCAAATCGTTAAAGGTTTATTCTAGTTTCGCATGAAGTTATATTGGATCATTATGTAGCTCAGTCGGTATAATCATTAGACTATGGGCTGAATGGTCCCGAATTTGATTGCCGGCCAAAAAAAAAAATACATTTCTCTTCTCGGAAACTTTTCAGACTGGCTCTGGAGCCCACCCTGTTTCCTGCTGAATGGGTACCGGAGGCTTTTTCTTAGGGTTCAAGCGGTCGCGGCGTGAAGTTGACCACTCACATGCTTACTAATGCTGAGGTTCACAGCTACTGGAACTGTACCTGTACTCCCTGTCAATGCCTTACGGCATGGTCAGGGACAACTTTACTTACGAAACTGAACTAAGTTTGTCAGACAACTATGAAGACGCACTCCGTCCCCGATAACAATTTTAATGAGTATGTGTTGAGCATTTTCTGGCAGGGAACGTACAGAGCAACACACCGACACAGTGTATGCTGTGTGCAAGGAACACAGAGATATCTTTATGAATCTTTTGTTTCGTAAATCTTTGCGAAATGAACTGACGTTAGCGCTCAGATCTGGGTTACACCATTGGATATATGCATCAACAGGAGAGAAAAAAATATTAGCTCCTTTGGGTAGAATAAAACTGCAGATATTAGCACATTCTTTGTCGTCAGTAAGTGTGAAGTCGAAATGTATGTAAAAGGTTCGCTTTTCGTTTCGGATTTATTTTCTGTCTAAAAAAAAGTAGTTCTTATTGAGTTATGGATTCTCTTCCTGCTTCTGCAGTTTATGGCATCTAGAACGTAAAACTAAAGTTCGTGATTCCTTGGTGTTCGGAATATCCCAGTCGTTGTAGGCAGCTCTGCACGTTTTAAGACTAAGCACAATTGCTTTGGACTGCTTACTTCAACGCATTGACCGCCATTATGCTACAGATAACACTGAAGCTGTAATTCCAGCGCCATGACTGAATGACATCCCTGTTTTTTCTTCTAGAAGTCCTCTGTTTTATTTTAGAAGTTCGGGGACTTTCCTCAGTTCTTCAAATAGTAGTGCGACTACACTCAACACAGCGCACAGTACACACACCATACGGTCACATTCAACACAGCGCACAGTACACACACCATTCGGTCACACTCAAAACTGCGCACAGTACACACACCATA
>Ga0123357_10004988_pt1 | contig 15766 bp, 11 predicted proteins | sample TergutEmb28metaG_FD_89873 | JGI IMG/M metagenome (GOLD analysis project Ga0123357, IMG submission 89873) | Embiratermes neotenicus P4 segment gut microbial communities from Petit-Saut dam, French Guiana - Emb289 P4 | ecosystem: Host-associated > Arthropoda: Insects > Digestive system > Gut ... | reverse complement strand
GAGTCTCGCTATCGTGGAGGAGTTGAGACTGAGTCTCGCTATCGTGAAGGAGTTGAGACTGAGTCTCGCTATCGTGGAGGAGACGAGACTGAGTCTCGCTATCGTGAAGGAGTTGAGACTGAGTCTCGCTATCGTGAAGGAGTTGAGACTGAGTCTCGATATCGTGGAGGAGTTGAGACTGAGTCTCGCTATCGTAGAGGAGTTGAGACTGAGTCTCGTTATCGTGGAGGAGTTGAGACTGATTCCCAACTCCTCCACAATAGCAGCAACGGTTGACTAGTACCAGATGCTATAGATACAGGTAGTTGTATTCCTGATGATGGGTGGAGAGACCACCCGAAACATGTACAGCAGTTTACAGATAAAATAAACTGTGTATGGCTGCTTATTGTCGGACATTTATTGACATAGAATTGCGATGCACTGTCCAATGAACATAAAATACACGCACACTTAAAAGGCAAAATTTAGATTTTCTGAAAGTAAGAGCAGGTTGTGTGTGTGTAGTTACCAGTGTTATTTGAAAAGTTAGTAGAAGACAGTCGTGAATTGTAGACACATTTTGACTTTAGTATCAGTCAGGTCACATGAATTAATGGCGAGTACAGAAGCACAAGTAATATTTATGCTAATTATTGTGTTGCTCTGGGCACGATAGAGATCTTAAGGAGGATCTAAGAAAATTCTTGTTCGGAAGAATTGATACAAGAACTGTTTCACACATAGTCCCGTTACTGGTGTGTATGTACTCCTTCCCATACGGGTCCCAGCTGTGCCAGAGTACCTTTTAGTGGTTCAACGTGACTCACGCGTCAGGACAGATTACGTAATCCAGATAGGGCGAATGTGTGCTATTGATTCTTTCCTCCCGCCGAGTCTTATTACAAACTCATATTATGTAACTTCGAAAAACTGCTGGAGGAGTTGCTACAGAATGGAGCACGAAAATGTAGCCGGGTCTTAGTGTCAATAGCAGTAAACTTCATTATTAAGAAAATAGCAACTAATGTGACCTTCCATTTGAACAGGTATTTCGTTGTTGTGATAGGATTATATTCCCCGGGCATCGCAGTTTCCCGTGGGGTTACCTTGATCACGTGACTGCGCTTGCTACTGTTACCCTTTGGCCCTGGAGCTGGACATTTACAGTTTAGTACACCATTTATGTAAAATGTAAATATTTTATGAACCAAGAACGGTAACATTAGGAAATACACGACATTTTGTGGAGGAATAAACGAGGATGGTGACAGAAAGTCTAAAAAAATAATTAAATATATTTATTGACTAAACATATAAAAAGCGTACTCTGGGGAATAGCGATACGTCTGTCCTATATATAGGATGCATGGTGCCTAAAGGTTAAAGCCAAGGTGGGACTACTTTTTCTTGCGCCGTTCTGTACTAGTTCATAGACCTTTATGGCACCATGGACACTGAACCTCGTTACAGCCTTAAAAGCCACAAAATTTCGGAGGCCGGATTTGCCTGCGTCTGCAGTTGGAACGAGTAAAGGGGAGAACCCGCTCTGGTTGTGCCGTTAGAATGGGCCCTCATCTCAATCCAGGTACTGAGATTAGTCTCATGGGCACAACACAGTGGGTTCTCCCTGTTACACGTTCCGCCTGATGACGGAGGCAGTTCCAGCGTCCGAATGTTGGTTTTTTTCACCCAGAGACGCTGGACCATGTCCAACTTTGATCACGACTATTGCCATATAGTGTCCACCACTGACGAGAACAGCTCTGACCTGGAGAGCGTCGGCAGGATCTCTTATGCCCGGGCTAACCTTGTGGAGAAAACACGTGCTCCCGTCAAGAATATACGAGTGTCTAACATTGCATAATGTATTTCTTAAAAAATACGATGTCTTTTAAGAAATACACTTTGGAATTATTAAGACTTCTCACGGACAGTGACGGATATCGTAACTTAGCCGTTTAGGTTCTGTTTCCTTTTTTCAATCTGAAGTTTTGAGGGATTTAATTTCCTATCTGCAGACGACATCACGGCATTCTGTTCGTCGTCAGACGAAGCCTCAGTAGTACGTTTTGATATAATGCTCCTATCTGTGACGTCATAAATGATGTCATTCTTTTCATGACACCCTTAGTACATTGTACTGACACAGTGACAGTAGCCTTCTTGCCTGTCAACTTCCTTTACCAACAATAATCGCGCTTTGGTAAATCGAGCAAACGTTTTAAAGGGATTTTTTAATCGACGTCATACTGATGTGTTATGAAGCAATAAAGTAATAAAACAGTATGCGTCAAACACATAAGCATAAACACAGGCAGTGGATAAGAAACCTGGCTTGTGAAGCTGAGTGTGCCATTGCACTACTACCCCCAAGTGAACAAGAACAGGTACGTTATCAGATGGCGCAGAACATCAAAAGCCAAACTCGTATAATAAATTGATGTGTTTGACTTATATTGTTTTATTATTTTGTTTTAAAGGGAATTCCATACCCTCTTATTGCATCCAGTGCAACGTTCCACTTTAGTCCAGGCAAATTCAATTGGACTGAGAGAGCAATTGTAGCGGGGAATAGCATGTGTAGCAATAGCATATGTAGCAGTAGCATGTGTAGCAGTAGCATGTGTAGCAGTAGCATGTGTAGCAGTAGCATGTGTAGCAGTAGCATGTGTAGCAGTAGCACGTGTAGCAATAGCACGTGTAGCAATAGCACGTGTAGCAATAGCACGTGTAGCAATAGCACGTGTAGCAGTAGCACGTGTAGCAATAGCACGTGTAGCAGTAGCACGTGTAGCAATAGCACGTGTAGCAATAGCACGTGTAGCAGTAGCTTCCATGTGGAGGCAAATTTCGGGATGATTGATTTCAGGACGAGTTAGAATGGCGGATCCACCTCCTCGCTCATTTAATCTATATAATTTGACATATAAAGTTAGTGGCAGGTTGTAAGTGTTTTTCCTTGGCCATTGCTACTAAAATATTTTTGGCTTCAAGTTTATTTATTACAACACACTTTTTGGACTTCCTGCCCCATGTTAGTGTGCGTATGCGACCTACCCATGGTTCGGGAGACATAGAAGTTTGACATGAATTTTCTTATGTTTTATTGACCGTACATCTCTGTATAATCTTGTAAATAAAACCAACTTGGTGCACAATTTATTCTTAGTATATTTATCAATATTTACATGTTTCGGGCGACTCTGGAACCATCGTGAGGAGACACAGCTGTGTTTTTGCGACACTTGGTACTTGTTATTCTGTGTGGAAGACTATTTGGTATGCATTCCACGCTGCATAGCAGAGAGTAATCCACACAGGATAACAAGTTCCAAGTGTCGGATAAACACAGTTGTGTCTCCTGATGATGGGCCCATAGTCGCCCGAAACATGTAGAGATTGATAAATATACTAAAAATAAATTGTAAACTAAGTTGGTTTTATTTACAAGATATTGGTTTGTAATTACAATATACATTATCAAATAATGAACAGTGATCTGTATACGGTATCCTGACTAAAAAAATCATTAATGTCTCACATCGTCTTCTTTAGCCTCTTATTTTCACCAGTGGGTGTCTCCCAAATAAGACTCCAGCAACGGTCCGTCATATGGACATATTTTCCCCTGTACCTATTTTCAGTTTGGGATATATCGTGATGGAACATTTCGCCATGTGTATCGCAGGCGGCTCCCATTTTTCAAGAAGCAATCCAAATGGATATACAGAAAATGAAGTGTCAGTGACATGTTTCAGCCCGCAGCACTGTATGATGAAATTAGCTCCTGCACAATATCACTCTAATTTTCCGACTTTTTATTGCCCTGAAGGTTTGTGCAGACGTTTTCAGATACCTTCCAGGCTCTTCTTTCTGTAGAATTTAATTTTGTACTTAAGTTTGTTCTTCGAATAGTTGTGTAATTTGTGGACAAACGAAAATTCCTTTTTTCTTCTTGGCCTCATTTAATTTGGGAAATTTTTGCTTTAAATAGGCAAGCTCTACGCTTTCTTTATCCATCGCTGTCACAGATAATTTTCATCAAACCGAGTTTGCTATGTAGTGAAGGCCAATAGATGTACAACTTATTCCCTAAAGCCGAATGTGCCACATTATTCTGACCTGGTGTTGTTTCCGAATGGAGTGGCCATTTTTTTATTCTGTAATGGCAGACCCTGGCTCGGCTGTCCCATTCACACTAAAAGCAGCAGAATTTAGTGTATCCGCCTTGCAGCCCTGTTAGCATTGCTATAACCTTGCAGCCCTGTTAGCATTGCTATAACCTTGCAGCCCTGTTAGCATTGTTATAACCTTGCAGCCCTGTTAGCATTGCTATAACCTTACAGCCCTGTTAGCATTGCTATAACCTTGCAGCCCTGTTAGCATTGCTATAACCTTGCAGCCCTCTTAGCATTGCTATCATCTTGCAGCCCTGTTAGCATTGCTATAACCTTGCAGCCCTGTTAGCATTGCTATAACCTTGCAACCCTGTTAGCATTGCTATAACCTTGCAGCCCCGTTAGCATTGCTATAACCTTGAAGTTAGCTCGTATATTCCATCGGTGTTCTTCATAGCGTATTTTTTGCAGCAAAACCTGAATGTTCTCTTACGTTTCTTTCCTGTGAACTGCATGAGCCGGTGGGATACATGAACTTACTTCCATTGTGGAGTAACACTGTCTTCAAAATGACCTCAGGTGAATCAACGACAAGCCTCCATTGCCCAGAGGTGTGTGCAAGTTGCAATTATTCCATTGATTTTTCAATGCTATTTCAGTACAATATTTCACCATCCACTGAGTAATACGTTACTATGCCTGACTGCCTCTTCCTATAAAATGATACCAATACACCTTTTTTGATGTTTATGTGTCCTGCATCGTTAGTATGATTTTTCAATTACAACCAACAGGTTGCAACTATTTTTGGTTTATTCATTTCTAAAAGGATCTACATGTTTCGGATGGTTCCTCCGCCCATCATCAGGAGCACATAACTGTACATACAGCTTCAGGTATTGTCAACCAATACTACTGCTGGCTGGTGTTGTGGATGAGATGGAATTCCATCAGGAAATCCTACAGCAGTATTTGTTGACAATACCTGAAGCTGTATGTACAGTTATGTGCTCCTGATGATGGATGGAGGAACTACCCGAAACATGTAGAGCCTTTTAGAAATAAATAAACCAAAAATAGTTGCATCTTGTTGATTGTAATTGAAAAATCAAATAGTACACTTTTCTCAAGAGGATTCCACCCCCAAACCGTGATCCAAGTAACTGAGCCTTGTCGCTGTGATAAAATATAGGCGTGTTTAGAATCCCATTAATCATCACATTGCAAATTAAAGAGACAGTAAACAGCTGGATGGAAGCCTTTTCCTTTTATATATAAGTAGTTTAAGACACTATCATTCTAGGTATTTAAGCGACTTAAACAATTAAAAATATAACAACAGCATAAGAAATCTTCGGCCCAGCCCCAAATTTCGGTTTTTTTTCCATTCAACTCAGGTATCAACTGGAATCATCCAAATGGAGGGCGATATAAACATTTTAATCACACATTCGAGTTGTAAACCTATTTCCAATAAAAAATCTATCAAAATTATTCATGGAGGAAGTTGATGCCGACAAGTGTTACATCTGTAAGACTGGAAGTAACTGTCGTGGACGGGGGTTTGCAAGTTTGAGTGACCGGCTCACATCATTCTCAGCAGCTTTAGGTGGATCATTAAAAAATATTGGGGGAGGCTTTCGGGGTTGGATATTTTGAACTGAGATTTATGTCCTGCTTCTTTGGGCGGTTTCGAGTATTCCTTCAGTGATAGTTGAAGAATAAAAAACCAACTAGAAGTCACTTGTTATATTTACTTTACTTCTTAGATAATCAACATGTTTCAGGCGTTAATATGTCCATCCTAAGGAGTTTGTGATTATGTTGTTGAACTACCACATAAGCTGTTTTGTTCTGCAAGGATGGAGCAGTTAGCGTTAGCGTAAATTTACGCTAATGCTAACTGCTCCATCGTTGCAGAACAAAACAGCCAATGTGGTAGTTCAACAACATAGTCACAAACTCCTGAGGATGGACATATTGATGCCCGAAACATGTTGAGTATCTAAGAAGTACAGTAAATATAACAAGTGACATCTAGTTGGTTTTTTATTCTTTAATTATCAAAATGATGCACTGTCCAAAAAACGTCATATTCCTTCAGTGTTTAATTATTTAAGCTGATGTTTATTCCTCGTTTCCTTCTCCATGAGATCTGAGAAGGAGTTACACTCTGTGTATTTTTAACCGTTCTGTCCGATCTTGCACAGGCAGCTTGTCGGAACGATTTTTTCATATTTTTTCTCATACTGCCACAAGCAGTGTTCCTCTTCACAATGGGCGCAACCCGGAGGAGCCTGACAGTACGCCACCACGTGATAAAATTTTTGACACCGAGCACTGAGGTTGTACGGCTCGTCCTTTACAGGATTCACTCTAAATTTAATGTAAAAATGATGGGACAATCCGAGATTCTATGGCTCTGTGGGACTTTTAGAATTCGATCATCTGCATTAATATACAGGTGTCTCCACTCTCCAGGCGGTCATCGGTATGATATTTTTAATTGCCAAACCAATGGCGTGTAATTCGTCTTGTATTGTTTTTGGAGAGATTTTTGGAGAAGTGCCTTTTATAACCATCCTGTACGGCTTGGAATTATTAAATTTAATAAAGTTACATGGTACTGTGTTTTCTTATTAAAAAATTTGAAGGTTGAGGTAATCTTGGAAGATGGAATTTTGAAACGCTCCTCGATTTTCATCCTCAAAACACTGAAGCTTCTAGGCTGGTATTTAGCATTAAGGCCTTTATTTAGCTGTGTGAAATCTCATTCAAATTGGTCGTACATAATTATGGGCGGAACGTTTTGTCTCGGCATGGATAGGAATTGGGTAGGGCAGGAAGAGGAGAGGATGGCAAAGTTGTGATCGCGGCGGCTTCAGACGCCGTAGAAGTTGCTTTAGTTTTGACTTCTGTTTGGAGGTTATGACAGTGAAGTGGACAATCACGTACTACTTCATCAAAGCTTGGAAGTTTCGAAGAAGCGCTTGCTGAGACCACAGCCTTCCGTACAATTTGCTTCTCGAACGTAGCTCCTCCTTGGTAAGAGTGTACCCGAGTAACTGTAACAATATTTTGAATGCCAGAAGGACACATCACTGGGAATGCTGATTTGGGTGTGTTTGGTACATGTTCGATTTTTTCAGTTGGTGCGTTTATGGAGTCTTTCCAGGTAGATGTTATTTCTGAATCCGAACAGATAGAAGATAAGCTGCAGAAGTCCAAAATTATTGTAGACCAAAGGATGTCTTTTGTCAGTTCGGCTAGTATTCTAGTTTTATCGTTTTGTGTCCTTGTCCTTTAACTTCAGTTTTAGTTCTAGCTGTAGTAAATTTTGTTTTCTTTGAGCTTGGTTTTTGGTCTGAAGGGCTCATGACGTCTTGGGAGTCTACCCCAATAACTTTATCTCTCATCATTCTGGCAGGTGCGGTTTACTTACCGAAACCGACCCTGACAGAGAAGTTATAACCTGGGATATGTGGATGGCCTTCCTTGTGCACTTTAATTTACGGGAGAAAACGCCACCGCAAAATATTCCTTCGGAGGTGACATATTTTACAGCCGTATTGACCACAAACAGAAGAACAGCAGACGGCCTGGCCACACAAAATCACCCATTTCGGGGAGGGTGACGCCTAAGCAAACACTCGGCTTCGTCGGCACCGTAAGGCATGGTAATTACGCCATTGGGTAGGCAAGGTTTTTACAGGTGACCTCTTTTTTTCCTCTCCTTTGTCTTCAACGTGCCAGTTTGGCTATTCAGGACTAGCACTGTGTGTCGATGCACCCTTAGCGGGCTCTAACCAGCAACTGAAATGAACGCATACAAAAAGTGAAAACATGTTACTATCCAGTGCTCCTCAGTAGTGAAAAGAACAGAGCTTTTTGGAAGGGTCAAAGGCTTTTCCTATTTGTCCTTCTGGTAAGAGCAACCTGTAGTTGAAGATGAATGTGGAATATTGGTGGAATGATACTGACAGAGTAAAGCCGACGCACTCGGAAAGTCCCAGTGCTACATTGTCCACCTCAAATCTCACATGGACTGATCTGGGATCAAACCTCGGGCCCCGTGATGAGAAGTCGGGGGCTAACCACCTGAGCTATGAGCCCATGACAGTCGTCTAATTAATATTTCAAATTTCGGTTCCTACATATATGTAAACACACAGAGTCACTACTACAAAAACCAACCTGTTAATTCTTGTTAGGGAAATAATGGCTGTTTTTTGTAAACATCTTATGAAGCACAGAAATAAACTATGTGTGCATAATACAAAGGGATGTGAAATCTTAAGTCCGTTGGTACATCTAATTGCCATTGTGTTTCCGAGCGTTAAGTGTAGGTTGTATTGCGAGGTTTGAAGTACCTAAACGTTTTCCTTAGAAAGAAACGCTTTCACACTGCAGCATTCCCAGAGTAACTGTAATTATGCATGATACCACAATATTTATTACAAACATCAAAGTGTCCTTCACTGGAGTCGAAGCCAAATAGCCAAGTCACGTGCCAACAGTGTCCTAATTCGTTATGGACAGACGGATAATGAAAGGGTTGTCTCGTCACGACATTGCAGGGTCTGTAAGAAGAAATGTGTCAGTTGAATGTCAAGGGCCACAAGGGAGTCAGCGTCGTGTTTACGTTCTAAACGTATCAGGTTACGTTGTACACGTACAGAGTGAAACTGACTACAGCAGAGCAGGGGCCTTGAACAGTCGTTGTGCAACAATTTATGTCGTCCGCTCTTCGGTGCTGTACGGTCGCGAGAGTTCAATGTGGACGGCATAATTCGTTGGTAAGAAACAAAGCAGGTACTGGGATTGGGTTCAGCTGGATACTCTCTATAAATGCATGGATAAATGCTGTTCGAAAAAGTGTGGTCAAAATTGTTCAGTGGTGTAACAGGCATTTTCTGACAGTTTGAGTAACTGGCTGTATAGAGTAGAGTTGCCGACAGTCGCTCGAATGATCAAGAATTTACCCGTTTTTAGGCGCGTTCGCAAAACTGCGGAAAGCGACTGTCAGCATCTTCGTGTCTGTCTGTCTGTCCGCACGGAACAATTGGGCTCCCACCGGAAAGATTTGCATGACATTTGATATTAGAAAGTCTGTAGAGGAATTAAAGTTCCATAATAAATGACAAGCCTTGCGGGTATTTTACATGAATACATTTGTACATGTATGACAGTACCTCACTGGATTCTTCTTAGCATGAGAAATGTTTCGGACAAATGCTCACCAAAGTACACATTTTTATCTTCAGTAAAGATTTCCCGAAATTTGTGCCATTTATGAGATAATGTGGAAAAGCATTGTACTGCCATAAGGGACACAGATGACAATATAATGCGACGCATGCACTTGCATGCAGAATGACTAAGGCTACAGACACACAATCAGAATATTTAATAATTGTTACTTTTCCACTGCAACAATTCTTACGTACGCGAACGCGCCTAATGTTACGTCTATACTTGCGCTGTCTGTCTTGTCTGCTTAACCCGAAGGTCCGTCGTCGTGGTCAGAACGTTCTGCCACTGGATACTGCCCTGAGCACGATGCATCTTGTCCTCTCTCTCTCTCTCTCAATTGATGTATCTAACACTAATTTTAATGATAATTTGCCCGTCTATTAATGCGCAGAAGCCTCAAATTTGTCTTCCCTTCAAGGTTTCTCATTGCAGATCAGGGGCGCACCAAAGGTTAGGGGGATGGGCGCTACCGGACTGCAGCCTACACCCAAATTGAAATTGAAAAAAGACACAGATTTTGTGTAGAGGGTAATACAAAATGCTTTACGTGGTTTACCTTTGAGCCGAAATCAGCTACTGAGATCGACCGATGATCACTACATTAGAATTTTGGAAAAATAAAATAAAAATTTGGGATTGTTTAGATCAAACTAATAGAATAAGATCAGACCTTGTGATTTAAATTAGGTGAGTGACTAATGGTACTTGTAGTTTCATTTGTATATATAAATGCAGTTGCGAACAGTGATGTGTTGCAGCTGTATTTAGGACTGGGTTTTATAACACAGTATTTAAAATCAAACATAAATTTTACGCAATCTTATGGTCAGTCCCTTTCGCCCTCAATTTAAAAATTGTGGGTGCACTTGTTGTAGCTTACACGTTACCTAGAAAGTACCCACCATATTACATAACCAAGCGCTACGACTATTTTGTGTGCCAATTTGTGAATTCATTGTTCGAGGATAACGGATATATTCCGTTCTATTCGTCAGCCCAAACACCAGTGAATTGATGATGACCATGTATATGCATCTGTGCACGTTTGGACTAGAGCTTCGTAGGTTTTCCTGACATTGATTTTGCTTTTGGTCAGGAGTTCGGCCATGTGACTACACTAAAGGTCACAATGTTGTGTGCTGTGTTGGGGTAGGACATTTCTGGATTGAAATCTGTTATTAGCAGATATATTCAATATTGCTCACCTGACGTCATGTACGGTAATTACCTAATAGGCGCTGAAATGGCAATGCAATTGTTGGTAAGAAGAAACCCTGCAGAGCATTAATGATATATTTTATGCTGTTGCGCATTTAGATGTGCCAGAAGTAGCTTGAATTTTGTGGCATGCAGTGTTGACTAATATTAATGTAAAAATGGAATTTTACTTTCCCACAGTTATCTGTGCTGTACAAATTTTCAGAAACCTGTGTCTACCTGGATTTCGCGTAATTCTGCTTTCTCTATTGTTGGTATTGTTTTCTTACCCTGACTTGTTTTTCTTACTCTGACTGAGGTTTTTCCGTGCTTTTCCTCAGTTTTAAGGCAAATGCCAGGGTAAAATTCGCAAAAGACGGGTCACGGCCCGCACTCTTCCAAATTAGTTGTTATTTGTGTTGTTCTTTGTCATTTGTGTTGTTCTATGTATTGTCTGTGTCTCAATGTGTACTGTAACACTGCCACCGGTTGATAACCCAATTGCAGTTAACAAATATATCATATCATTATCATATAATAGTTCAGGTCGTGTTAATGTGTACATGACGGTTCCATAAGCTTCCCTTTCGTATAGAAGAAGGGCAAATATGTCAAATATGACAGACGACGTTTGGATGGTAATAGCCAACTCCATGGAGTAGAGCCCTCTCAGAAGCTTGTAGTAGCCCTTAAATAATCTGCCTGTAACGGAACCGGAGGATTTTTACCGTGTCCACAGGATTGAACCACAGGACCCTACCCACAATCCTTTTAATTCAGTTCAACAACATTTCCCCATGCATGCTGTATGTCCCTGTCCTGACACCCTTCTCGATTTTTTCGCCCTAATGATATATTTTGGGGAGTATAAATCATGAAGACCCTCTGTGTGCTGTTCTCACCGCCCTCTGTCACTTCCTGTACGTAAGGTCAGAATATTCTCCTCAGCACCCTGTCTTCAATTTCACACAATCTATGCAAAATTCTATCCTCTTGGATGTGACACCGCTTAGTTTGGTAAGAACTTACTTACATTTTGGATGTACGTACTGCCTTCTTATGTGAGACGGTCATTTCCGAGGTATCATATCACAGCAGCAGCAGCAGCAGCAGCAATCATCACCATCACTGCCCTTTTATAACATCAAACCTTACAGCGTCATCGTAGGCTTCTAAGACGATATTTAAGTACTAGATGTGTACAAAACAGGGTTTAAATTACTTATTTTTAGAAAATGATAAGCAGACTCCCGTCAGAAATGAACTGATTATCTGGCGTAATGGTTCTGATTTCAGAATCAGTATTCCCAACACTTTCTTCCCAGGACTCCATACTCTATACTCCATATTCCATTGAGCAGAATCCTTCTTGAGAAGCTAGCCGGTTCTCAGCTAGTCAAGAAATTCCCCACATTTTATGCAACCCGAAGGTTCATTACCGCAGTCACAAGTACCCGCCACCCTTCCCTATCCTTAGCCAGATCGATCCAGTCCGTACCCCAACATCTCAATTCCTGAAGATACATCTTAATATTATCTTCCCATCTACGTCTGGGTCTTTCAAGTGTTCTTCCGCAGGACACAACACCTAAATTATGTCGCTGAAGTCTGGGGTAGGACCCACTGTGGATGCATACCGCTGCCAGCTTGACCAGCCTTGGAAATCAGCTCTACAAGGCCGAAACATTCCAAAATAGCGCTTTCTGTCCGACTGATGTCATACCAAATGAAGACAGTATGTAGTGGCTCAATCGCTAGGTAGCCAGCCTGGCACCACATGGTTCATGTATAAGGTCAGAGCCTAACGACAGCCTTCAGATCCCACTGACGTGTATAAACGCATTTCTAACGCTGTCATAAGCCACCACGGAATATTGCATAAGAAGTTTCCTTCTGTATCATCTTTGTAAATCATAGGCATGCAGCCTACTTGATTCACAACCCGTTCAGCTGGTCGAGAGGCACAACCAATAATTCAGCAACACCACTGTCAGAACCGAACGTCTCGCAACCCTTTCGCAGTTTGTAGTATGAACTTTAAAGTTGGTGAAGATTTAGATGACGGTATTCTGGCTCCTCACACCGTGCAGTCCGTGGAACCCGCAGCCATCACTGTCACACTGTACCGCGACACAATACCACCTGCAATCGAGTTTGAATTAAAATAGATTGCAACATACTGAAGAAAATAAAATTGCGTTGTCATTATGACAGCCTTGTAGAGATCTGTTACAGTCGCATTATCTCTGAAACCGCCCCCCGGTTAGGCTGCCCTAATAAAAAAGTTTATTTGCTTGTTGTTTCTTATAATAACAACGTATGACACGTTTTCGTACAGAACATTTGTTTTCAGTATACTGATTTTCAGAAACACCTGGAAAGTTTTGAGATGTGGTGCTGGAGAAGGATGGAAAAGATTAGTTGGACCGATTATGTGAGAAATGAAGGAGTATTACTGAGAGAGAAGGAGCAGAGGAATATCCTACATGAAATAAGGAAACGGAAGGCTAACTGGATTGGTCACATTTTGCGTAGGAACTGCCTTCTATAACAGGTTATTAAAGGAAAGATAAAAGGAGGTATAGAAGTGACAGGAAGACGAGGAAGAAAACGTAGGAAGCTACTGGATGACCTTAAGGAAAGGAGAGGATAATCACATTTGAAGGAGGAAGCTCTAGATCGCACTATGTGGAGAGCTCGATTTGGAAGAGGCTTTGGACCTGTCGTAAGACAGACTATTAAATGATGAAATACTGATTTTACACTTGTACATAATTTTTAAGACTGCCAGAAGATACCGGCGCATAACAAGGCCTGTGCCTACACACGGCAGAAGAAAGATTTCGAAATTTCTAAATGTAAACGCGAAAGAGACATCCAGCATATTACATTACTGCCTGCAACTGTAGTTACTAGCGTTGTCCCGAGAGTGCGCTTGTTGCTTGGCGCTACGTATAGATGTAGTACAACACAGAGGCACCTATGGAAAAATTCAAGAAGTTTTTGGAATCGTGAAACTTTTAACCGTACAAAATCATGCACAATGTACGGGAAAATAACGTCAGGGGCTTCTGTAGCGCCTAAATAACATATACCTTACGGGGTTAAATTGTGTAACGCTCAGAAATATGTGCGTAAATCTTTCTCTATCAAAACCTCCAAGTTTTTAGTTCGTGTCTCAGTTCAGACAAAAGAAATCTAAATCGAGTTACAAGTTCGTCTTACCCCAGCAACAACATATAATATTTTTGTTATTGGCGCGGTATGAAACAAGGTTTGTCTCATAGTCTTGGTTTCTCAGATTTGCTCTACCAGTCATATATTTTAGAACTGTCCAGGAAAATTGGGAATAGTGCATTATATAACGCAACAGTTCACGGAGCATGTCAGTGTTGTATTATTTATTCACATATAGATCATCATCATCATCATTATAAACATCAAGGATTGGACCCTTTGATCCGTTCCGTCTCCAGAGTTACAGCTGCTCGCGCCAACGCTTCTTCGATCTTCCAATTGTTCTCTTTCCTTGTGGCCTGTAGTGGTATGATTTCAAAGGGATTCGGTTTTGTGGCATTCTTTGCAAGTGTGAAACCCAGTTCCGTCTGAATTCATCTATCTTGTCTAGTATGCCCGTAATCCGTAGGTCGCAGCGTATGTAGTCATTTGTTTTGTGGTCATAGAGGGTGTAGCCTGCCAGAGGTCTCAGTAACTTCATTTCTGCCGCTTCAATTCTTCGTCATTGTAAGGCTGTTAGAGTCCAATTTTCTGACACATATAAAAATGTAGGTAAAACTAGAGTGTTGTATATTTTAAAAATAGTTTCCATTCTCACTTTCTTCAAAATAGTTCTCTTAATAGTACCTATTAATTGTAAAAAATTTGCTAATTTAAATTCTACATCTTTGGAAAATTGGTAAGATATACTGCAACCAAATAAGTTAATTGGCTAAATTGTTCTAGTGTTTCATCATTTATAATAATTTTTGTTCTTAGGTGATCCTTTCCAACGAAACCAAATACTTTCGTCTTTTTTGTAGCAATTTCCAAATTATATTCTTTAGATACGTTATATAATAAATAGACTGCCTTTTTTAAGTTGTCTTCTGTGTCAGAAACAATAAACTGGTCATCTACAAATAACAGTGTGTTGAAAATTAACTCTTTAAAATATTAACTAGTTTTTAATTTCTGTAACCAAATTCTAATAACTTCGTCCAAATACAAATTGAATAAAGCAGGTGATAATGGGCATCCTTGTCTCACCCCTTGGGTAATAGCTCTAGAATCTTCAGGTGTTCCATTACCTGCATTAACTCTTATAATGTTTTCCATGTATATGTTCTGAATTATTGTAATTAGATGAGTTGGAATTCCTTTACGTAACATAATAGTCCATAATTTGTCTCTGTTCACAGAGTCAAAGGCTTTTTTTTAAATCAATGAACGCAATATATGTGGGGATGTTAAATTCTCTATATTTTTCAATTATTTGTGAAGCTGAAAATATGCAGTCCATGCAGAATCTGCCTTTCCTAAATCCGCTCTGCTCTTCTAATAGTAGGACCTCTGCAATTGCTGTTAATCTCTTTGCAATATTTTTTTAATAGATTTTATAACCAGTATTTAATAAACTAATACCTCTATAGTTATCTGGATTATTTCTGTCTCCATTTTTGTGTATTGGTATAATAATGGCTGTCCTCCATTCTTCAGGAATGTCTCCGTAAATCCAGCAAACATTTACAAAATTAAAAAAATTATGTATAAAACTTTTTGGTGCATGTTTGTACAACTCATTATTAATCCCGTCTGATGCTGGAGAGTTTCTGTCTTTTAATGCTTTTATAGTTGTTTCCAATTCTTCCATTGTAATTAAGTCAACACAATTCTCTGCTAATTTTGCACATTTCCCTTCTGTGGTGTTATCATTAAATTGTTTAGTCCATAGTTTTTGATAGTAATCTAGCCATGTGTGTTCAACTATTGGGTTAAGTCGCAAATTATCTTTTTCAGTTCTGTTTAAATTTCTAATAATTTTATAGGCACTTATCTGGCGTCCATGTAAATCATGTTCAATTCTCGATAGAAATGTTTCCCAACATTGCCTTTTAATTTTTCTTGTTTCTCTTTTCACAATTGCCACTAACCTTTTGTATTCTAGTTTGTCAGTTTCAGAACGTGTTGTTAGATACCGTAAATAAGCCTTCTTCTTG
>Ga0123357_10004983_pt1 | contig 15774 bp, 9 predicted proteins | sample TergutEmb28metaG_FD_89873 | JGI IMG/M metagenome (GOLD analysis project Ga0123357, IMG submission 89873) | Embiratermes neotenicus P4 segment gut microbial communities from Petit-Saut dam, French Guiana - Emb289 P4 | ecosystem: Host-associated > Arthropoda: Insects > Digestive system > Gut ... | reverse complement strand
CACGAGACGGCCACCCATAGGTGTGATGATACCAGAGGCTGTGTAATGCAATTTTGACCTCCTGATGATGAGCACATGTGCTCGAAACATGTAGAGGCATGAAATAAACTTATTGTAAAACAAAAAATTTGTGCATGAAGTTGATTAATTACTGAGATAAATCTTTGTACTTATTAAAATAAAAAAAGATACAATTATAAATATGGGGTACCTGTTGTGCTGCTTCACGTTTGATGGAACCGACTGTGACCGACAGGCGTTAATCAGGAGAAAGACAGTTTGAGATTAGCAGAGCTGGCAAAGTAGACGAGGTTACACACCACATGCTCTAAGGTTTCAACCTTATATGTTGGTATGGGATCCGGAAGGAGCTCTTTCTAATCGTGCCAATACAACACACCCTTGTTAAAAGTACATACACAATATATGAAATTGTAAAACATAAGACATTATCTGGAGAGTTCAGATTAGTTCGTAACCAGTCGTTTCTCTGCCAGGACATTCTGAAAATTGTCAGAACAAAAAACAGTAGTCTAGCACAAAACACAGAGTAGGTTACGGCAGTGTGAATGTCCTGTTTTCAGCAGCGGTTGCCAGCAAAACGAAAATGACAAAGTCGAAAGATGTTTCGGCCTTTTTTCTTTGTCTTAATTTAAGTGTCTCCTGGTGTCCTGTTCCTGCAGGCATATGTAAAATATTCTTGTTGTGTCGGTTTTTAATTACCCAAGTAATTAGGCCTATAATTTGGTGACCTGCTTTAGCTATATATATCAGTGTTTGGGTTGATCGCACAGTTATTTTTACTTCATTAGATATCTTCAAATTGCTGACATATGCATTTAGAAACTTGTCAGCCTCATCACCATAAGTTGTAATTTTTGGCACAGTTTGCGCCATTGCAAGACCAGCCACGCCATAACAAGAATATAATCTGTCACATGTCGTTCTACATACAGAAGTATTTTGACGGCCACGGATTCCAAACAGTTTCCTAACAAATAGATGCAGGGAATATGGCAAGAAGAAGAGTGAAATTAGCATGTAATATGTCTTGTATCGAAGTCAAAAATCGTAAATTTGGATCTACTATGCAATACACCTCCATGGAGAAGAATGAGAAAATTTATTGTCCACATGAAAGAAATGGTCCAGCGTCTAAGCGTCACGACATATCGAAAATTTTTCATTCGTGTATAGTCAGAAAGCTAACAGCCTTATACAGGCTCAAAATTTTTGCTAATGACACAAGTTATTCCTAAGCTTTAAAAGCACCAATTATTGCTTACCATCTCTCACTGAACTAAGGCTGATATTGTCATTATAGTCTACACGGTGTCACTCAATTTAATATTGCCTGAGATAATCTGAAGTTAATTTGACTGGGGCCACAGCGAATGTTAGGTATATTCGCAAAGCAGTTGCAAAATAAAAATAGTCTGTTTATCTCTGTGTATCTTTTCGTCTCTCTGCATAAAACGACGTGACCCCCACCAGAAGAATTTACGTTAAATTTCATGTCTAGTATTCCTTCCCAACTTTGTCAACATGTATCGACTGTGGTTGCAACCGATCTAAGACAACCGACACTTTCTAACAAAGTTTACACATTTTATGTTTTACTTACCGTGCATCGTGGTAAAGCCCTGGGTAAATGACAAACTTGATGAAAAATTGCATTATATAATAGTTTATTGTTACAATCCTCTACATATTTCGAGCAACACTGTGTTCATCATCAGGAGGTAGAATTGTATTAATACAGCATCTGATATAGTACTCTGTAAGTGACCGGAAGGTGTGCAGGTTGAGAATTTCCTTCTCAACCTGCAGACAGTTGTATTAATACAGTTCGACCGCCTGTTGATAAACACAGTGTTGCTCGAAACATGTACAGGATTGTAATAATAAACGTATTATATAATGTAATTGTGCATCAAGTTGGTCATTTACCGAGAGCTTAAACATCCGTGTGTCAGTGGCCTCTGACACAGACTGTGTTCTTCGTGAAACACAGGCTGATGCCAACTAGGCACTCAATAATTTAAAGATAATAGGACCATGATCGCTTGTAGATCTTTTGAGTAGTTGTGATGAAAACCTATAGCGGTAACAACAGAATGAACGGGCCAGATGTGATACGCCATGAGAACATTTCCTAACATAATTTAGTTTATACTTTTCAAAAGCAAATTGTATTTCGAATCTGTCGTCTGTAAACTTTGCAAGCAATTGTAAAAGTATCAGCAAATCTAATTCAGTAACACAAATACAGAGAATGATGATGTTCAAAAGGTACATCGGTGTAATTAAAGAAGTATCCTGAATCTCTCTCAAAACAAGTTAATTGAAGGTCCACTAAGAGTTCCGTTCTTATAACAAACATACTATTCTACTTTTATTTTACACTTCTTTTTATGTCTGGAAACGTACAGCGAAGGAACAACTTCTCTTGATATTTAGAACAGTTGAGTCTGTACTGTGTAAAGAAGTAGTCAAATGGTTAATAAGGACAAATAAATTTCAAAAAAGTGCTATGTTAATTGGTTATCGCACAGCGACTGATCGTCACTGTCTATTGGTGTCTGATAAATCACAAAGTAACGAATTATTCTTGGGAACGAGAAATTAAAACTGTAACGAAGAAGTTAACACATTGAGGGTTGTTTGACCGTGCATCTTCCTCGTGAAATAATGTGAAATGCTAACTTGGTGTAACAAGGTAATTTTATTGATGTATTCTTAGCTCTACATGTTTCGGGCGCATACGACCATCATCAGGAGCATTAGATGTTGAGTTGCAGCATACGGTTTTCTGCACCGAGGTTTTGGATGGGTGGTGGTCTTGAGAACCGCTGCGTAGTTCGTGTGTACGGTGCGGACGATGCAGTGCGGCACCGTCCGCACCGTGCACACGACCTACGCAGCGGCTCTCAAGACCACTATTCATCCATAAACTCGGTGCAGAAAACTGTATGCTGCAATTCAACATCTAATGCTCCTGATGATGGGCGTATGCGCCTGAAACATGTAGAGCTAAGAATATATCAATAAAATTATCTTGTTGCATCAAGTTGGTATTTCACATTATTTCAAGTTAACACATATGCATTAATTACTATGAATATGGTGATGGACAAAAAAGAGAATTGCCCAAAGCTTTGCGCCTCAGCTATTTATACTTCAGCAGTTCGATATCCCTTTATATTCAGCGATGTTTGTTTGGGTCCATGATGAATTACGATATTGCTTTGTAAAATATAATGCAGTTTAAATTGAATTGGGCATCCTTCGTAGTTGCACCGTGCATGCTGATAATATTAAGTTCTTTATTTGTCCAACTAAAGCACACAATTCCTATAAAATTGTTAAAATGTTAAAACCATTTAAAATTATAATATTTGCTCCAACACGTTTCGGTTTACATAAACCATCATCGGGTAACTCTCAGCCTGTGCTTCGCTAAAGTTACAATGTTATCGGTTACATATATCGTTATTTGCAGTTACCGGTATTGTGGCTGCGGCTGCATATGCAGCCACAATACCGGTAACTGCAAATAACGATATATGTAACCGATATCAACATTGTAACTTTAACGAAGTACAGGCTGAGAGTTCCCTGATGATGGTTTATGTAAACCGAAACATATTGGAGCAACTGTTATAATTTTAAATGATTTTAACAATTTAACAGTTTTATAGGAATTGTGTGCATTAGTTGGACAAATAAAGAACTTGAATTGGACATGTTCATATATGCTGATTGTGCACACACAAACCGTGACGATCCTACACAATTCCAGATTTTCCAACAACGTAGCGATTCGAGTCGGTATGGTGTGCGTTAGGTGACACGAAGTCTGGACGTTTGCATAGTTAAGCAGACAGGAATGTGTTACATTTTTATCCTTAACTTTGTCAAGATGTCTTCCCCCTCCCCTTGATGGCTTGTTTGAGAACCTAGAAAAACAAATATACTGCTAGACACAACCGCACAAACTGCATGCAGTGTGAAGATGTTCGCAAGTAGGACATTGATGAGGACTTTTCGACCTACGAGAGTGGAAGTTAAAACAACGTCATAATGTTCATTCTGTATGAAATATTATTTAGGTGGTTGAATAGGAGATTTGCGACAAGAGGAAAATGTAGTACGCATGTGGCCTGTTATAAAAGCCTACACCATTCTAGTTAGGAAGAGTGAAAAATAGGGACAAGTTAGGAATCCTAGACCCAGATATACAGTAGGCTGTTTAATCTAGAAAGCTTTAGAATTCTAATCTGAAACTGCTTTGTTCAAGTCATAGACACAAATTCCGCTATTCAGACCGAGGTTGATCTGCTTGTTCTTGGTTCCTCCACCCAGCACTCGGTGCCGGAATAACACACAACCAAACCATGATCACTACCATCTATACTTTTCCACTTCATCACCCCCTGTCAGAGCAACATACGGCTGAATTTTGAGTGTGTCGTAGACAAAAGCGTCAATATATATGTATAGCAGAAGTGGTTGGAAGCATAATATTGTAGCCTACTTTGACAAAGTGGAAAGTAATAATTTAATAAACACTCATGACTGGAGTACTGGAAAGTGTACCGAACTTCTGAGAGAAGCTTTAACTTTAGAGATGCTCCCAATTTATATGACCCAAACTAAAATTTATAAAACAATTAAATTCACTGAGAAATTACTCAGATATTGAAACCGAATAATTTTTACATCTTCCTGACATACACATGTTTCATTTCAAATAAAGGTGAAGCAAATTTAACACTTTACTTGTTTACTCCATGGAGCAGATTTATTTTTGAGACGCTAACCGGTTTTCAGCCAGTCAAGAAATTTCCGGCTTTTCATAGAACCCGAAGGTTCATTACCGCATTTGCAAGTGTCCGCCACCTGTCCCTATACTGAGCCAGCTCGATCCAGTCCATACACCCACCTCCCACTTCCTGAAGATCCATTTTAATATTATTCTCCCATCTACGTCTGGGGTTCCCAAATGGCCTCTTTCCCTCAGATTACACCACCAAAACTCTGTACACACCTCTCCTCTTACCCATAAGAGCTACATACCCCGCCCATCTCATTCTTCTAGATTTTATCACCCGAACAATTTTGTGAGGATTACAGATCATTAAGCCCCTCATTATGTAGTTTTCTACAATCCCCTCTTACCTCGTCCATCCTAGGCCTAAATATTTTCCCCAGTACCTTATTCCCGGATACCCTCTGCCAACGTTCGTCCCTCAATATGAGCGACCAAGTTTCGCACCCATACAAAACAACAGGCAAAATTATAGTTCTTATACCTTAATCTTTAAATTTTTTGGTAGCAAACTAGAAGACAAAAGATTCTGCACCGAATGATAGTAGACATTCCCTGGTTTCAAACTGCTCCTAATTTCTTCCTGAATAGAATTTTGACTTGTTGAGGTTGTTCCAAAATATTTGAACTCTTTAACTGTTTCAAAGAATCTCTTACCAATTTTCGTATTGTGACTTTGTCCTGCATTCTTATCTCGAGACATGACCATGTACTTAGGTTTATTAGCATTTACTTCCAGTCCAATCTCTTTTCTGGCCACTATCAAAGCTTCTACGTGTTCCTTTATAGTAGGTACGTTCCCTCCGAATATATTAACATCATCAGCATAAACCAGAAGATAATGTGTAACATTTAATTTCAAGCCATCCTGCTTTACCTGAACACTCCTAAAGGCGTAATCTAAAACGAAGTTGAAAAGTAATGGCGACAGAGCATCTCCTTTTTTCAAACCATTTCTAAAAGGAAGCATGTCAGACAAATTCTTACCTACCCGGAATCTGCTATGCGCTTCGGTCAGACACATTTTTATTATCCCTACCAATTTAATGGAGATACCAAACTCAATGAGAACATTAAACAAGATCTCCCTCCTAACTGAAGCATAAGCAGTCTTGAATTCTATAAAAAGTTGATGCATTGCTTCGTTGTATTCCCTTTTTTCTCAAGTATTTGACGAACACAATCTATATAACCTGTAGTTGACCCTTTGTGTCGAAACCTGCATTGATGGTCACCAATAATTTCTTCTGCATTTGGAGTTAACCTTGTCAGCAGGATGTTAGATAAAATTCTGTACAGTCTGTTTCATCGCTCATATTATAGATAGGTAGAGTGATGGACTCCTTCCACTCCTCAAGCAATTCCTCCTTTTTGAAAACATTATTAATAAGTTTATGGGTCTCATAGCCAATTGTTCTACACACCTGTCTTAATCAGTTCTGCTGAGATTTGATTAATACCTGGTGATTTGTGACTTTTTAGATTTTCAATAGCCAACTCAATCTCAAAAACACTTTGTTCAAGCACTAGTGGTTCTGCTGTGTGTATTGATGTCTGCCTAACAACATTAAAATCATTTACATTCAATAACTAGGAGAAATAGTTCATCCACTTAGCCAAAATACTGTGGAAGTCTGCAACAAAATCACCCTTCTCATCATTTACTAGAAACTCTTCCTAAAGTCATTGAGGCCCTTATAAAAGTCCCTAATATTTTTGATATTACTCTTATTTTCAAGTTCCTAAATTTTAACACTCAGAAATGCCTTCTTTTTTCCTGAAATGTCTGCTAGCTACAAGTCTTACATTGTTCAGATTACCTAAACTTCCTTGGCTTGGATCCTGTTCCCACTGCATTTTATTCTGTTTTCTTTGGTCTAAAAAACCTATGCATTCTTCATCAAACCATGGTTTGTGCTGCTTCAATTCGTGCAGACATAGATTCTCTTTAGCTGGTGTTTAGTTTTTCTCTTTAATGTTCTCCAAAGCCCTATTTATTTCCTCATCATCACTTATGTTCTCCAAAGCTGCTAACTTGTTTGAAATCTTAATCTGACACTGTTTCCTAACCTCCAACTCATTTAGCTTCCTGAGATTAAATCTTTCCTTATCAAACATCTTTATCTCTTGTTTATTTACTTGCAATCTTTCCCGAACTTTAGTAACCACCAGACAGTGATCGGTATCACAGTCAGTTCCCCAGATACTTCATACCTCTAGTATAATTGAATGCCATCTCCTATCTATTAATATGTGATCAATCTGGTTGTGAGACTTCCCATCAGGAGAGGTCCAGTTGTACTTATGAATGTTGTGGTGTGGGAACATCGTGATCTTAACAACTAGATTTTTGATGTGGCAAAGTTTACTGTCCTAACGCCATCATCATTACTAATCTGATGTAGACTCTCATTTCCAATTGTCAGTTTGAAAATATTCTCTTTCCCTACTTTTGCATTCAAATCTCCTAATAAGTTTTTCGTATGATACTGAGGAAAATAATACAAACTCTACTCTAAAACCTCATTAAAACTGTCTTTTGAATCATCACTTTTCTCCTCACATGGTGCATGCACATTCAGAACGATGAAATCATACCAGCGACCTCTCAGAATAATATATGATACCCTATCGGTAACAAACTCCACTCACTTAACTGCTGATACCATAGTGTGGTGTACAAGAAATCCTGTTTCCCATCGTTGATTTTCAAAAAATTGTAATCCCTTTCTCTTACTCTGTCCCCTGTGTCTGTCCCTCCTAAGCTTCTGCACACGCACTATATCTTGCAACCTGAGGACGCGCCGTGCCGTGGTGACAGTGACCTAATTATCACGGGCAAATTTAGCACCATCGAAGGAAATAAATTTCTGTGAAATGTAGTTCGTTATCTTATTGAATGTATATATATGGAAAATAAACGAAAACTAGGGCATTAAGCCGACCGTCTAAAATTAGGGAAAGAAAAATATCAAAGATACTCATTTGCTCAAGAGGGGAAAGGTTTTCCAACACACGTAATCTGGCGCCACCAGGGACAATAAGCCATTTCTTCCAGGTCATTATTCAGCTATTACACACAGACACAGATTCAACGTCTCTGAATGAGTTTCTGTGAAGCCAGACGAGATTTACACTATGGGCTGCGTAATATACAAGCTTGGGATGTGGTTTATTTTTGTTTGCAGAGCTGCCGTAATAATGTGCTCTCAGGATCATCCGCGTAAGTAGAAGAGAACACATTATGATGCCATCCTGTAATGCAAAGCTGGTGTACTTTATTTCACCAATAGCCGAAATTTCTAGGTAAAGTTATTAAATATAAATAGTTCTTTATTAATGAACTGTACCTTATACACATGGATCAAATATTGCTTAATCACAAAAAATATAGTCTCCCAATTTTAATATAAATTAAACAACATTCCTATCACTTTTTAAACTACATTACAGTTTGAACTGTACCTTCTACACATGGCAAAGCACGGATCAAATGTTCCTTAATCACAAAAAATATATAGTCTCCCTACTTTAATATAAATTAAACAACATTCCTATCACTTTTTAAACTACATTACAGTTTGGTTACTTCATTTCATTATTTATATGAATTCGTTATGGGAAAACAGCTTGCAAATAAAAATCACATTACAAGTGAATCTTTGAAGCATCACATTCATCTAACACTTACAAAAAGTAATTCCCAAACCTCAAAAAATTTTCTACCTTTCCATTTATAACCAATCTGATTAATGCTGTATAGGAAAATAAAATACATTCAAAATGTATTTGGTAAATCAAACAGAGATCTTTTAATTTTAAATCAGATGGAATGTATTAATTGCAGTGGGGTATGAAGTAAATAATTCCAAGAAAATTTGAATTTGTGTCCAAGCATCAAGCATAAAAGTTTTGAAAGGAACTTCCACCGATTAGCCGACTGATGCCAACTGTCACCTTCCTGATCCGGAAATATGTTCTTTCGGGAATTTTTTTAACAGCCCAGTTTTACCTGTAGATTTTATATAGGGCCACTTAAATTAAAAATAAATATCATAATTTGAAAATTACAAATAAAATATATCAGAGTTTCCCCTCACTGCATTCGTGTGGGAAGTTTCTAGAATACAACGGAAACTTCAGGTAAAATACATAGAAATATGTCTGGGAACCGAAATATTTACCTGTCGAATATAGCTGTACCTGCAGTCTGTTCAATAAAGTTTATGTTAAAATGAATCCAGGGAAAGTGCAGACATTTAAGTAACTTTATTTTGTTGTAATAAAATAAATATTTATAAAACTCTACTCGTCAGTGACAATATCATTAATTTACTGAAGGGGATTATAAGGTCTTGCGTAGAGGATCAGCGCTTTAGGTTAGTTTTGCAATAAACTGCCACATGCTCTCGGCAGTACGCATCCTTTTTCTCTCTCTTTCATGATTTGCCTTGTTTATTGAAAGAATAAACTGACAAGAATTCAAAGGCTTTTATTTTATAACTCTTTATTTGGAAACGTAATATACATGCCCTCACGTGTGTCTCTGTTTTCTGTGTTGAAAGCGAAATGATGATAAGCAGCAGAAAGGAAATTGCGAACAAAACAGTATCTGACAGTGTGGGGCAATGTAGACCGCAGCTTTTCCCAAGCAATAAACATTTCCAAGAAACGCTTCTTCCAAGGATATGGAGCTTCCATTATGGGTGCGAACGAAAGGAAATTTACAGACTTTCGCTTTGCGTTTTGTGAAACACTTACCGCATCTTCAGGTTAATAAGTTGAAAGACTTCAATCAAGTGGCGTTGTTTTAATAGATACTACAAAGAGGAAAATTAAAACTTTACTTAGTTTATAACTAAGGCCAAATTGGTTACGTACGAGGTTTTCGTACTGTTCTTAGCAGCGCCAGTCACTTCTTGCTTGTTGCACCTCCTCTTCTATTTCCCAGAATTTCTACCTAGTTATTCTTTGTCGTAATAGAGTGATGTTAGGAAACAAAGAAGTAGACTTTCTTGGTTGTGAGAAATTGAGTTCTAAATTATTTAAATATCCTTGGCTGCCTTATGAAATGCTCTTGCGGTATACCGTGCAAAGAAAACTTCAGTAAAATTAGGATTTTGCGACATGTCCACATTTTAATTTGTTGGAGAGAATGTGAGGTGAAGTTCCGTAGAGAAGAAAATTTTCTTACACAAATAATAAGAGTTTGATGATATGAGGAGAAGAAAAATGAGAAGAAAGCAAGGAAGAAAGAGGAGGAAGAATAGTAGGAAGAGAACACGTGATATCAAAATACCGGAAAAACTGGAAAAGATAGTGGTTTTTTCGACGTTCAATCAGAAGGTGTTACGTGATTTTTGGGTTCAAGGAAACACGAATGATCTGAATGCTTAGAGATATCCCGCACTGCACCTTTCATATTCATTAAATGATTTCTGTTTAACAAAATTAACGTAAACGACTTTAAGAGTGTTTGTATATTTACGAAGTGTTTTAACGTACTCTGCCCGCATAATTGTAAGCATGTGACAATTTGAAAACTGTTAAATGGAAATTTATGAACTCTTACATTTGAAAAACATTCCAAAATCGTTTTACACAAAGAACAACACGTGTTTCTGGGCGCAGGAGTGTTCGCACATATAATCTGCCCGTGCTTTTTTCAAAAAATGTTTTGCGCACATACACAATTGCTATCCCGTTGTATGGTAACACCCTTGCTACTGTCGAGGAAAAACCTAAACTGTCTGCAGCCCTACATTTCTAGAGTGAGCAAGCCATAATATTTACGTAGGATATGTTTCCTAACACGTGTCTTACTTGTCTTAATTTAATTTTTAATTACCGCAGCGGCTAACATAAGAGAACCAATACTATTAACATATATTTGGATATCTTATTACACTACAAATACTATATAGCATAATTATGCATTTTTATTGTATTTCTTATGTAGGCGATATATTTTATCGAAGGCTTTTGAAGCGCTATATGTAATATCTTATCTACCTGTATAGTTTAATCTAAGCACGGAAAAAAATTCATTGTTTGAATAGGTAATAGAGGGCATAACATGAACTGGAACTGCGATTTATGTGTAGCAAAAACTCTATTAGACCTCACAAACTCAACAGGTTCGGAAAGTCCCTGGTTCTGATGAAGTTACAGAAGGTCGGTACTTCTAACATTTATCGTGGTTTTTCTCTTCCCTTCCATGGAATTGATGGGAAGGTACCTTAGAACTAATTATGAGTGGTCCTTTCACTTGTTCTTAATTCATAGTTTACATTCGACCTAGGACAAATTTAATATTCGTGTCGTATAAAAGGTATTTAGAATGAAAATACCTTATTTCGCACATACTTGTACATTTCGTCATTAATAATCATGATTTTATTCTATTCATTAGTTAAATTTTAGATTTCTAAATTAATTAAAATTAATCTCAAGAAATGTCATGTAATATTTCCTATTCATAATTACATTTTACCCCTTCCTTACGCCGAGTTCATGTGATTGTTCGGGAGGTCTTTCCCTAGAATTTAGTATTCTACAGTCTAATTACATATTAAACATTTTCAATTGCAATATAATTTTATTATTGGGCTGGCCCAGGATGGAGACAAGTGGCAGACGCTTGTGAGTGCAGTAATGAACCTTCAGGTTCCGTGAAATGCGGGGAATTTCTTAACTAGCTTCAAACCAGTTAGCTTCTCAAGAAGGACTCCACACCATGGAGTAAGTAAGTAAGTATATAATTTTATTTCTTTTGGCGACATTAATTTACACAGTAAGTGCTGGGCAAAGTAAAGGCTTCTTCGATTGTACGTAATTGCTGGCTTACACGAAACTCACATGAAGCTAATTTTCTCAGAAGCCTGTAGTATTCCAAACTTTCAGATGGTCTGCAGAAAATATGGTTTATAATTCACGAATTTTGACAACTTTCATTTGAAACATTTATCTGCAAATTTTAGCCTATATTTACAGAAGTGAAATGAAATTACCGCTATAAGGATGTGTAGAAAGAATAGCTAAGAATATTTGATTTGTACTCTTGGTAAATTAAAATGGCAGGGAATCGTTGCGAATCTTTTAACGAACTTACGTACTAAAAGCTTTCTCAGACGTGTAGTTCAGGTCTCATTTCTCCTAAAACGTGACTTTGTGTTACTGGACAAATGGTACACTACGTTTCTAAACAACCTATTTGTTATGTCGTCTCGGTTTTGAATAGATTGTCTTGAAACGTCGGGTTGCATTTACTCAAAGATTTAGCACCACATTCCGACATTCCAGGAGAAGCGAGACCTCTTAAAGAAAGTATTTGAAGAAATTATCAATGGAATCGTATGTCTTCAAAAAAGCTGCTTCTGATGGAGGACGAAATTTTGTCTTTGTTATCAGAGGCAGAACAACGTTCGGTAGCAGGCCGTGTCGACAAACTTCTTGTATTTGTTACTTGTACAACACTCTGCTGTGGCCGATTAACATTCGCTTCTTCTCCTTGTGTTGTAGATTGTACCGTGTTATTGCAAGAAGTTTTGGCTACTTGTGGGAGGGTAGACCTTGCAACTACCGAGTGCTGGTCGCACGGGACGCGACTAATTTGGGGACCAGACATTTCCCCTTGTTAACAGTGAAATACAGCGGCGCTGTATAAACTTTGGCTCCGATTTCAACAAAGCTCCTTACGCCACGGTTTCTTGTAATGAAGTACAGAGTGTTTTCTCACATAGTTCACACTGCGTCAAAATTGCATCAATCAGATGCACATTAGGATCGAAAATATATGCATAGGCACCTGAAGGAAACAGGCACATAAAAGGGTAAAACTCTAATGAAATATACTCATATTGACTTCATCTATGCACATTTTAATTCAGTTTCAGCTTCACACATAGCAATATTAAGCTCCAGTTTTATTTATTGCTATACGTTAATTGTCTGAATTACTTTACAACTGGCTGACATATTTTATGCACAATTTACTACGTATTAGATGACGATGTTAACATGTATTGTTTTTCCCCTTCTAATTAAATTTACCTGAAGATGGCTGATTTAAGCCAAGACATTGATGGGAATATATATATATATATATATATATATATATATATATTAGTAAGTAGTACATGTATGTTTTTTGTGAATAGGTAAAATAAATTGGAGTTATGTCTAATAAATATTCTGTTATGCTTTCATATTCGATCCCTTAATTTCTATCTGTGGGCCATCTATATTTACGACATTTTTTACATTCATTAAAACACGTCGATTGATACTATTTGTTACTTTCCATATTGTTCCAGCTGCAATTTTACTGTCAGCATAAAACAAATAAGAGTAAAACACCAGAACACAACTATTTCAGTAAATGCACTTGCTTGTTCCTAAGAAAGTGGTTCATTTTATTTCATTTAGCTAATTTTTTCATCGTTGCTGTATTCATCTGAAATAAAGAGGAAATGGAGTAAGAAAGAAGGAAAAATAAAGATATAAGGAGAAGTTGTATGGAAAAACTGAGAACATACGAGAAAATATGAGTCCGAGCGTTCGCTAATCCGCCAGCTTTAATACTAGATTTAAGAACTTAATCTCTACATTGCTTCTTTGCTGTATTACTCTGGATGGAAGTAAAATCAGGTATAAGCGTCCTTGAAGTGAAGCCTTGAGGGTATGTAGACCTTACTAACGGGTATCCGATAATTTGATGGAGAGTGGGTGTGCGACTAGAAGGCATTTAACCAGAAACCATATTTGTATCTGTAGAATCAACACGTTTATCATATTAAAATTCTGTTCCACTGAATTTTCAAATAATATTGAAATGTTCTGAGCATAATTCTATATCTAATATTTTATTCGATATGTTCATGGCGAGAAATGTATTCCCAAGGCAATATAAACATATGAAAAATCACTGGACTGACTTGAGGACATACTCCATTTCCTCTGAATTTGAGGTTCTGGAAGTTTTCCATTCCACATTGGATATCATCTGTCTCCTTCGTGGTCCGTATATTGATCGGGCTTCAAGCATCCTATCAGCAAAACCTTTTCCTCATCGCCTTTTCGCTATTGGACTTGGCCTGATCTAGATCGATGCTCACAGAGGGTTTCCGTTGAGATCCTCCATCAAATATGTAGTTGAATGTCTTATGTATCCTATCTCACAAAATCAATTAAAGCGTACAATTCTAATAGTTTAGTTACACCTAACTAGTATAATTACGGTGTTAGCTATCCTGTCCAGGGTGGAGGTAACTTCACTTTAATTGGTATATGTTTAACATGTAAAGCCTCCAACTGAAGTTATCTAGTTTGTCCATATTTAGAAGAATTCTGCTCCCTTTATCTTCATCCCTAAAGATGGAGGCAGCAGTTACTCCAAAAAAGTAACTAAATTTTTTTCTTACTGTACGGTATGACAGATTCATAATTCGCCGTCTCACAGACCTTATCTGGAAAATTTCCTAAATGACGCTCGCAGAAACCAAAGTATATTACTATTGAAAGCAGAAATTGATGCCACAAGTTAAATTTGTTATGCCACACACTCGACGAATTCCAAGAGTAAATCTATTTTACCTTTGTGACAAACACGTCGAAAATTTAGAACTTTCATGAGGACAACTCCATTGTGCGCGATTGGATCTTAACTTGTTTGGAAGCACCAAAAATGTGCCTAGGTTTTAGAGTCAAATCCAATGAGAAGGCTATCGCGCACGGTAAGTAAACAAGGGAATCGTATATAGAGTGTTGTATTTCGTAGTACCATTTTGTAAATCGGCTGGAGTCACTTAAGGTCGATTTGTCTCTGTACATAATTAAGCACCAATGGATGAATAAGTATGAATAAATGAACAGTTTCTCTCACTCTAAAATTCCAAACTTGGAGTGGTGAGATTGACAACCACGTCTCTCTAGGGTCTGCTGAAAGGCGTTAAAGTACCCGTTCTGCTGGCGACTTGTTGGGACCCACAGCATGTCTGGACGCTTTGACTTGAAGTAAACTCAATTCCTGTCAGTAATAACACGAAGGTCGTTCAGCACGTAGCCTAATCTCTACACGGCTTCAGACGCTTCTGCTTCCAAAGTCACTTATGAAAATCACTAAAACTTGATTTCAGGGAGCAAATGTTATAAATAACACAAACTTATGTTTTTTCTTGGACTTAACCCACTTGTTTATTTAACGTTAGTCATCCCGATGTGTTTATCTATGCATACAAAGTATGACGTATCAGTCAAAATGCTACAGTTTTATTATATAAAATGATATTTTAGGGCTTCATGTTTCGACTCTTTCTGAGTTATCTTCAGGCCCTCTAAAGTACAGATCCAAGGTTAACAATATTTAGATTGTATTCTGGGATACGAAACGCTGACAATAACTATTGTAAGCATTTGGAATCCCACAATGCAATGTAAACATTGTTAACCTTGGATCTGTATTTTAGAGGGTCTGAAGATGACTCAGAAATAGTCGAAACATGTCGCCCTAAAATAACATTTTATGTAATAAAACAGTAGTGTTTTGACTGATACGTTATACTTTATATGTTAACCCAGTTGTGATTAGTTGAAACTCTTAATGAATCGGGACACCTCAGTCAGCAAAACGCATAATCTCGAATTTAATTACGACAGGATTGCGAATCTCAGTGGGGAACAATTTTTGTCTTCACCATCACGTCCACTAAGACTCAGATGTCCACTCTTTCTTAAGTCAAATAAATACCATAGACTCTTTCTTCAGAAGCTGCCAAGTTTCGAATTTCACAGAGCTTTATTTCCTGTCCACAAGTATATATTCCGATACATGCTGATGAGTGTACCTTCAGCTTCCCCTTTTATCCACACTCACAAACACGACTTCTCCCTTCACACTTCGCTTTCTCTTCGGCCCTGAAGAAAGAGATTGTATGTTTTTTTTT
>Ga0123357_10004982_pt1 | contig 15774 bp, 11 predicted proteins | sample TergutEmb28metaG_FD_89873 | JGI IMG/M metagenome (GOLD analysis project Ga0123357, IMG submission 89873) | Embiratermes neotenicus P4 segment gut microbial communities from Petit-Saut dam, French Guiana - Emb289 P4 | ecosystem: Host-associated > Arthropoda: Insects > Digestive system > Gut ... | reverse complement strand
GTTCAGTCGAGTACTGGCTTTCTTGGAGTGCGGGTCGGGGGAGAACGATTGTAGTAACACTGGTTGGACTGTTCCGAGTCAAACTGAAGACCGCTTGGCTACCCACTCCATTCGCCTCTTTCCCCTTCACTTCTCCTCCCGTGCGTCGCCGTGTGCCACCAGATTCCGTTTCCACTCTACCAATGCACCAATCCACACGACGTTCAGAATCATAAGTGTGAAATCTGAAATGATTTTCTGTTTACATTCCCGTGTTTAACGACACAGAAATATACATAGCTCTGAGAAACAAGCGAGTATAGATGTATATCCTATTGACAGAGAAACAGCCACGCAGAAAATAATAATAATAATGATATTGGTGGTGTAGGACGCATGGAGGAGAGAAGACAGGGTTTTGGTGGGAAAACCTGAGGGACATGGACTGGATGATCTGGCTCAGGATAGGGACAGGTAGCGGGCTCTTGTGAATGCAATGATGAACCTCCAGGTTTCATAAAATGTATGAAATTTCTCGACTACCTGAGAACCTGTTAGCTTCCCAAGAAGGAATCTGCAGTCGTTGGGGTTACAAGTTGCTACGCAATGTATGAAGGTGGTCCATTCCAGACACTTGCTAACGTCCATGTGGTGTCTGTGTTGCCTCAGAGCCTGATAATGAGGACAGAGAGTGTGGATATTTGAATTTTAATGAAGTAAGAGGGTAGATCACGTGACATTGAGGCAGCACAATGTAGGTGCTGCCTCCAACAGACACCGTGTACATATTACGTATTGATAACGAAACTTTATCCTGATCAGGCGACCATCACCCTCTTCACCATGCTGACTAGAAGGTAGTTAAAATAATCGTTGAACTGATCGAGAAATTTTCCGTCTCTTATTGAATCAGAAAGATCATTACAGTGTTCACAGGAGCGCGTTTGTGGACCACACACTAAATCAGACCATTCCAGCTGACATCCTCAAACTCAGTTTATTTAGGACACATCTCAACACCGCCCTCTCACAGCCCTTGCAGTGTGCCGAAATCTGGCTCAGTGCGAAGACTTTAATGACGAAATGCTATTTGAAAGCGGATTAGACAATTAAAAACATTATAAATCTTCCAGTAGCCTGGATAGCCAAGTTGATGTACTGATTGATTATGGGCTTGACGACCGAGTAGCCGGAGTTGAGACCCCAAATGGTGTAACACTTCTCCAAAGTGTCTAGACCGGCTATGAAAACCACTCAGCCCCCTATTCAAAGAGCGTTTGTCACTTTGCTCCGCGGAAAAGCTGAACACTCATTTCCACCTGATGCCAAGGTTAAGAACGCGTGGACCTATTCCTCCATTTCTCAATACGATATGGTATCGTGCTTACTACACTTTTTTAATACCAGTAGGCGTGCAATAGTGTTCGGTACATTCTCAGAGTACAACCAACAGGATGCGACTTTTCTCTTATTTCTGTAAGACGCTCTACATGTTTCAGACGGTTTTTCCGTCCGTCATCAGGAGCTCAAAATTGCACATACAGCGTCAGGCATTTTTCAGACCATTACTGCTATCTGCTGCTAGCAGTAGGTAGCAATAATGGTCTGACAAATGCCTGACTGCTGCTAGTAGTAGGTAGCAGTAACGGTCTGACAAATGCCTGACCCTGTATGTGCAGTTTTGAGCTCCTGATGATGGACGGAAAACCCCGTCTGAAACATGTGGAGCGTCTTACAGAAATAAATAAATTGAGAAAAGCCGCATCTTGTTGGTTGTATTCTGAGAATATATTAGCGAGGCACGGACATATGAATGTTAAAAAGTGTTCGGTGAGTTTCCACGTTCTGTTCACTGTAAGGACTTAAGGTTAGAACAGCTGCTAGTGTGACGCAAAATGCCGTTTCGTAAAAGCTATACTTTGGTTGGAGTCTTGGACAGCGGCAAAAGTGAAGAGAAAGTCGAGGTTATGACCGAATTAGCAGAGCAGGAAGTTGCTGAAGCATGGATGCGGGGGGGGGGGGGGGTATTTCCATTATGTACAAATGCTAGAATTGTGCAGAGAACTGAAGAACAGGCTTTATTTAAACAGAACTCATGCGAGAAATAATGCGTGCCTCTACATAATTTTCTACTGACGTACAGCTTTGTTAAACGTTTCCTGTATGTGTATATGTATGTATGAGAGATACAACCAACCATGAAATTACACTAAGTTAGACATCTACGTGACAAACACTAGAAGGACACACTTGGACTTCTAAGCTGACAATAAAGCATATTTTTAGTAATTAACCAACTTAATGCACAAATTCTTGTTTTATAATGTTTATTATATGCCTCTACATGTTTCGAGCACACAGCGCTCGAAACATGTAGAGGCATATAATATACTTATTATAAAACAAGAATTTGTGCATTAAGTTGGTTAATTACTCAGATTGTACTAAGATGCACGGTCAGCAAAACATAAAAAAAAAAAAAACATATATAAGCAAGATATGAACTGTCCGCAGAGCGTCACATGTCTGGTGCTTTCCCTCTGAAAGCATTCCTAGATGTTAAATTCGACGATAACAAGACTGCAAATGGCGTACTTCCCGATTTTTCTACACATCACATGGTTTCACGGTAGACTGGACATCACGTCATTTACGCCCACACGAAATTTCCTGCGCCAATTTTCACGAGACACATAATCATTCAACATATTTTTGTTGACATCCCCTGTTTGAAAATTTTCCCAAACCTCATAAAAATGTAGAAAATTGGGTGAAATGTCTTTTACTCCTGCACTGTCACTGCACCGATTTTAACAAAATTTACCAGGCTCAACGACATTGCCTGGATATCTCCTGTGTTGATTTGTATCTAAATTAGGCAAGAAATATGAAAATTACGGCCATAAATTCAGTACGACTGTCACTCAACCGGTTTTCATGTGACTCACGCTTGTTAAAATACGAGGTTAACACAACCCATACCGAACTTAATGAAAATCCGACATTTTAGACGCTGATATTTGGACCCAGACGTACTGACGGCTGGATTTGACACATAAGGCACCGTCTTCTTTTATTTCGCAAGGGCACTCCCGACTATATTAAGTATATTGTCTTTCTCGGTAATGTCACTGTCTGTCGATCGAACAAAATAACCCTCTCAGACCAGGCCCAAGTAACTCTGCAACTGACAGTTACATTTTCCGATTTAGGGTAAATATTTTTAGCCGGTTCGCTCTTGCTGTCGGGCCCGAAAAAATTTTTCACCGGGGCCCGGACCCGCTCCAGGCGGGCCTTAGTAAAGAACGCCTAAAACGCACGAGTCGATATTCCAAGCCGACAGACAGGACAATGCTAACAGTCGTTTTTCACCATTGTTTTGAAAACGAGCCAACAAAAGATTGTGAACTGGATTTGACTTATAGTTCATTGATGGCACTTTCGCACACTGTAATCAACCTTTGGATTTCCTAGGAGCCAAATTAGTTACCGATTGAGGAACTGGCACAAAACTAGGTAGATTTGAGCTGTACGTAAAGTTAGGGTTACAGTGCGGAAATGGAGAATGAAATGTTCTTAAAAACTCAGTGTGGGAACTTGAATTTGACACACCAATTTCACTGAAATCTGTTAAGTGGTTCGTGAGATGAATTATATCCACAGACCGGGTGCTCACTGTACACACAATGTCCAAGTAATGCATACAGGTAGTGTTAATTCCCTTGCGTGCCTGGTCTCTGTAACTCAGGCATCACACAGCCAAACAAAATGATTTCTTGGATTTTCTTGCTTTGTAAGTCAACATCAGCTGTCTCCACACCCAGCCAACTTGTGGGGTCTAACACTAACCTCACTTAGTCTACAATTAATATGAACCTGGCATTGTCTAACAAATATTTCTCAGTATGGCCATTGGCTCCTAAGCATCATAAAAGTTCAAAGCCAAGCAGCCATGCCCAAACATCTGAGACATAATGGATTGCAGTCTTCTGGGACTCTGGTTTTGTTAAGCTACTGGCACACTTGTGCATGACATCTATTTATTGCACATTAGATACAGAAAAATAAGTGAACCACCTTGTCCTAGTCTGTTCAATGCAATCAACTGTGAAAGGTCAAACCAAGTTGTGATCACAAATCACGATGTTATTCTTCCAATGCAACATAGAACCAATGGAATATAAATAACGAAGATGTGCATACATTTCTGAAACACTTACATATTTAATATGAAGGTAATTAAAAACAGAAAGTCTACTGCACATTAATCACAATACACCAATATTGTTACACTTGTTATGAATGGCTTATGGACAAGGTTAACATATCTAATTTCTGTAAATGACTAATGACAGAATAAATCAAACTGCTCGATAATGCAGTCTGGAATTCTGTCAACCTCCTCAATAAACTGCAATGAAATTTTATGACGACGTCTTCACCCTTCGGCGTCGGTATGCGGCATACATTTGTAGTTGTCTAATGATGTTTTGGAACAGCCTGTGTCCCATCTTCAAGGGTCAAGCACTACACATTGTCAGGCGAGATTAAATTTTCTGTGTATCACTCCAGTGTTTTCTGTACTTATACACTGCAGTATCCACACTTTTGATAAGCTACATTGTAAAAGGCCTGGAAGAGATTATGCAACAGAAATTACTGAGAACTGCAACACGAGATGGACACAGAGGACAGGAAGAAAATAAAATCTGAACATAAAATTTTGGACTGAAACCTCGCCAAAAGAGACCACTTGAGAGCATGCCGGAGAGGATATTAAGGCATGGTTGAGGCATTGTGCTACAAGCTGGAAGGTTGCGGGTTCGATTCCCAATTGAATTATTAGAATTTTTCATGGACATAACCCTTCAGCTGTACTATAGCCGTGTTTCATTCAGTCGCTAACAGAAATGAGTACCAGGAATATTTCCTGTGGGGTAAAGGCAGCTGGTGCAAAGGGCTCACAGTGCCACCTTAATGTGCTGACTGTCTTGAAACCTGTGAGCCTCAACCTCCTGGAACCCTCTGGGCCTGTACAGGGATTGCTTTACCTTATACAAATATTTCAAGAACAGAGTATGAAGGTGTCATAAGGACAGTTCAAAAAAAGTTACTCCTCTTGAGACTACCCCAAAGACGGGAGACGGCAGGCTCCCCTGAAATAATGGTACCTACAAACCTAACCTAAAATGTCAATTATAATCTTCATTGGCAGAAGTGTGAGAACCTCATAACCTGTGCCATGGCCCAGATGGATCCTCACCAGTCTCTCACTGTGGTGGCCCAGGTTCAGTGACAAAGTTTTCTTGTATTACTTGAGTTTCCCATTGTCAGTATATTCCAAAAATTCTTAATACTCCTAATTCATCCATCTACCATCTTTACTACTATACATCTTACCAACTGACTGAATCATTAAATAAACCACTTCACTTAAATCTCACAGGGTGTGCACTGCTTGCAACTTTCTGAAGAAAGATCCAGCTGTGGGCTAGTAAGGGTAAAGTGATGAACATCCATGTTTCATAATAGCAGGGACTTTCTTGAATAATTCTGTCTTATGGGGTGTGAGGTCTCATAGTTTGGCAGAAATTTACACACCTTTCAGGGGAACCTACTGCCTTTATCTTAAGGGCAGATCTAACAGGGTGACTTTACTAGAACCTCATAAATCACAGGGATTTTCTTGACCATGAAAAACTCTTCACGAAAAATCCAATAGTATGGAGTCATCAGCTGCCATTAAATTAGAATCTGGCTCACTGCATGTGATATCTGTACAGATGGCAACAAGTATCAATATATTCTTATGTGCAGTCAGTGATATTCCAATTGAACTGCAGGATGCAAAATTACTTGGACAATGTGCTGACATCACTTATTTATAAAATTTAGTTTTAAAAGTATCAACGAAATGTGGAACGTTTATCAATATGCAACAGAACAAATCATTCTATTCACTGTTCCAGGGCATGATGACTGCAACATACACACTATATGTCTTCTTGCTAATTGCAATTCCTGCACACATTACTGCTTTCAAAACTGGAGCCCCTGAAGCAGCATGTGACTCAATGATACCAGACCACCATTCTACACCTCAATCTGGACCATCACCCTACACAATCACTCCCAGCAAGTCCAAAGTCAAGGCTGGTGATACTGTTGAAGTGACTATATCAGGAAGTGACAGCACAAAGTTCAAAGGATACCTTATTCAAGCTCGTGTGGGTAACACACCCATTGGAAGATTTCTGAAGGGACCAGAAATCAACTTACTCAACTGTGGCAGTGGAGTTGGGGTAAGAGTCTGTCAAGTTTGTTTTAAGGCTGGCAGTGTATGTGTATGACAAATTTGGCTCAAGAGTATAGCAACCCCTTGCATAACAGAATTTTGACTATATGTTATACACAATTAATTAAAAACCATATGGAAAAAAATAGCTGAATGTTGAAACATTTAAGGACACACAGATAAATGCGGGCAGTTACTGGCTCAACCAATGTGGAAGCAGCTACCCAAGCACTGTGTAAATGTCTAGTTGTCCAAAAATGTATTCTTATAATAAAACCAACTAGATGCACTAATTTCTCAAATTTATTTTGGAATAAAACTCTACATGTTTCAGACAGTTCCTCTGTCCATCATCAGGAGTTTTTCACTGTACACACAGCAATGGTATATGTCATACAGGTTTGCTGACAGCATGCGAACAGGATCAGGACAGAACTAGTTCCGTCCTGATCCTGCTCGCATGCTGTCAGCAAACCTGTATGCCATATACCACTGCTGTGTGTACAGTGAAAAACTCCTGATGATGGACAGAGGAACTGTCTGAAACATGTAGAGTTTTATTCCAAAAATAAATTTGAGAAATTAGTGCATCTAGTTCGTTTTATTATAAGAATTTATCACGATGCATGGTCACCTGCACTTCGAAGTTCAAATATGTATATATTTTAAGCAGTGGGGGTATATAATCATCCATGTTCACATAGCCCTGTTTTTTTAATTAGAAGCTTGTACAGTATGGGTTTGCCCAGTATACTATCATCACTCATGTGAACTCCTGCGCTGCACAAGGGATCACTTTACATTCTTTCATTTACTCATTTTACAAACTCTTTGTACTAGAATTTCAACTTCAAAATACACACATGACACACTGTTTTTGTGGGAAGAAAACTAACTAACTTTATGCTAATAGAACCTACAAATTACATGCCACTCCTACTAAAGCCCACCATTCGACATAATTGTGATGTCTGTCTTTTGCATCACGTGGGTACTATCTGTAAGAATCTGTTAATTTTATATAATGGGCCATGACATCGGTATAGTATTATCAGAGTGACATTCTTCCATCGCACTGTCCACTGCCTGGATTGCATAGGTGTATGAAATTATAGATTGTGGCTTTATTTTTGTCTTCCAGTAAACAGAAGAGACAGAGCATGTTAGGTAAAGTGCTGTGATATCACTGGACACTGAAACAAACTGTGCCCAGTGACAATGGACCAGCTGTCCTCCCCCTCAAACAAGAGACAAAGATGTAACCTCCTAAATATAATATTAATGTGTATTTGGGATGATAATATTAAGATAGATCTTACTGTAACAGGATATGAGTGTAGAAACTAAATTCCTCCCCCCTAGTAAGATCCACTGGGGGGCTCTTAAGAACATGTTAATGTACTTACTTAGGGGTTCCAAAAAAGGTACAAATTTATTGACTCACTAAGCACACATCAGATTATCAACCCTTCTGTTCTGGACACATTTCCTTGTAAAAGATGCACTTTGTAGTAAATGTTGCGGTACTTGGATAATAGCTTCTATGTTGTGACACACTACACAATCACAGGGTGATCATGATACTTGTCAAGAACACTGCTTTTCATCTAATCCCATGCAGTGTTACAACCCAGATGAATACTTGACCAACACCTTAAACCCTGAAAACTTATATATTCTAATACCACTGGTAATAAGTTAGATGTTATGCTGGTCCACACAGCATACTACACAACTGATACTGAACAGAAACCGATAGACAGCGCTATGCTAAGAAACTCAGCAGACAGGTATACAGTGCATGTCACTTAACCTTATTTCCAACATTTCAAGTTTTTTAAATTATTAGTGTCCACAATAAGGCACAGGCAGGGCGTTATGTACTTGTTTATGAGCAAATACTAATGGTTAATATTTTGAGATCTTAATACTTCTAGCTATCGTATGTGCTACATAAATATTATTTCTATATTTAGTCTGCTGCCACCCACACCAACAACAAAGACAAAACCTTGATTAAATTAACTTGGATGCCACCTGCTGGACTCTCGGCAAGTGTTCGTTTCCGGTAAGTTCTATGAGATGCAGCATGCTTGCACTGAAGGTGTGGGAAGCACTGATACTACCCTGGGGATCATCCACAACAGTTCTGTAGAATGTGGATTTATGGCTTGGTCTTCCTGAAACAAAGTAACTAATGGGGTCTTTTAACATGGATGGTTACTGTGGATCTTAAGTGTAAAAATATATCATCCTACATGTAGGTGTGGATGGATGGCTCAGTATATTTCTCCTTCATACCATAACCAACCTCAAAATATGACAACACAAACCAGTTAGTTTCCATACAACTGTAAAATGAACGGTATATTGATCACCTGTAGATGGAATTTCAAATAAAATGGTTGACTACACATAAATTTGTTAAAATAACTTTCAACAGTTCATTAGATAGGAATGGGGAAGAATATTATATCTACAACACTGAGGGATCTTGTATGGTCTTCAGAGAATGAAAGGAAGTTCACAAAACACGTCATAACATAGACTGGACACGTATGCTGGATCTAACTTGCTTCACAGCACAGAACAGAAAGAAGGGCATGGAGCCCAAAAAAAGAAAAAAGAAAAAAGAAAGGCATGTGGGATTAAAGAACATTATGCTGGAAATGCATGGTTCTGAGAGATGTAAATGGACACGTATGTTCTGGATACAAGCTTGCCATGTGAATGTCTACACTTGTGCACATATAAACACACACAAAAATGTTGAAATGTTGCAGTATGCAGTAAAAGATTGCAACATACAATTTTTCAGCCTGCATGAATAGTACGGTGGTTTTCTAAATAGAATACAACTACCTGAGCAAGCAGCTGCACTATTTACACTCACAATGAAACATAGTGTGCACTTACTGTAGCTTAATAGTGAGCCCACAAACAAAGCACAAGAATGTTCCCTGAAGATGATTAAAGCACAGTAGTTTCCAAAAAGCACACTCATTATGTTTTGTGCAGATGCAACAGGATTTGCACAATCTGAAGAGCAGTTGTTACATGAGACATAGTGTATAGTAACAAAACTGTCAGAACACAAATGAAAGTCTAAATGCAAGCCCACAAGGGATGAAGGTATCAATAAAGGTTCTTTGAAGATACACGTGTATTGTACTTACCCCAAAACATGTACACTCATCAAGATATATCTGGTTGCAGATGTGCAGTACACAGGGTGCGATTCCGGTGAGTAGTGCAGTCTACAGAAAACACCGTATTATGCTGCAGGAAAATCTGTCTCATTAATGAAACAATTCTAATATTAACATTATAAATAAATAAATAAATAATTATTTAAGATAAGATTATATAAGCATATGGGGTAGAGGAATAAAGATCCATGCATTCTATACCTCAGCACCAAACAGAGATTAGCGATGAACTTCACAATGAAGCCACTTTATGGGTGAGAAATGGGCCCTCAGTATCTCCTGGATGGACTGCAGAACCAAACTGGATGTGGTGGTGAACACTTGCCCTTCGGGACTGATCAAGCTGTAATGGCTTTTAAAAATGATGTAATCACTTATCTAACAATGCTGTATCAGCTTCTGAGATAATGTAGTTTGAAATATAAGTTGTGATCAATACAGATATTGTGGTAGTTCATTCAAGTGACTAAGAGTTGAGGGTCAAATCTGTGAAAAGAATATTACAAATTCTGTTGCTATTCCATAATATTCACAGTAGCTATAAGGGCTACTAAGCTTCATAACTCAACACTTTATGGAAATACTATTTCTTGCCATAATCAACTGAGCACAAGCATGAACAGCTCTACCAGTGTGCTGTTATATTAAGTGAAGTCTTCAAAACTTAATTCACAAAAGTGGTATGAACACTAATCTGTTTGCTGGAAGGAGGCAAAATTGGGACCAAAACACAAGTTCTAATCATGGGTACATTGGTTTTATGTGTCATCAGCATTTATATTCTCGTGCTAGATTCAAAGAAATGGTTTTAAAGAGACACGGAAAAATCCACCAGTGTACGTAAACTACAGCTGTGAGAATCTTATGTTGATACAACAACTGTCATGTTACAGTATAAATTACTATAATAGCATGGAACTTATCTTAATACATTTTGCAAAATGAATACTTTGTAATTCCAATTCCACAACTGTCACTTTTCTGTTTACATGTTTCAGCGTTACGTTTGTCAAAACTGGATCTGAATACTGGGTGGGTCAGGAATCTGATCCCATCACTGTGGAATAAAGGTGAATATTACTGGTATTTACACAATGCAAAATTTCTGACCGTCTGAGCAGCATGTAGATCTCAGGAGTAGCATGATGGAATAATGCTTAAATGATCATTCAATCAAATCCCATTTGAGCCAAACATTTGTACTCCTTTCAATTGTAAATATTCTACAAATTATGATCATCATCTAAAAGTCGATTCCTTAGATTTCCTGTATGTTAAATCTGAAGACATAAGTTCAAAAGTCTGCACATCATCACATGTGTAATTAGTGCCTTAATGTACACTATTTGTTAGTCTATGATCTGTCTATATACCAAATCCAATATGCCTGACTCCAGGGGTTTACCAAGTGTTTCTATCAAAACTACAAGCTATGACATATAAATGTCATGCAGATGCCTACAAATCTTTACATGATATATAGGAATTACCAGAATAAATGTCATACTCTTCAAAGGTCTCCTAACATACTTAATTTCAGGACTCCATACTAACCCTCTGCCCTGAACGTTATATACAGCATATGTGACATGCATAGCAATGCCCAAAATGCCAAATGTTATATTTATACCCACCCTTACACAGCCCCCATTTCAATTCCAGTTTTCTGCATATCACTACAGGCATTTGATTATGGTAACAAAGGGTTAAGAAGTGCTAATGTACTACCACCACCACACAAGTCCATGTGTCCACCATATTGTAATAAAATAAAAAACATAAAGTTGAGTATTATGTCTAATTCCATAAGGTCCATAACCAGTTCCCTGAAAGTCAGTCAGCTGGTTCACAAGTTGCAGTGTGCAACACACACACACTTAGATAGAGAGATAGATATAAGCCTGCTTATCTGACTAAATCAGTTAACCACTCACACTGCCAAAACCTAAAAGTAACACTCACTGAACTTCATGCAATCTCAACATTATGTCCCAACTACATGTATAAATGAGGTGGTGAAATGAATGTTTGAAAGAATAACTATATATTAGGTAAGTTTTGAACTATATCCACATGACAAATCTAATCTGTCTTTGCCACAACCCAAGTACAGCCATGTATTAAAATGCACTAATCGTTCCATAAATAATGTACAATACCTAAGTTATTATGGAAAATTTTCCCTGCCTATCGAACTGTCAAGGTGACCGCGGTAGCACAGTGGTTAAGGTGCTGTGCTACAAATCAGAAGGTCGCTATTTCGATCCCAGCTGGTGTCAGTGGAATTTTTCATTGACATAAAATCCTTCTGATCGCACTATGGCCCTGGGATCGACTCAGCCTCTTACAGAAATGAGTACCAGGAGTATTTCCTGGGGGTAAAGGCGGCCGGTGCATAAGGCTGACAACCCTACCACCATCCTGTGCTGTTGTCATGAAATCTGGGAACCTTAACTTCCTGGAACCCTCTGGGCCACTCGGGGCCTGTAATGGGACTGATTTACTGAACTGTCATATCACTGCATCTCACAGCTGTATTATCCTCACGCAAGCTTGTGACATTACTTTTGCAGTTTGTTACAACAAGCAGTCCCTCATACTGGAATGACAAATACCTACTGCATGCATAGTGTTGAGACACTCCTGATGATGGACAGTGGACCTGTCCAAAACATGTAGAGTACTTTATCAGATAAATCTGAGAAATAGTGCATCTCGTTGGATTTTATTATGAGAATATATCACAATGCATGGTCCTCTGAATGCCCAAATAGATACTAGACATCATTCACATGAAGACATCAAGTCTTTTGAAATGAAAAAGTTAAATTTATTGAAACACAGTTAAAACTGCTGTTTAATTTTTTAATAATCTATCCATTTTGTAAATGACAAAAAAATCCTTTGTGTGCATGTCTGACACCTACAACCACACTTCAATTTTTTGCCTGCTCCATACTCTCATCCATGTCAGCCAGCAACTTCCAATTAACCCTTAATAAAGAAAGCCCCATCAAGGAGGAGTCTCCTGTGTTGATGGCAAATGGTACCTTGTATTTCCATGGTCATAAAACTTCCAGCCAGTAACATGTCTCCTTGTATCAGATAAAATCACACATTTGTTTGGTGTGGAATCTTTCAGAAACACACTAAAATCTGTTACCAAGAGATGTCGTCAAGTTTCAAGTAAAATATATCAAAACACATCGAATTTATAAACAAAACTGCTAAAGTGAGATATGTCTCTTGTTCCAGTGTGCACTTTCTCCAAGACCAGTGGGACTAAAAGAAGCAAGTCCAACAAGATATGTCTCACATATCCACTGTCACTTTGCATACATTTCTACCACACAGAGAAAGTTTCACTTCTAGGTTTATTACGCAAATATTCTTCATTGTGTCTGTCAACATAAATGATAATCTCTTGTATATCTTCATTTTGTATTTCCATTCAAATAGGGAGTCAGATGTGCTATAATCTGAAATGTCCTTAAAAATTAAAAGACAATGTTGGACTAATACTCCGAGTTAGGATTCTGTTAATTATCACCATAGCAGTCACATGTTTTATACAACAAGGAAACAGCAAATATATTTGCAGATATACGCAAAAATGTATAGCAAACTTCAGGTTTATTCACTTCTCTCAAAATAAATTCTTTCATGGTTATATATATATATCATTTTATGGGCAGCAGTAAATATTGCTACTGACCTCACCAATGAGACTGGTATGTTTCAAAGTGATACAGCTCACACGTACTGATGTCATACTGTCAAGACGTATAAAAGAAACTGCTTTATGTACGGCATTGTAAGCATGAGGCTCTGAGAAGTCTCAGTACTATATTCTGCACAGTCTACAAACAAACTACAGGAGAACACATTTGGTGGGTGAAGAAAATAACAGAAGTGTCTCTGTGAAGAGCCAATGTCACCATGAACTGAAATTAACTTTATCTTTATTTTTGCAAACAGACACAACAGCTTTTATGTGAAGATACAAATTCATATCTAATTTCTGTAACACAGTCTTAATCAAAATATGAATTTAATCAGTTTTGGCTGCAGTACATATTTCACAAGCATTACTGTTTGGGAAACATCTGTTTTCACTTTGACTGATTTGAGTACTTAACTATTCAGAGGCTAATTAGATGCATAGCCTCTGGTTAATTCCGAGAACAAGCATTGTAGAACCAACAGTCTTCCCACATACTGAATAAGAATCATCAAGGTAACGAGGTGTGCCACTCCATGGTAGAAATTTCTTATAGAAGAATCTTGGATAGCCAATCCTATGCTTCTAAAGAAGTCCTGCATGTTGGTGAAATATTTCTGGACACACAGAAAACTGCCAACTTAATAAAATATGAAATGTTTTTCTTCACTCACATAGCAAGTGTTTCAACTTTTTGAATGTCAGACAACTACTTAAATGAAATGACACCTAACTAGAATTAAAAGTACAAACACACAGGGCAGATTTTGAAAACTCTATGATGACAAAATGTTTGAAAACAACCCGAAATACCAGTCATTTTTCGCACTTACTTTGTACAGCTGTAGTTTTGTAGACTGCACCTTTAACAGCTGTTTTGCTGTAAGATGCGCTCTGTGACACACAAAACTGAAAATCGGTGTACGGGAATGAAGACTCCTCTGGGTCACTTCCAATTTGGCACAAATGCCATCCAATATATCCAGTCAAAACATGTCAGTATCATACTTCCCATATGTTCAGCACAGAACCTGTTCTATAAAATGTTTCCAATATTCTGTATATTGTTACTTATAAGGGACTTCCAGCAACAAATTCTCCATGACAAATGCTTTATAAAAACAATGCACAAGAAAATGCTTTGTTCATTTCTACACCCGACTTAACCACTGGAAAATGCAATACAGCATGTTTGCTATTAGAGTAATTTGTGAGACTGTTATCAACAACCATTTCAGGCATGTGAGACAGCAAACATTGCAAGGTGTGACTGCACAATAAAATGGAGATGCTGGAAGATTTTTAAATGGTCCCTAATTAAACCAAACAGCACAGTAACTCATGCATGGACAATGTGGCTTCACACTGAAGTAGTCACAGCAATATGTATTTAAAACATAAAAAATGTATTGCAACTAATCATTAAAAAAAATCTCCCTCAAAGAACAAATAGTAACCATGGCATGCCAATGATAACTGTCCTTTCTTTTCACAGTATTACAGTGTTAATCAGAAGATGCATTTCCTCCGAATTTCAGGATGCAAAATGAACAGGCAGCACCTAGAAAAACTTACAGTGGTCAGTACTGCGCATTTATTTTTTTGAGAACTGGAGTGTTTCTCTTACAACATTACAGCAAGAATGTGACATAACATACACATCAATAATTCTGGTATTTGCTTCTTGGACGTAACAAAGCAAATTCAGTACACAGAAGAAAAAATGTGTTATTTCATACTTACACCTAGCAGTAACGAAAGTCTTAACTCTCACTGCAGGAATATAAATTTGTCTGACAAATTACATTTCCAGTATTGGCAAGCAGGGACAAAGATGTGAAAATATCCCAGCCAATTACTATGCACATGCAAGTTGTCCTACAGACAACAGGGTTTTATACACTTAGCAATACAATTCTTGCAGCTATATGTGAATTCTGAGATCAAAGTATGTACATAATCGGACAAGTACTGTTGTCAATATTACTGCCTATGTGGAGAGAAGAATAAATTGGCCCTGGTTTTTAATGGCAACACAGTTAAAACACGTTCTACACAGGACTTGGTAATAACAGTGAACAAGTTTAGACACAGTCACAATGTCTGTAACATCACTTGCAGGAAGTTACCTTACACAATCCGTCAGCTGTAAGTTAGTCCATCTTAAAATGTATCCATTTTAAAATATTATACACTTTGAATTATTTGTACTTCATAAATTCCAGACTTACAAACATAAGGAAGTCACTATGCTTACCGTAATCTTTCAGGTTATGAAGCCATGCAGTCTGGTTGGTGGGTAATAACATGTCAGACGAACATGCTGTTTCCATCTTCAGGATGACAGCAGATGGAGACACACTTTGACACACTGGTACCCACTTAACCATGCTGCATGCCGTCCTATAGCACACCACCTTATGCATCTCATTATGAAACAGAACAGATTAACCCTTAGACTCCCGAGTTAAATCCCATCTGTAAATCCCAGGTGCCCGAATTATTTTGCAGGGTATTTAAATTTTCCGCATGCTTTTCGAAAAACCTAAATATTTCGAGAACTAAACGGG
>Ga0123357_10004981_pt1 | contig 15777 bp, 7 predicted proteins | sample TergutEmb28metaG_FD_89873 | JGI IMG/M metagenome (GOLD analysis project Ga0123357, IMG submission 89873) | Embiratermes neotenicus P4 segment gut microbial communities from Petit-Saut dam, French Guiana - Emb289 P4 | ecosystem: Host-associated > Arthropoda: Insects > Digestive system > Gut ... | reverse complement strand
GCTTTCGTTTCCTTACACGGCATGGGAGGAGACGGGAGCGCGTTTTTTTTCATAAGTGTGGTGTGGGGGGGGGGGGGGGGGGGGAACGAAAAGGTATATTGATAAAATAAGTCAAAATGTATTCTTAAAAAGGAGTAAATATACCACACATAACAGCAACAACATAGGAAACGTATGCAGGGCGTAACGCTTCCAGCACTTTCGCCCCGCTATCGTCACTATAGCTTCTCAGAATTTTAGCAAAACTCTGCTCTAAAACATTTAGGTTTGGTCGTGCATAATTGTTATGCTTATACCGTGAACTGTGTCTTGCTTTTCACCTCACAAAACACAAAGGATATAGCCCACTTCAGTTACGAGATTTGAGATTCTCACAGCTGTGTTTTTGAGGATTGAGGTCCTTTTGAGAGTGGTTCCTGACGTTTAAAAGAAGTATATTGTTTCCACCTTGAAGGGTCAATGACTACTTGACCCTTGAACCTGGAGGCAGTACGTTCTTTCGGAACACAGAGGAACCACTTTCGCAAAGACACAGCATCACATCCCCGAAGACCTGAATCTTCCGTCTCAAAATACATTTTTGTATCTTCTGCTGTTTCTTCGGCTTCACCTTATACCTCACAGAGTACACTGTTCCAATTAAAAAGACCACTGGACTGTGTAAGAAGGTCTTCACGTAAAATGTCCGTTAGTTTCATCCGATTTTAACGAAATGGAAGACACATCTTAATCAAAGTCATCACATCAGAATTTCACAACAATCTTTCTAGTGGTAGCCGGAGGGACACGTGGATATGAGAAAGCTGACCGTCGCTTTTCGCAAGTGCATTGCAAAGGCGCCTAAAATTTAAATCTTTAAAAAAAAAGATTTTTTTTTGTTCTGAATACAATGTAGTTTAAACGAATTCCTCAATACTGACGTTGTAAGAAAATATTCGAGGTACCCCCTCCGTGACCGTGCTTGTACACTCAAATCGTCGGTTGGTACTGAATATCAAAGAGACGTTTCATCAGAACACAATTATGAATCAACAACAGACACTAATGAAAAGAGGTCAATTTCAGACTTCCAGAGCTACAAAGGAATCCCAAAATCATTTCATTTATTTGCCACCTGATGCATCCCTAACGGAATGCCATACCCTATAATAAAGAGTTAGTGAACGGCATTAGGCAGTTTTGAGGTGGATTCAAAATTATACACCATTCAAGTTGAAATTATTTTTGCGTACTGCACTATAGAATTAGTTCCCTAAATATTTCTACAATACCAGCGATATGATTACACACAGAATCATAGTATTAACCCTCGCAGGACTGGATTCGAGGTTGTTTCGAAATTGTACAATAAAGTAGAATAAAACGCGGAGCTGTAAGCCACTTGTGAAACTACGGTATGCAACTTTTCTAGATACCGAAAAATGTTTATTTAAGTTAGCCTTACGTTGCAGACCAAACTGTTTAAGACACCTGCGTGAACTTAAATGATTTTCCCATAATTTTTTCAATAAAATATATATTAAATATTATGAATAACAGCGTCTCCTCTGGAGTTTCCGAATCTTTTTATTGCAACGGTTAAGTTAATCATTTTAAATTTTAAAAACTTCAATGTTAGTAAACGTAGATTATTTACAATTCTTATCTTCTTCTTCTGGCATTACAGTCCGTGGTGAACCTTCCAAAATTGTCCTCCACTGTTCTCGGTCTGCAACTTACATCTTCAATTCCTCACGTCAATGTTCTTGAGATCTTCCTCAACTGATTCAAGCCACCTCAACAGAGGTTTTCCTACACGTCGATCAACTTCTAGCTTAAGTAGAGTGAGCTTTCTGCAAGGTCCAGTTCTTGCATTCTACAGAGGTATCCCAGCCACCTTAATGTTCCTATTCTGACCACTGTGACTGGTTCATTGTAAGTGTTATATAGCTCACTACTGCATCTTGTTCTCCATATACCATTATCGTTACAGGATCATAAATCTTTCTTAATATTCTTCTATCAAAGATTCGGAGCATATTTACATCCTTCTTTGAGAGGGCCGACATTCACTTCCAAGTCGGTCTTTTAAGGGTTTTATACAACACACGTTTAGTCTGATCTCTCAAAATTGGTGAGTTTAGTTCTTTTCTTTGACTCATAGCTAGTTTTATTAGTCATAGTTATTCGCTGCTTAATTTCTGTAATTATACAATTCTCTTCTAGTCGGCTTGTCCCTAGACACTTAAATTCCTTTACCCTCTCGTATTCCTAGTCATCAATTTTTTACATTTCAGCATTAGTTGCTTTTCTTTTACTTCCATGTATTTTGTCTTTCGCATGCTGATTGTAAGTCCCATTACTCAGGTTGCTTTCATTACTTTCTTCACTGTTTCCTTCAATGCTTCTGTGGATCTCCCTACTATTACTATATCGTCTGTGTAAGGAAGTATCTGGGTACTTTTATTATATATATAGTTCCTTTGGTTTTTATTTCCGAATCCCTAATTACCTTCTTCAGCGCTGTATTAAAATGTGTATACACGATAGTGCGTCCCTTTGTCTTAATGTCACTAAAGTTTCAAACTGTTCTGATAAGTTATTATGAATTTTAACTCTACAGCTCATATGTTTGAGAATTAATTTAACAAGTCTTATTAATTTCTGTGGTATCTTAAATTCCTTCAAGGCATCTAGTATTTTATTCCCTCTTATGGTGTCATAGGCTGCCTTTAAGTCAACGAACAAACGTAACCTGCTGATTCCATATTCTGAGTTCTTCTCCAGGATCTGTCTCATAGACTGAATTCGATCGATAGTAGATTTGTCCTTTCTAAATCAACACTGATATTTACCAACAATATTTTCCAGGTGGGGTTGGAGGCGTTCATACAATATATTAGAGAAAATTTAATATCCCGTATTCAATAGACTAATTCTTCTATAATTATTTAGTTCTAGTAATTGATCTCCCTTTTTTATGAATAGGGCAAATAAATCCATCCTCCCACCGTTCAGGGATAATTTCTTCTTTCCAGATTTGATAAACTATTTTATGAAGGGTCAACCCTCTTATTACGTGTTTTATTTTAAAAAGTCTTGCTATTAATTGTCTGATGCCGGCGATCTGTAAGTTTACAGCCTTTCTGTGGCTTTCCTCACAACATTAATTTCGGGGGGTTCATTTTCTTTCCATTCTTCTTCTGTCCTCTCGATGTTCTTTTCCACTTCTTCCCCTGATTCTTGGGTGTTCTCCGTAGTTATAATACTCGGATCTCTCAGTAAGTTCTAAAAATGTTGTCTTCATCATTCAACGATCTCAGATGGTTCATTCAAAATCATCCCAGTACTGTCTCTTCAAGCAGTCGCTTAAATTCTTTCCTAAAATCATTTACCAATCGGTACAGCCTTCTATTCCTTTACTATCTATGTAGTTTTCTAATTGTTTCACATTTTTCCTCAAAGTATTCCTTCTTTTTCTTTCTATGGATTCTCCTCTCTCTTTTTCTTATTTATTTATATCGTTCCTCTGCCCCTCTTGTCTTATCTCTATGCATCATTTCGCTATAAGCCTAGTTTTTATTTTTGGTGGATTAAGTACATTCTTCATCGAACCATCCATTTCTTACCATTCCTTCCTTTTTACCTGTAACTTCATCTGCTGTATTTATAACAACTTGTTGCAGCACTGACCAGTTTAGATTATTTTTCTCCGTCCGCCTCTTGAATTTGATTATCTAATTTATTAGAATATTCTTGTTTAACTTCAGTTATTCTCAGCTTTTCTTTATTATATTTAAGTGGGGCTTTAGGTGTCTTTCATTATTCCTTTGGGCTGTACGTTACCTCCGTCGAGCTGTTACTATGTACTAATCCGAGTCAGCGTTAGCACTTCTAAGACTTTTGACGTCCAGTGTGCCTAAGTATGAGCGATGTCGCTCGTCGATCATAACATGATCTAAAAGTTCTATTATCAGGCCCATGTCATGTTCCTTTACGTATGTTTCTATGTGGAAAAATGTTCGCCTTTACTTACTCCATGGAGCAGAGTCCTTTTGAGAAGCTAACCGGTTTGCAGCTAGTCAAGAAATTCCCCCAATTTTATGGAAAACGAAAGTTCATTACCGCATTCATAAGTGCCAGCCACATGGCCCTATCCTGAGCCAGCGCCATCCAGTCTATATTCCCATTTCCTGAAGATCCACCTTAATAATATCCTCCCAATAATGTTCCCCTATAAACATAATTTGATGGACTGCATAATTTATTAGTTGTGTTCCATTATCATTACTTTCATCACGTAGACCACAGGTACCTGCAGCTGTTCCAGTTCAAATTTTCTTACCCACCTTAGCATTCTTATTATTTAATATAATTTTATATAGTGTGAGAGGCACATCATCTCTAGTCGCTCATAAACTGGTTCCTTCTCTCCTTCACTCCTTTCCTCCGCTAGTGCATGGGCACAGATGCAGCTACAATTTATAAATTTGCCCTAATTCTAATCGTACACGATCTCTTATGGATAGGCTTAAAATCAATTACTCTTGATCTGATGTGTTTTCTAACAAACACGGCTGTTCCAAAAATTAGATGTCTACCATCATAACTATAGTATATTACGCAAACCTTCTTTTCTATAATATTCCTTCCCAGCCACCTTACTTCCTGTACTGTTGTAAATCGATCTTATAATCTTGTGTTACTTGGATCAGGTTCTGGAGTGCGCCGCTTCTATGCACAGACAGCACCTTTCACGTTCCTACTCGTAAATTCATGTTGGCTTCTCTACGTTGTTTCGGTCCGGTTTCCGGTTTTAGAAGTTTCTCAACAAATACATTACATATTTTTACGGAGTGGGTTGTCAGCCCAACGTCCAACTCGCAACCTGAAGTACCAGGGTATCGTTTTTTTTTCTGGGTCATCACCTTTGACCTGTCCGGCATGGGAGGCCCTACCAGTGGTTGCGCTACTCCCAGTATGGCTATCCAGATTATCCGACCAGGCAAGCTCCACCACTATGTCAAAATAAGGATACTTTTAGGGGGAGATAATTACATAACACATGATAACATTCTCAAAGTTGTTGTTTAGTAAGCTGAATATTGTACCTAGGTACATGTTCCATGCAACTGGCAATATACAGAAGAATTTATTCCATCTAACTGCATTGACATTATGTAAAAGTTATTCCAACACACTTCGGCTGATAAACGTAGCCATCAGGGAATACACAAAAGTCCATGTCTAGTAAACAACGTATAACACTTCCAAGTTATGGTTAAAATCTACTTTCCAGAGTAACATTACGGTATTCATGCGAATTGGGCAATCATGTATGAAATATAGAACAAAAACATACAGAATTCTATTAAAAATGATCTGCTTCCAATCATCCTCTTTCCAAGTAAGTAGAAATTTGAAAAGTTGGAGTGAGAATAGATATTAAAAACGAATATGGCTTTTTTTAAATATAAAGCCAGTGAATACGAAAGTTTAGCGCATGTGTGTTTCAACTGTAAGTAATACATAGCTTCATACAAGAGATTAAAATCTCCAGTACTTTGTTCGTCAATTAATTTACCTTACGTTGGGACGGCTGTATGTAAACATTTTCCATATACTTCAATCGTGACCCTTCATATGCGGATATTATTAGGTCCATCGCCTTATGCATGTTGGTGGTTCAGTACGTGCGTTGATGGCCTTTATGTATCTACAGTGTTCGCAGTATATTATTCGAGTTTCTTACATGTCTGTCCTATGTAGAGCTTGTTACATGTCTGGCATTCGGTGCTATAAATATGTTCAGTGTTTTTCTTTCCGTAATAAATAAAATATTGTGTTTGTGATGCGAAATATGTTCTTGACGTTAGTGTTCTCAAAAAGGCGGTAAATTTTCTAACCAGGGGTCTGTAATAAATAAAAGAAAATCTAAGTGTTAGATGTTTGACGTTCTGCATTATTCAAATCGGCGGTTTGATGTCTGAACTTAGTGATCAGACGCGTTATTATATATGCAGGGGAAAATTACTGTGAACTATATCTATAATTGTATCTATTGCATGTTATCTTGTAGGTGTTACAGGTAATTGATATGCTCTAATGAACAGGAATAGATCCGATAATTTGTGTTCTGTGGGATAATTGGAAGTCAAATGTGTTGCATTGCCTTCGGCTGTTGGTTTTTTGTGTATATCCACCTCCAGATAGTTCTTTAATGTTTCAGAATTTGTTACTTCATCGTTCTGCTCTCAACACACAATAAAATTACACAACAGAAGCCCGTAAAGATGTGTGTATGACCATGTGGTGGTGAGGAGACGTTAAGGTGGTGATATAGCCAGAAACAACGGTGCCTCAAACGGTTAAATTACTGCCTAAACACCTGTAATAATTGGCAAATGTTCTGACGTGCAGCTGGGTTTTACTGCTTTTATTTTTCAGGATTTTATGTTGAGAATGAATTCAAATAAAAAAGCGTCTCTTAAAGATGCCAAATAAAGTTTTATTACAGATGTAACAGGAAACAGACAGAATAGCATGCACAAACAAGCATGAATATGCAGGGCTGCACAAGTCAGGTAATCATCATGGAGGTAAAATTATTTGTCTTTTGGAATTAAGCAGGGAAATAAAATTATTCTTTAATAACGTGAATTAATTCGCCCCGAATTTCTCACAGTCCACCAGTTTCTGAGCTTCGTTCTGAAAAGAAACAACACAACAGTGTAAGCCACAATGTCATTCGAATGTTTAATTCTTACTCGTTATTATCTTAATCTGTTGCATTTGAAGTCCTAGTGGTGCTGTATTCTGGTGTGTGACGCCATGCAATTTCGTAGATAGGCACTATCCTTTCGGAGGAAACTGTTGCCTCCGAAACTCTTGTACCCTGAATAGGAAGCAGACGATCCCTCCGAAACGTTTGCACCTCCCTTAACAAACTACACAGCGTAACACGCAATAACATCCCACTCTTACAACGTATGACGCTAACTTTTCTCAATAATCTTCATTATATATATAATAATAATAATAATAATATTCTATATTTATTATTGCTCAAGAACAATGTCCAGAATACGTAGCATCAATGTTAGGATTATTAGTGAAAAATAAATTGGAATTAATCTGGAAGGAATCGATCGTGTAGCAATTTGAGGTAGCATTCCTACATTTTTATAGAAGCACTAAGGAAACCCATGAGCAAAGTGGTGATGAAGGCGTGCTTACGGCCCGAGATGTGATCATAAATTAAAGCTATAACAGAAATCAAGAGAGAAAATTCCTCCACACAGAACATAACATTTTATTGCGAGAGTGACCGGAATATCTGTGTGCAGTGTAGATATTAATTTTCTGTTTGTGCTCTAGCTGCCTTTCTGGAGGAAAAAATGGTAAGTGGAGTAAGTATTAGGCCAGCAGCCCCTTTTGCTTTTTCGCTTACAGAGTGACCTGCGGCAAAATGCAGTTCGGTACAAGCAAAGAATTCGGAATTTGGTGCGGTCAGTGGCACAAAACACTTCGACTGCGGTGCAAAGGACGGCTAACTCGAGAGCGCATATGTTGTTTTTACAACGTTAAAAATCGGCTACAATTTATACAGATTTTGAATGATTGTCATTTTGTAATGGCACCAAAGGATCAAAGACGCATAGCGACAGTAGCTCAGCAGTTACAAAAACGTTAACAAGGGACAGAGAGAGCATTTTGAAAACGCTGAAACCCTTATTAGAAAATTCAGTATTTTGGATGGATATTTCCAGTGAGGAAGAATAACGACAATTGACGGACTGGATACATTTCAGGAAAATGGAAACAAAAAGGGGGAAGCAAACATCATTCCTGCCAGTTTTTTTTAGATTAAAAAGTCATGGGCTGCCTGTTGAAATATTTGGATATCCATATGCTTTATTATATAGGATTGGTTAGGAGATGCAGTGTATGAATTATACTTAACAAAAAATTTTGAAGCCGGCTTTAAAGAAGCATTATATTTTTCAAACACATTTATGAATGTTTTATTATACTTTTAATATATATTAAAATATTCACTGTTTCGGCAAAAAAAGAAAATGTCATTATTTAAATTTAAAATCTAATATAGTGTTCAACTGGCATCTCTGTTTCTTTCACTTAACAACTTCGTACTACAAGCATTTTTGTCTTAAATATTTTTATAAATGTGTGCCTGATGACAGCTTTTATAAGTCGAAACACGTAGCTTGTAATTTAGCATTAAACTAGGTCAAATAATTTATACTTGTGATTAAAGGCCTCTTTTATTTACGTTGCTAACAAAGCAATGTCTAGCACTTCGTGGAACACATGCAAGATTCTACGAACAATGCGATGATAATTTTCTGGGGTTAGTGTGTTAGCCATATTTGATATGCAAGTCACGATATATATGATGCATCAGCTCAAGAGAAAACCCCTAACCACTACATTGTTCATCGTAACCAAAACTAATTAATCTCAATAATATCGGCCCAGGAAAAAAGAAGCAAAACGAAAATGGGAAAAAATTTTACATTTATTCTGGACCGTATATTTGAGCTGAGTCACCAGTCCCTTGTGCTAAAATATGTTGACGTAAATACTGAGGGAGGGATGGCGCCTGAGAACTTATCTGAATTTAATCCAATGTAAGACCAAACTACAAAATGACTGCCATACTTGAAACTGACCACCACTTTTGCAACTTCAGCGGTCAAGGGTATGATAATGGGGTCAATATGAAAGTCAAGGTAAAGGGCATACGTGCCAACTCTTCGCATTAACTCCAGAGACTTCGTTACTACGTGTGGCTGTCATAAATTAAATTTAGCTTTGAGAGATGTTATAAAATGTGGCTCAAAGGTAATATCATTCTTCGGAACAATCCAGTGAATATACAAGATATTCTCACCTTCACCGAAAAACAAACCAAACATTTCTTGCCATCGCACCCTACTTAACTCCAATTCCCCTGTGTGACATGAGGTAGTAATGCTGAGTAGAAAGTGTGAAAGCAAGTGACATAAGGAATGTCTTGCTTAAAATCACAAACAAATCCGATGACTCGAAAGCGAGTCCCTTTTGAATCATAGAAGCCAACATTTTTAATTTCTCTTAGCAAGAGTTGTGTGGTTTGGCTATGTACTTGCCGGAACACTGTAAACAAAACAATCCAGTCCAGTGCAAGGCAACTTCATACGATTCTCACACAAATCAAAGGACTTGCTCATTTCCCGCAAAATACTAAGAAACCGGATTTACTTCACCTCCGCCAAGATTGCAGCATTAGAAATAACCTCTGAAATCGAAATTGAAACAAGATTAGAAGAAACTTTCGTGATACCAAACATTAATTAAATAAAATGAAGCATTCACCCCAGAAGCATTCTGAAACTCTGTACTTGCTAGTCTCTGTGGACTGAATTCTCAACGCACTTAGTGCATAATTTAAACAAGTGGACGAATATGTTAACAATTTCAGTTTCTTGCGATTTCAATAAATACAAAGAAATGAAAGAAAAACAATTGAAAACGCGGTGTTTTAAACTCCACACATTCTTGTCTGATGGAGATTCTCACAACATTAACAACGTGGGATTCTCTCCGAATTTGTGGTTTTACGAAAAATCATTTCTTGAAAAAATCGGCACAGCACGTTAAGCTCCTTCCCGAACACAGAAATACTTGTTAAGGTAAAGATAACTGTCCCGATCAGGACGGTGACAGGAAAGCGAAGCCTTTCAAGAATGACAATCATGGAAAATTAGTCGAAGACAACTATGAATCAAGACAGGCTGGATTGGCTGGCTCTGCTAATCAATGCGGAAGATGGAGCATCCTAACATGGACTGATGTGGCCTCATTGAAGAGTTTGAGGCAAGAAAGTCGAAAAATTTGGATGTTATGTAAGCAGCGTTAATATTTTGGGTGGGACGCGCTTTGAAGTATAGACAATTGGCGTTAAGTTGATTGAAATATACAAAAAAAATGCATTCTTTAATACATATGCAGCGTGGTGTCACAATATTCAATGTACAGTTCAAGGTGACTTAAATTTCCACTTTCAAGGCAGAAAAAGGCGCAGAGAATTTTTCGCCTCGTGCCCCCTCCGCCGGCCCATTAGTCAGTGTGTGATACGAAGTGCAAATATTGTCTACACAAGGAATAACTTATGCTTATTAAATAATTGCTTGAATAATTTGTTATCGAGTTCTGAAATATTTCACAGTCACCTGAATTAGTTTGTAGATGTACATCAAGGGTTCTGTAGACGCCTTGCATGGCCCATCCTGCAGTCCTGATCTTTTGCCCCAGTTGGGTGAGAAATTCACTTGCGCGTCACACAACACGAGAACCAGTACAACGACTACGAACAGGGTTTTCACCATGCGGCTCATTCTGAAACAGATCAACGAACATTTTGTCCACTAAATGGAAAAGTCACAATCTGCAACATAGTAGGCAATTTCCACATGCATTCCTTGCACCCTGACTATCTGAAAGCGCCTAGCTCTTTGGATGGCTTTGATGAAGCCGTCAGCAATATGATGCAAACTGTGGCTGCTCCGGTTACTTCTGTTACTATGGTTGTTATGGTTACTGGGTTTCATAAGCTGCGATAGCGTCCAACCTGCGTCCAGCATGTTGTTGTTACTGATTATAGGAATACGAAATGTTACAGCATTGCATATTTTCCATTCGTCTAAAAGACGCATAAAAATGTAAATGAAATCCATCAAGTTCTATATTTGAAACTTTCCGACAGACAGAAAGACATGACCTCCCTTGCACGCTTTTGTATTGCATACACTGTGTTAACGTAACGTGAAATGAAGTTGTCCCTTTGCATTCTACGACGGCGTGTGTGGAAGTAGAATTACAGTTGAAACCATTTTTAAACTCTGCACTAGATGAGGCGATTAATCAGTTTCAGGCACCGGTCCCCTTAACCCCCGAGAAAGACCTGCTGATACCCATCGAATAGGAGTTTTTGTGGGTCCTAGTGTCAGTCTGGAAATTTAGGATAAAAACTTTGGGTTAGATTAGGTGACATCTTGCTTCTATCTGTTTGGATGACTGATCCGTAGATTACGTAGCCATTACCTATCAACTACGAACGTTGTACACCACATGAGAAAAATCATTAAGTCTAAAACAGGACAAATGTTTACGAAAGTTGTCGGTAGTAGTTAGGGGCAAAGTTGACCCTATGCACAATTAGTCGCCCCGTTACGAATGCATATAGGGAATGGAGGTTAGTCCCATGCATTCTCAACTTCGTATTAGATGATAATAAAATTCACGTACTGGTCGCTGTATCCGCAGCGTCTATCGTATAAGTGGTCGGAGGTGGGATCGCAGAACGTGTGTGGGTTTAGTGGGAGCAAAAAAAAAATCTTCGCAGCAACGAAACTAGCCTGCTCTCCTGTAGAAATATAGCCCAGTCATTGCACTGACAGAACTACCACAGTCAAAAACAACTAAAAGCGTACAGACTTTTTGAAACAGCTTTGGAAATGCTACTAAATGAAATGAGGACAATTTCATTACCAAGCGGTACTATCAGAAGAAAATGAGGTTAGACTGAAAAGTCTCTACAATCAGTATGCATAATTCTATGTTGTAAACTTACTTATTTTCCATTCCGACGTTTAAGCTGAAGAACTCACAAGCAGAAGCCTCTTTTGATCGGGCTAGGTTGTGTTGTCTGACGAGATGTGCAAGTCAGTCAAACGGTCAACACGAGTGCTCGAATAGGGATAAAAATTCTCTTTTTATACTTGATTGTGACGTATATAGAACGTCAGGAAGCTCTAGACATTCCTTCCTAGGGGCTGGAACAATTTGTTTTTGAGAGCGATGTGTGGGCGAAGGCACAGATAACACTTGCCCTTTTAACCCAAACTCGATTAAAATCGCCAATTTCCGGCCAATCGAGAAATAAATCTTGTTTTTGTCGTTTAGATGGTTTCTTAGGCAGCGTTTCGAACTGTTACATCTCTGAACATCAGGGGTGATCAAATTTCTTTTATGGAAAGCATGAGAAATTATAAAACACTGAGAGCAAACAATCTTTTGTAATTGTGACTGTACGAGTTGCTACATGTTTATTCTTCAAGAAGGCAAATTAAATGAGTCCTTTTGCACAGGGTTTCCATGAAGAATGGTAGGATTGAAGGCGTCCACTGAAGAAAACTTAGTTAGGGAAAAAGAACAAAATGCTGTATTTTACTAAAAAAAACACAAGAATGTCACATGAGCCATATGACCACAAGAAACATTATGCCTTTCCCTTGCCCATAAACGTTACCAACACCGTGCAATGAAGCCAACGATAGTCAAACTGAGACATTGTGATCTTGAGGGAGCATTAGGTGGGAACATCTGCTTTTAAAAAAAAAAAAAAATTGACTGATGGAATCCAGTGTTGCCATTTTCTTGCTTTATACCTCACGAGTCCTATATTATTGACTAACATCCTACCATACCTTCACGAGCACACTGTGTTTCGAATGTTTTGTCTGTCTGTCTCTCGTCTACGACAATATACAGATTTACCTAGTGGCAATAATAAACTATATTTTCGCCTATTGTGTCCTGAGTGAAGGACTGCTCCAGAACTCCACTTAAACAAGTTAACCAAAAAGTCAAAAGCTTTCCTTTTTGTCCCTTTTTTTTAAATTGAATTTAAACAATTTGATAATCCTAATTTTCCTGCTTTCCCTACTATTCCAATCCAAGAGCGGTGTCATGTCCAGCTCTGTCGTTACTTCGAACCATTACTACAGTACAAGGTTACGTCTTGTTATTTTTCTCAGGCAGGATGTGACAGTTCTGCTTCGAATTGGGATTTTTACTGGCATTTCCTTCATACAGATATAGTTGTTACACGGTCATCAGCTTATCATCAGAACGTCATATTAATTAGCCAACTATTAGCCAGAAACATGCATATCAGAGAAAAATGCGATAAACCGTAAGAGGGAATTATTTTGCGAGCATAAAATATTGTGAAGTGTAAGGTATGAAGCCTTTCAATGGCACAGCAATTACAGACGTCGGTTGGGTGCAGAGGACTTGCCTTTGCGATTGTCCACACCCTGAAGTCAATTGCTCCATGTAGCTGTAAGGTTTCCTAGAAATCACGTTCAGTTGCTGCTATGAAAGTGAATTAATTAAAATTTTGGACACACGAGGAAGCCCTTTCGAAAATTAAGTCTTGCTGTCTGATAATTTCTCAGGCAGTAGGCTACTGGTCTAGTCGGCTGCTGACGTAATGACCTACAGCACACGACCATTATTAGCCCTTTAAAGCACAGAGGTTACTGCATGTACCACCTGCCGTAACGTTAAACCATCTCGGTAATTTTTTTTCCAAAGTGTCTTTCTCGTAAGCATCAGAATATCCCTAAACCATATTCAATGAAGAAGACGAATGTTTTTCTCGTAAGGCATGAAACTTATCTATAAGTGTTAACTTACAAGAATTTTAGGCCTTAAAGGCCGTGTCACGTCTCAGGCTGTTAATCGCCGCTCTCTAACCTCGGAGACCCGGGCTCGATTTCAGGCTAGTCCATGTGTGATTTGTGTGGCACTGGCAAGAGATTCGGAGTAATTCTGTTTTCAACTGTCAAGATCATTCCACACTAATCTTCAGCCACATGCTGCTCTTACCAGAAGAACAAACAGGCGAAGACTGGGAACGTTCAAAAAGCGATGCTCTTTTTGAATGGCAGCATTGAACAGAAGAGCGCTTTCACATTTTCGGGCTTTAAACGGTTGAGCACAGTTTCCTCAAATGTTTGTAAGTATCGTCCCACATACTTAAAACACTAAACAATGTTCTGCACAAGCTCAGCGTACAACTTCAACACGAGTTTCTAACTCATCATTTATATCACACAAGTTCCTTGGAATATCCTACAGTAAGGATTCTCACAATTTTCGCCTGTTTGCCACCACAAGAAACCTAACAATTTCATTAATACCAACAGGCTTATATTTTCTGTATTTAAATGTAAAAAAATAAAATTTGAAGGACTAGCTAATAGCAGGCATGCGTTACGTGTGTGATGTTGGAGCACTCACACAAACATATACTGTTCCATTCGAAAAAGAAATGGTATTTCTTTTATTTTAATGCTACATGTTTCGATCGATGTCGATCATCAGGCGTTCTTTACAAATAGTCAAAATCAAGGTCAAATATGCTCTGGGAGATCTCTCAAGTGCTACAAACTTTATATTACAATGAAACGGTCATACTCATATTTCATATAATTTTTACGATATTATCGTCACTTTATACTCCCCCTCGGGGCCAACGTGGCCTGTTCTAGGGTGAAAATTACTTGTTGCGTGTTAGCAAATAGCTTCGCTTATGTTTTATTACGTAAAATTTGTATCCTTCTTTATAATTCGGTATTTTCTTAAGGCCGCATACTAGTAAACAGTGGTGCGCGATCCATTGTCTAAGAAACCATGTCGTACAGCCTTCACGCACAGCATAACAACGAATGGTGCGCGTTTCGACTGTTAAATTGGCATCTGCTTCGGCGATTACCTATGTTGCTCTAATTAACACGTGTTTGAACGTTTTATTCTTTTAATACACTTCCGTTTGCCAAGAACCGTCCGGCTTAAATTCCTCTACGATGCTGAAAAAGAAGTGAAAGCTGAAGCAAAGAGGTTTACGTTAAAGAAAACCCAATTTCAAAATAAAGAGGATGAAAATAATGCACAGCCTCCTGTTGAAGAAGAAGAAACCAATAATGGGAAAGTTCGACGAGTGGGAGGATTCGTCCGACAGTGAAGCTTCTTCAGCTGCAATATGTGTAACGTCGAAGATCAGGAAGCACGACGTGTCTAAGTACAGGTGTTAAGATGATTCAGGCTACTGCAGTGTGTCATGGTCTTGATGGCTGCTGTCAGCATGAGACTTAACCAAATCTTACCAAGTTGGCCTGTCACATTCACGTCAACCCGACATCCAACCCAGCCCTACAGAAGCTTCTCCTCCGTTGCAGGACGCGTGATTCAGAACAATAGGACGGAACTCAAACCAAACGCAAATGACATCGTATTTCTGAACAGAATTATCCCGAAAGAGGCAAGTACGTTGCAGATTTTTTTTTCTCACCGAAATAGTATTGTCGAGTTTACTGACAGATCTAACTACGATAATTCCTCTTTCTTTATATCGCTTGGCGCAGTGCTCTCACTGATAATTCATAACTTTTGAACCCGAGAGGAAGATATAAACTGAAAAATACAGCCAAAACTAATTCATGCAATACTTACTTACTTACTTACTTACTTACTTAAGTACTTACTCCATGGAGCAGAGTCCTTCTTAAGAAGCTAACCGGTTTGCAGCTAGTCAAGAAATTCCCCACATTTTATGGAACCCGAAAGTTCATTACCGCAATCACAAGTGCTCGCCACCTGCCCCAATCTTGAGCCACTCGATCCAGTCCATACCCCCACATCCCACTTCCTGAAGATCTATCGTAATATTATCCTCCCATCGACGTCTGGGTCTCCCCATTTGTCTCTTTCCCCCAGGTTTCCCTGCCAAAACCCTGTACACGCCTCTCCCCTCCATCATACGCGCTAATGCCCCGCCCATCTCATTCTTCTCGATTTTATCACCAGAACAACATTGGGTGAGCAGTACAGATCATTAAGCTCCTCATTAGGTAGTTTTCTCCACTCCCCTGTTACCTCATCCCTCTTAGGCCCAAATATTCTCCTCAACACCCTATTCTCAAACACCCTCAGCCTACGTTCCTCCCT
>Ga0123357_10004980_pt1 | contig 15778 bp, 13 predicted proteins | sample TergutEmb28metaG_FD_89873 | JGI IMG/M metagenome (GOLD analysis project Ga0123357, IMG submission 89873) | Embiratermes neotenicus P4 segment gut microbial communities from Petit-Saut dam, French Guiana - Emb289 P4 | ecosystem: Host-associated > Arthropoda: Insects > Digestive system > Gut ... | reverse complement strand
TTTTTGCAGTAAAAATAGTAATGAAGGCTAATAATATTTTAATTTCATGTAAAGGTAACTTTTTTTTGGGGGGGGGGGGAAGCACAGACAAAAGGTTCAGTAGACCAACTACAATAATTCAATGTGGAAAACAGTAAAGGACTGTTTGGGTGTAAATATGTATTTCAGTATAAAAAAAATGGACATAATGTAACCAGAACGACAACTTGCACTTTTCAGCCTCACTTCTAGTACAGACTATTGAGGAAATGATTCATAAGTTAAGCAGAGCATGTGATGTCATTAGGTTGATGGTCCATATCACTAACATTAACACTCTAAAATCAATTTACTATGCATAGGTTCATTCTATTATAAAATATGCAATAATTATTTGGGTTAACTCTTCAAACAGTGGGAAGATTTTCAATTCACAGAAGAAAATCATCAGAATTACGGCTGGTGCACAACCCAAAATGTCATGTAGAAGTCTATTTAAACAATTAAAGATTCTACTTGTACCATGCCAGTATATACTTCCATTAATGAACTTCATTAACAAAAATTAGGAAATTTTTCAAACAAATTAATCTATACACAAGCAATAAGTATCATCTTCATAGACCAAATGCCTACCTACTTTGTTTTAAAAAAAATACATTCTATGCTGGCATAAAAATTTTCAACAATTTACCACTCAGTGTGACAATCCTCATGTATGACAAGGCAACATTTAAAGCAGCCTTAAGAAAACATCTACATACACACTTCTTTTACTCTGCAGTTGAACTTTTTATGTGTAAAGATGATTTATAAACCTGTTTTGTAAAACATTTGTAGTATATAGCACTGTACATTTGTGTATATGTATTTATGACTTGTTCCACACCCTGCCATCTATAGGACACACAGACCCAAGGAATATATGTGTACATGTCTGTAAAACCTATAGAAATGATAATACCTGTGTTTAATATTAAGGCTCTAAAAGTAAATGTAAAGAAACCATTCCATATTTTAGCCATTAGACAGTTTTCACTTACTTTTAAATCTTCTGCATTCCTTTTACTCAGTGGAAGAATCTGTAGCTCTGTAACTATGTAACCTCATTAGCTCTGTATTTAATTCGAGCTTCATTACACTATATATAAGCAGTTCTGAAATCATTTGCAGAATATTGTGTTTGTTGCTATTGGACTTATCTGACTTATTGTTTGTTGCTAGAAACTGACAAGTCCACTATCATATGTATGGTATTTTGGACTAATAAACTAAACTAAACTAAACTAAACTTACATGGCAATATCAGTATGATGTAAGCTAATCAGTCTCTTCCTTCATGCCGAGAAACTACATCACTTTAAGAAATACTGGGTGTGCAGCTACTCAATAATTATAATGAAGAATAGATTTACTGGCAGCAAGGAACTTCAATCCAGCATGTCAGTTCCCTGTTTTTAATAGAATAATCCAAACACATATGTTCTTACCTTAACCTGAACAGCAAAGTGTCCTCCAGACTCCACAGTTTCTCCATCCTTCTGCCAAGTAATTCTTGGCTTGGGAGAGCCAGTGAAAGGAATCTTGACCACAACATTCTCACCTTTGTCAAAGAATGCTGTGTCACGGAACCGAGGTGGTACATTTAACCGTGGTGCAGCTATGAAGAAAATTAAAAACATGTCAACATGTGTAGTGTAAAAGCAACAGATGATAGTAGGATCATTTGAAAATTTGATGAAAGACACTCTACACTGCACAGCAATGGTGATTGTATAGTAACATACTATCTATAAATAAGAACATGATTTTTCATTATATCATATCATATATCATATCATTTATTTTCCTTCCGTAGATCCGCACAGGATTACATAATCCATACGGATATGGAAATCGTCATTTAGTATCCTTGCAAAGAAATAGGTTTAATACCCAAGCTGTATAAAGACAATCCTTCAACCATATTTATATACTGTCAAATGATGATTATCTCAGAATTATAAGAGAGAATGGGTAAAAGTCTACAAAATCTGACATGGTAACTGGTCACAGGGCTGAGAACAAATCTGGAGAATTCTGTTTCTTCTTCTGCTTCCAAGGGTTAGGAGCCTCTGGTCTGTCCTGTCTCTGTACAACTTAGACTTTCCATCTTGTTTTGGGTCTTCCTACACCTCTGTGTCCTATCAGTTTTAATTGGGCCTATTAAAGACTATTTATGTGTTCTTAAAATCTGGGACCTCCTGAATCTGAAGGATGATGCTAGTCATTCAGCTGCAATATTCACTAATGAATAACAGAAAAACTGCTCTCAGGGACCACTTTTATACATTATCATTGTTGTATTGAGAACTGTGTAAATGTTTCAAATTAATTTTCTATTTCCTACTCCAAGACACTTTAAATAGTAATAATAATATGTAAAATTCATATAAATGGTCATTTTACTAATAATGGCTTGAAAAGTAATATCAAAATTACAATTAAAATGTGCAAAATGTGCATAATACCATGAACTTGATTAGTAATTTGTGTGCCCAACACAGAAGAATATAATTAAAGTATAAGTTTGTTACTAACATTAACATACTAAAATGTAGCTTATGAAAGGAAGTTAAACAAACTGGTCTGATTCCACCACAGTTCAGTACATTTAAACACACTGTAAGGGTTTAAATAAATGATGAGGATGATATGCAGCAGACACAATCTTTTAAAATAAATCTGTAACATCAGTGCCTCACAGACACCCCTGAAGACAGTCAATCCCTAAACTTTGACACTGGACCTGATTGTGATCTATAAAACCAAATAACAGATACTGATTTTTGTTGTTGTCAACCACCAAACATGGCGTTAAACCTTATGTGTTTGTGCATATATGTCAAGTTGTAAGACATAAGGTGCTCACAGCAATATCAATGGAGACCGAAGTCTTCTGGGGTACTGCATCATGTCACCTGGTGTACAGTCACCAATATTTAACAATGAACATGGCACTATAAAGCAGAAGACTTCAGTCTTCATGTATAAAGTTATTTCATTAGTACAACTGTTTTGGCGCATTAAATACTGCACACTGTAATACGCTTCATCACTCCGGAACACTGTATTTATACAAGGAATGAGAATGGAGTGAAGAATATTGAGCAACTTTAATCATTTCATGGGACCAACATAAATTTTATCTCCATTTCACTGAATTTAGAAGAATCTTTCACTTATCCTATTAAATCACTACTAATATAATTTACTCTGTTGGGGCCTCTGGTACAAAAAAGAATTCAACACCCTCATCGTGGTGCACCAGAGACGAGAAAGAACACACACTATACAAGGAGGCACTCGTCAAACAGCAGTAAACACCATAACTTACTCATTATGATCAGCTCTGCACGAGTTGACTTGATTCCACCCTTGTTCACAGCTCTGCAAACATACTCATCAGCATCTTCACCATACACATCGTTCACAATGAGTGAGTACACATCTCCTTCCTTCAGCATGTGATACTTTGTGCCATGGATAACTTCTCTTGCTCCTTTGTACCTGCAATGAATGTGACAGTTAAAGACTGCGTCCACATAAACAAATGACCTTCTGTCATGTCACTTCAATTCTGTATATCCTGACATTACCAGACCAGAACCATAATACATCACACTTTATTATGTCACACACAGTAGGGGAAATTGATATTTACTGTGTTGTGCTGCTTTAGATGGAAAAATGGGCTACACACAGCATCTATTTGAAGGCAGTATACGATGTCATGAATGGTACCACATGCTATCATATTTGGAGTTAAACAGTGTTTTAAAAATTGCATCGCACATGCAAGGAGTCACAAATGCACAAACACTTACAGACATACAGATTATATTAGTATTTTTTATTAGCATATTTTTGGCTTTCCATCTTTTATATATATTCAGAACTCATCATTACATTAAATGGAAGCATTCTTTGAAAATAATTTGTTAACGAAATTTGATAATGGATTATAAATGACCCCTGAATTTAAAGGCAAAAGTTATAGGCGACAGTGACTAGATACTATGCATACACATCTGTAACAGTCAAGGGTCACAAATGGCATATCATGCATATGATAAAACCATTAGAATAAAATATACAATATAGAATAATGCACAGGGGGAAGAAAAATGAAAAACAAATAAAGTGATGTGACTTGACATCAACTGGTAAGGACTCATTGACTGACAGAAGTTGATGGTTACATTAAAATCCAACTTGGTTCACTCTTCTTGTAGTGATACCTACTGGAATTAGATATTACTTCTTTGTTATCACAAAACACTGTTAAATGAATGTTTCTGAGACAAGGAAATGGTGTACTATTTCTTCACACTGCACAAATACTTGCCAAGAAATTGTTGGTCTCGGATTTCCAGTAATTGTACACTGAAATTCTGCATTGTGATTCTGTATACAATTGGCATTTCTTAATGGTTTCACAATTTCCGGAGGTGTAGCAGCTGCAATCAGAAACATGTCAAGTTATTTTCAACAGAAATATTACTCCATCACATTGGCATATAGACAATTTGTATGCCAATTACAAGAATGTAAACATTTTTTAAGTTTTCTAGCATAAAACTGTGGGTGGATGTTAATAGCTGTGAGTGTTCATATAAACGAAGATGCAGTTTTGTCCTGTTCTTCAAGCACTACACTGTTAATTCTCCTAGAAAATATATAAAAACTAAAAAATCTGTGTAGCATGTCCAAGCAGCATTTGAACTATGTACCTTCTAAAAAGAACTCTTAGACTACAGAAACATTTTAATCATCTCATTACCAGGTACATTGCTTAATTTATAACACAAAGTACATACTCAGAGGATCCTTTATTCTGACTGATGTGGAAGCTGAAGAAGGCGGACTCAAACCCGCTTCATTCTGAGCAAACACTCGGAATTCATATTGACGACCCTCTATGAGGTTTGATATGTTGATCTGAGTGGCAAAACATATAGACAGGTTCACCCTCTGCCAAGCTTCACTGCCAACTTCACGTTTGTCTATCCAGTAGCCTTGAACCCTGGATCCACCATCTGACTCTGGCTTGTCCCATGAGAGGTTGACAAAGTCTTCACCAACTTCTGTGACATTTGGTATGCCAGGAGCGGAAGGTGGATCTAAACAATCAAAATAAGAATAAGAAAAATGTCAACAACAACAACAAGCAATAAGAACAGTACCACTTGCAGTAGTAATTAGTAATAAAGACAATAAGAGAAGAATTGCATAATATGTTAGTACTTTCTGTAATTTTGTATACTTTGTTGGCTTTGATGTTGATCAGCCAGAATAATCATTACTGTTGTAAAGCTAAACACACTACACATATTCTATTATCATCACTCTGCAAAATATTCCCCCAAAAATTTGTAATCTTCAATCATGTCTAAATTTTATGAAATATACCAAGATTTTTTGAGAACTTTAATCAAAGTTCAACTGTCCAGGAGGGTCATACTGGACTGCCATACCAAAATCAAACTTTCCTGACAACTTCTAGTGTTGATTCTCAATATCAAATTCTGTTAAAATCAGATTAGTTGCTCTGAAGTTGAAATTTGGGGTATATTTGCTATCATGCTGTTTAGCATTTTTCATCTTCTTATCTACTGTGTACTGAAGGACTAAAACTTTACCATCTGTTTTAAATGGTAATACAACAGAATCTATTATCATATGGGAAAGTCAAAGAAGAGGGTGCTTATGAGACAGGTCATAACAGGAAGTGGCAGAGAAGTGCTTGAGGAACTTCAATAAATATTCTGAAGGTGATAATGGAGGAAAGAGGTGAGAAATGCATACAGACTTTTACTCAGAAAGTCTGAAGCAAAGTCATAATTGGGAGATTTACACACACATGGGTTGAATATAGAAACGAACTTTTAAAATGTATATATATATATATAGTTAATTTAATGATGTTTTCACTAAATCAGATGATTTAGCATAAAATGGTAGCTTAACAGTGAATAATGAACTGTACGAGATTTGGCAAGGGTTATGACCTAATTTACTATACTTCCCCAGCATCTACCTGGTGTGACTGAAGTCACCAAAAAAAAAGCCTCCATCACGATGTTGGTGTCTCAGCTTGGAATCGAAATGGGCAACAACCAAATCCAAACCAGAAGCATTACCACTTCAGTCAGCTTTTCAATGAATGGGATAAGTTTTGAGGACGTGAACTGAATTCACCTTATAAGGAAAGGGTCTAGTGGTGAGTTCTTCCGAATATGGTAATGACACCTTGGGTTCCATAAAACGTACAAACTTCCTTGAGTAGCTGAAGATGTAGTTTCATACGAGGTACACTTTACCACAGAGTTAGTTTTGGAGATAGAACACTGAGACCAAGAGGGGAATAAGCTTCCCCATATGCAGTCACTTTTATGATTACAACTACTATTACTCTTGTAACATTTAATTCTTGCCAAGTAGTTATTAGGTGGCAGTCTTCTGGTAAGTCCAGATCTCAACAAGGTATCAAAGTGATTTACTCCAGCACTTTACAAATGTATTATTATTATTATTATTATTATTATTTGATAACACATAGCAAATTCACAGTAAACTAGACTGGTGGTTCTCAATCTGTGTGCTGCAGCCCAAGACTGTGAAGAATTTCTGGGGGATATCTAGATTTCTACTCTTATGACAAGTACCAATTTTACAGAATTTATAAAGTATTATAATATTCTTAACAGAAATGAAAAGTTGCATTTAATGTGTGATGCTTTGAAATGGCACTGCCAAAATTAAACTTCATAAATGAAATCCCCTACACACGGATGGTTCAAATAAGACCTGGAAGAAATTAGTGGAATTATGGTTCACAAAACAGGACACAATAAACTTCATTTCCCATCAACAAGTTCATTCTGATTACACTATTATTCAATGTTTTTGGTTAGACTTTTCTTTGATTTTATATTGGCATGAAAGCTTTCCACCAAATTTGATATTTAATATATGCTCCTTACTGGTGTGTGAATATGTCAAATTTTATTAAAATCAAGAGGTATCCATGGCAAAGAAGATTTGGAAATAATGAATTACACCTTCAATACCAGAAAACAGAACAAAGCCTGAGCCCAGAGTCTCTGTATTTGAATACATCATACCGTATTTACACTGTATTAAAAAACAATTCTTACAATTTCCAACTTACCAAATGGTGCTTTCGCCTTGATGGGATTTGTTCCTTCAAGTGGTAGTCCCATGCCATTTTCATTAACAGCCATAACCCGGAACAGATATTCTTGTCCTTCTGTAAGCCCCTGTACAGTGAATGTAGTCTCTTTGCAAAGACTGGACACTATGATCCAATGGGTGAGGCTAATGTCCCGCCTTTCCACCACATAGTGAGTAATACGCAGACCACCATCATACTGGGGTGGTTTCCAATTCAGTGTGCATGTGTGTTTTGTTATATCTGACACATCAAGTGGACCAACAGGAGGACCAGGTAGACCTGTATTTGTAGAAGTCACGTCATAAACAATATATTCATTCTTCTATAAGTGAACAGAATTAAAACTGTCACTCCCACAAAATACTCAAATTCGGGTTGGATAGAATGAATAAAGAATCATGCATTAATTAAAAAATGGTGGTAATTCATTTACAGGAAAAAAATTGACTGCTGTAGGTTTCAAATGTAAATTATTTACTTATTCATTTCACTGTTGGAAAACTACAGACGTTAAGCCCTCCCTCCTGCAGCCCACAAGCCTGACTTTTTTCTCTGTTTCTAGCAAGTATATCCCAGAAAACAGGAGTTCTGCGATGTCCTTACATGTCTTCAGGTTCAGCAACAGCTGCTGTGCCACCAAAACTTGTTTGCATCAACTTTCTGGGTACAATAACAATGTGCCTCATATATGAAGAAACAAATATTGAATTTTAAGTCAGTTCTGAAGTGATTAAATTTACATTATGTTTCAAAAGCTATACTTTATAGTTTACAGGTAAATAAACACTGTAAAACATTTGCGTCAACTCACCAGTAATGTACACTGTGAAGGATGCTGAAACACTACCACTGTCATTCTTGACAGACAAAGTATATATCCCTGCATCATTCTTTGTAATATCCTTAATGAATATGATAAGATATTCATCAAATACTGTGTATTTAATGTGAGTGTCTCCTTCAATTTTCTTGCCATCCTTACTCAGAGTAACTTCCATTGGCTGATCCCCAGAATAGTAAATTTTAATCTTTGTGTTATCTCCCTCTGGCAAGTACAAGTCTGCTGGCATTCGATCAATCCTTGGTGGGGCTGTAATAAAACAACAATACAACAAAATGACACATGTAATATTAAATAAAAAGTGCCTTGGCAGAAAATAGGCCAATCATAAACCTGTTTAAAACATGAATAATGTAAGTGCCATTACATAATTCTCAGAAAATATGGTACTGGTACATACCACCAATTTTTATACGGGCAGTTGTAGTCACAAAGCCCAAGGCATTACTAGCCTCACAGGTGTAGTCCCCATCATCAGCTCCCCACACTTCTGAGATATTCAGCTTGAATACACCACCCTTCTGCTCTGTGTAGAATCTGCCACCCAGAGTAATCTCTCTGCCATTCTTCAGCCACCGAGCTGTAGGTGCAGGGTTGCCTGTTGCTTCACACTCCAAGACAAGTGGCAGTCCAAGTGGAACACACTGACTGGCAAGTGAGCGGACAAATTCTGGTTTCTCACCCCCCTCCACTTCACATATCTTGATGGGCGTTGTACAAGAGCTAGGTTCACTCTTTCCAGCTGCATTCACTGCAAATATTCTGAACTCATAGTTTGCCTGTTCCACAAGATTAAGTACTGTGTAACTGCAGTCTAGAACATTATATTCATTGCATTTTATCCATGATGCCACACCAACTTCACGCTTCTCGATAATGTATCCGGTGATACGACTTCCACCATCCGATGCAGGTGGTTCCCACTTGAGATCAACATAACTCTTTCCAACTTTGATAACTGTTGGCGTTCCTGGTGGTGATGGAACAGTAAACTTGCCCTTCAGTTTGAACTTGGAGGATGGTGGTGATGGTTTGCTCCAGCCAGCTGCATTCTTTGCTCTTACCCTAAACTCATACTCACGGCCACTCAGAAGACTATGCACAATATAGGTTGTGTCCTTAACCAGATAATCATTAGCCACATGCCACTGGGATTCTGCAACATCCCTGTTAAAAATAATTATATCAATCAATTTAAAAAGTGAAACAGAGCCCCAGTACTTTACTGAATATGTGGGGGGGGGGACCTATTTATGAAACAACATGTAACAAAATTTAGCAATACAAAACAGACAGGAGAAATACACCCTGTATACACAAGTAAATGTAAAGTGTTCCTGTTACAGGCCCAGTGTGACCCAGAGGGTGGGTAGAGGTATAGCTCTACTCTTCCATGACCGCGGCACTAGAAGGGGGTGAGTGGTCAGCAGCACGCCCCAGCCGCACTTTATCCCCGGGAAAGACCCGGTACCCATTTTACAGGAGGCTGGGTGGGCCCCAGGGACAGTCTGGATAGGCAAAAATCTTGTCCCTACCGTGATTTCATCCCAGACCGTCCAGCCCATAGTTCCAATATAAACAAGTAGATACTAATTACTGAAGGAATGACTTTTCCAAAAGCAAGATGAAGCATGTAGTTTGGTCATCTTTAAGTCTTAATACTGAATATTACCTCAATATGAGCAGTGAACTGATAAACAATTTTTTCCACTGCTAGATGCAAATTTTAAAATCAATAATTCAATGAAAACTGTTTACATTTTTTACCTGTACTCAATTTTGTAGCCTTGGATTCTAGAACCTCCATCACTTCTTGGCCGGTCCCATGTAAGTGTGATATTGCTAGTATCCCAGTCACTGATACGTGGTTGTCCAGGAGGATCTGGCACCGTAAATGCAAATTTGGCAGTCACTGGTTGATCCGTCTCCAGCGGATCACTTACACCATACTGGTTCTCTGCACGTACCCTGAAGCTGTATTTCTTATTGGGTTCCAACCCGATCACATCATAATGGCAACTACGTACGAAACTGCTTACTTTCACCCACAGCTGTTAAAAAAATTCAAAATGAAACTGGCAGAATGAAGACAAAAGACATCTTCACATTTCTCTATCAGAAGAAGTGGCAATATATCGTACAATTTTAAATTACTGTAAAATTTTAATTTTTTTCTGTACTAACACAACAACCATTTACAATTATTTTACTTCTGATACAGACTATACAGGTATAAGAATGGATTTAATGCTGCAGGTATTATGGAAACAGGGCAGCTCATTTCGTGCCTTTGCCAGTGAATAGGCCTTCTGTTATGCACAACCAGTCTGTAAATTGCTGTCATTTCCTATTCAGTCAAATGTGATGAAAATAAGTTACATAAAATTACACTTACTCCAGTGAAGGGATCCAGTTTCTCAACCACATAATTAGTAACTGGAGAGCCACCATCATCTAGAGGTGGTCGCCAGCTAAGTGAGCAGGTTTCTGGAGTGATGTCAGAAACATCTAATGGTCCCTGTGGTGGCAGAGGTTTATCTGCAAGAAAGGGTATTAATTGTACTCAAGAAAACATCCTGAATGCATCCATATTCAAAATGAGGTGCACCAACTTCATAGCTCCTTACAAATGTATACATCCTCGGAAAATTCCCTAAGAACAAGTTGTAATATGTAATGTATAAAGATATAGCCATGCAAATAACTCAAACACAAACAGTAAAATATTTAATAAACAAAAATTACAGAATCTTCATAAAAAACAGTAACAATTGTACTTACTAATGCTTGATGCTGGGTGATTTCTTTCCAAGATCAATGCATCAGAAGCAACGTGTAAATTAGAAACAAAATGTTAAAACTGACAGTCCTGCCTCAAGTGGAGGCCAAGGGAAGTACATGAACTATGTTAGCTTCCCTTGGCCTCCACTTGTGGCAGGACTGCCAATTATTGCCTTAGCTTTTTGTTAAAAAACAATAATTTGAGAAAGAATTAATAAAAACAAAGGAGATTTCCAACAATGCCATATCATAAGCTACCTAAAAACGTCTGTCTATCTTGAACGATCTGTTTGGTAGTTCACTATATAACGATGTCACACGCAGGCCTTATCATACTAATATACGATAGTAATTCTTACCAACAACAAGCACTTTACAAGATGCCGTGTCTGAACCTTCTGCATTGACCAACTGTATTGTGTAGATCCCAAGATCTGACCTCTTCGCACACTTGTTGATGAAGACTGTTGATGTTGTAGTGGTTTCAAATTTAATTCTGTCTCCAGGAATAACCTCTTCACCATTGATTGTCCATGTTGGTTTAGGCTTAGGATTGCCAATAAATGGAACAGTAATGGTAAACTCTTCTCCAGCTATCACAGTCATATCACGTATACTTAAATCACTAGTTATCTTGGGGGCACCTGAAGAAAAATGAAATTGAACAAATGTCACATACACATGACCTTGGTAAAAAAAGCACACCTTCAATTCCCAGGGTTTTTGAAATTACATTAAGATCATATATATACAGTATTTAACATATCTGTAGAAGAAAATAAATGAAACTGGCATAAACGTAAGACCTTATGTTGTCAGGGTGCAAAATATGGATGGAATGAAGTGGTTTAGAATGGAATACTTTGGTAGGTTTTGTAATGACTGTAATAAATTTCTCTACCACCTGAATAATTAACTGCTGAAGACCCTGTGTGAGTTTTGAGGGTTTCATATCAATGTAACTCAGGATTTCGTTCTTCTGGAATATGATGCTGCATCAATGGGTGATCAGCCCAATGTATGGAGATGGGATCAAATTACGCTGACACTGCATCAGCATATAACTGGACACAAGGACAGGTTTGACTCTATCTCTGGAAGTTTGGGAATCAAATGTGTGTAGCTAGAAAATTGCCTGTATTTCAGTATTTAAACTTACATGGTGGAGGTCTGCAGACAATTGCATCAGAAGAGGAACTCCATGGCCCTTGACCAGCAGCATTAACAGCAGCTACTCGAAACTCATATTCATGGTTTTCAATCAAGTTAGGAACTCTGAAAATGTAATTCAACTCTTAAGAAACTAATAACATACACTCCAAATGATGGGCCAGTAGAACCGATTTCAAAAAATCCAAATAGTCCTTTGTTTTCCTTACTTGTATGTGAGCTCAATTACATGTGCATGTGTTGCTTTCGTCCACTTATCTTCACCAATCAATTTCTTCTCAATGACATAACCCAATATAGGGGAGCCACCATCATGGCGTGGCTTTGTCCACGCGATAGTGATGGAGTCTTCAGTTGTGTCAATACCATGTGGTGCACCAGGAGGACCAGGTGGATCTGAGAAGTTACACATTACAAATTAGCTCTGAACTGACAGCCCAAAATAATTCACAAAGACTTTTGTACATGAAATTAATGACACAGAGGATTTGTGTCTTTTTCTATTTACCAAGGTTTTCTCAAGTACAGAAGTTGTTTAATGTTGCATAATTCTGAATGTCGGATCGGAGAGGATGTGGCATTACACAGTTACAGCCTATCTGAAGATACCATGCTAGTGTGAAACTACACAGAACTAAGAAAATATCAATTCACACTATCAATCTGTGATCAGTTTATTTCATTTTTAAGAGTCATCTGGCAATTAATATAAAATATTTCCAATAGCAATATATCTGTACACTTTTATTTCAATTCAGATATCTCGTTTCTTACAAATAAAAAATGTTTATTCCATTCCAGAAGTTAATATGTAGTTTATATTATATACAATAACACAATTCTGATACTGACAGGTGGCTCACAACTGAGCTAAATTTCCAGTTCCAGACCCAGCACGGACTTAAAATACACAAAAAAGAATGTAAAGCTAAGCATGAATTCATCTTCTGTACTTGCCAAACCACTGTCCACAATTCTACTTTCCAGGCAGGACCTGTTTTACATTCACAATTATTTCTTTGCACTTAGTGCAAAATGCTTCCCTTCAGCCCTCCCACTAGCCACCTTAACTTTTCAATGGTCATTTATATATGTTTTTGATACAACATAGAAGCAAATTACCAAAATAATCATGGAGAAACAAGTGTACCATAAAAGGGTAGGTTTCAACCGAGAAAGGTGGCACACTTTCAAAACAAAATGGCCAGCAAGCAAAACACTCAACCACTGCTGCCAACCCACAAGTTTAATAACAGCTGGTTAAAATGTACGGTACTGTATGACTTTGTTTCTGTAGTAACAAAATGTAGATGAAAGAGCAGTAAGTTACTAATAAATGTATGTCATAGTTACATACCGAATGGATGCCTTGCTCTCACAGGGTCTGCAATAACAGCAGGATCAGATGTGCCATACTGATTTTCAGCCATGACCCGGAATTCATATTCTCGACCAATCACCAAGTTGCGGATACGGCAGAATGGTGTTGTCACATAACTGCTTACCTAGGGTATAATATTTAATGTTCTATCATCTAAGGCAGTTTGTCAGTTTGCTGCTGGAATTTGTGAAGGAGGTGAATACACCAAATTTACAAACGCAATTTAAGAGGGATTCACAACAAAATAGACTTAAGAATTAATAAAGTTCTGCATGACACACATATAAATCAAATGCATAATCATACATTTATCTTTCACATCTATTTTTCTGTTTCCTTACATGCACATGGAGTTGAAACTTGAAAAATTTTATTCTCTAGGATGGGTTACAAGACAGTATGAGTTACCGTTATTCTTATCGTGAGTACCACCAATAGTGTGCAACAAAGGAAGTTGCAATTCCGTACCACATTCAGAAAAATCCAGCTACAGCATTTCATAACAATGTGATATGTCCTGGCAAGTGTTCTTTGTCACAGACAGTCTTACAACTTTACCAAACTTGAATATTTTCTGTATATTAGTAACCTGTCAACTGAACTACAATGAACACACATTCTTGTCAGCACATGTTTGAATGAAAAAAGTTAGTTTGTGACTAAGTTACATGTAATGCATTACCACATTTCATTTAAAAAATATCACATTAGATTAATAGTAAGAATTCATTACAGAAGCTTGAAATCACTCACTCTGAAAGCAAAGTACATTAAAATTGGTTTCATTAATTTTGTTTTTAAGATTAAATGTGAGTCTGAACTACATTAAATTATTATTCTCCCATTCTCTCAAATCAAACCAAACATTTACCTGTTGAGCTTCAAGCACATTTTCCTTGGATGTGACTGTAAACATCACGTTATTTCATTCCATCACACTTTTATTTAGTGTCTTTTGCATCACACCCTCCCAATTCCATTTGTCCAAGCAAATAAAAAATTGAAGAAAAGAAGCATACACTGTTGTTAAACTAAATATTCATACAATAATTTGCCACACTGTTTCCTTAACCCCTCAACACACTCCAATGGCTACTGGACTTCTAGCCATGGTGTTTAGCTACTCAGAGATCAATATTACTTACTATATAGCAGATGAAATATCAAAGTGGTCTCACCTTCTGCCATGCTGTGGTTCTTACTTCCCTCTTCTCCACAACATAGTTAGTAACGTCAGCCCCTCCATTGTCTTTTGGGGGATTCCAGAAGAGTGTAAGTGCATCACCAGCAAACTCATCAGCCCTCAAATTCTCAGGTGGACTTGGACGATCCAACACCCTTACATTAATAGTGGCTGTGTCAAAGCCAGATGGATTTTTCAACTGCAGGCGATACTGACCCGTGTCAGACCTCTTTGAATTTTTCACTACAATACTGGCATAGTCATCAGCCAACTGCAACAAAAAGACATGGTTTGTGAATGTAAAGGGAAACTTGAATGAATTATATTCTCTGCAGTAAATAATAAACAGCATTACAACTGTTAACCTCTAGTCTGTTTCCAAGATATCTCATGCACCATTTTCATACAGTGTGGATTATATTTATCACACAAAGGTACTGTCATTGTTTGGCATCTGTGGCCAAATCTCAGGGGTCCAGCATCTCTTGCAGGAATGATGGCAGGTGGGGAGTAATTTGGAAATAAGCATAAAATATCTAATACTAGTTCAGACAACATCCTCTGTGAGTACAGTCAATTTGAGCTAAGTCCTGTAAAATTTTTGATTCAGGCAAGATAAGTGTTTTTACACTGACAGCAGTCCATCTAGCAGCCAAGATAAATTGACTCAAGGTTTTGGTTTTACTTTTCTGGTAAAAGAAAAACCACAGGCGTAATTACCTGAGTTTTACTAAGCCGTGCTATCAAGCTATCAAATCTAACAAAGCAAATAGAGAATTTTTTGTTCACTCTACTGCTTGTCTTAGCTGTGTGACAAACAAACAGTAGTGTATCAAATGCACACAAGTGAGATAATTAAAGTTTTGGTAATCACTGGGAAAACCCCAAAAATCTTTTAATGTACTACCTAAGAGTGAATGCCCTTTGATGCCTATATACATAGGTTACATACACTTATACACACTCACACACACACATACACACACACTCACACACATACACATGCACACTCACACACATATACATACACACACACACACTCTCATACACAATCTCACACACACACTCACACTCACACACACATGCACTCACACACTCACACACACACTCACACATACACACACTCACACACACACACACACTCACACATACACACACTCACACACACACACATACACACACACACTCACACATACACACACTCAC
>Ga0123357_10004979_pt1 | contig 15778 bp, 12 predicted proteins | sample TergutEmb28metaG_FD_89873 | JGI IMG/M metagenome (GOLD analysis project Ga0123357, IMG submission 89873) | Embiratermes neotenicus P4 segment gut microbial communities from Petit-Saut dam, French Guiana - Emb289 P4 | ecosystem: Host-associated > Arthropoda: Insects > Digestive system > Gut ... | reverse complement strand
GTAAGGACCAAGAACTCCAAACGATGCGATCCCACACCAGACAGTCAATCTTTCGCTGTGGAGAGGACGCTGATGGAGCTCTTGTGGATTTTCAGGTGCCCAGTAGCGATAATTTTGTTTGTTCACGTAACCACAAGTGGAAATGTTCTTCATCAGTCATTAGGACAGTGTTGATAACACCGTCATCATTCAGCATTTCGAGAAGTTGCTCAGAATAAATCCTGCGATTAGCCATATCGCGATTACTTAATTCTTGCACAATCGCAATTTTGTACGGATGAAAATTAAGATCCTTGTGCAAAATTCCCCGCACGCTGCGATCAGATGGAATGCCTCCTCACTGAACGCCTTGCACTCTTCACAATAGCCAACCTTACCTTATCAACATTTTCTGATGTTCGTACCGTAGGAATTCTGCCTCGGGGTTTTCTTTTTAAGGTCGAAGCATTTTGCCGGAAGTTCTTTTTTGGTGTTACTGCAGGGAACACGGCCGTGACGAGTAATGTTAAAGTGTCTGCGAAATAATCGTTGTGTTGTAATGGCTGAGTCGCCATTCTTGAAATAAGCTTCAACAACGAAAGCACGATATTGCGCCGTCCACTGCTCCATGGCTACTGAAATGGCATGAAGCCAGTTAGCCACTGGCCTTGGTTGCATTGCCCCATCCCACACGATTGCCAATATAACGGGACTTAATAGCCGTCAGGTTTTTCTGCCGCAACCTATAGTGCACCTGAATACTTTGCATCGTTTCTACGGACACGAAGACCCAGTCGATGGCAGAGCGTAACTGAGAGGATGTATGGGGAATGCACTGGGTTATTATGGTGGGAGCAGTTCCCGGTCTCTATCAGCAGAACTAACAGTCCTTTTAAACTCACCCCTACCTTCGAATAGATACCACCTTACTTAATGTTTCCTGCAATTTATGTGGTTAATTTATATATGTATAGAATACTGGTCGATGACAAATTCACTGAAGTATGTAAAGTAGGACAGGGGAAGCGCGGTCAAAGGTGCGAGTCTGCGGCCCCTCGCGTCTTGGGGTTGTGGGTTCGAATCCAGCGAGGAACATGGGTGTCTATCTATTGTACGTGTTGTGTGCTGTCAGGTAGAATCACTGCGTCGGGTTGATCACTCATCCAGAGGAGTTCTACCGAGGGCGGTGTGTCTGAGTGCGATCACGAAATCCCGTAAGGAAAGGCCATGACGGGGAAACAGGCTGAAACGCCAGAGGAAAAAATATATACATAGGTGTAAGGTGGACTATATGTTCGATAATTCAACTCCCCGTACCTCTGTTAGTAATAGCAGCAAATAAAGAGTGAATCTTGCACATGTTGTAATGCACGAACACTTGCAAGTACCGGCTTGCACTTCCCCACTAGATTGATTGATTAACAATAGGTCCGAGCCCTTACGGCCCCGTTGCATCTAGGCCTTCTATACGGGACCTTTGTGCCCCGTAATCTCATATCAACTCAGGAGAGCCCTGTTCGGTTACTAAAATTTGCAGATGGCCCCCATACTTAAAATCTTAATGGCCTCTGGGTCAAAGAAAGAACCCAGGTATACTTTTTCTTTTCTCTCAAAAGTCCCGGCAAACAAACCCCCTCCAAGTTACCCAACAGGGCCGATATGGAGAGAGATACTCGTCTACAGGGCATTCTGCATATTTCTCAAAGACCCCATAAAAATTCCTCCAATAAGAAGGCCCCAAGAAAGAAGCGCCCATCCGTGTTCCCCAAAAGCGGGGCCCCTACGAAAGCAAACGCCCATTTCCGAGCCTTGCTTAACATATCTTCGGGTTCCCCAGTAAAGGAGCCCTCCCTCAAGGTCCCCTTCATGTAATCCCTCGCAGGGATGTGCCTCGTTCCTGGAGCCCTCCTTCATCCGTCTTTCAATGTCCCAGGTATTCAAGCCTCCCCCCCCCAGATACCCGGTTCCTCTCCGTTATAAAGGGGACCTATAGAGAGAGATGCTCGTATCCGGAGACTTGCTGATCATATCTTCCAGGGGCCCCAAGGAAGGAATCCCCCCCTGAGGCGCCCTCTACGGAGCCTCTTCAGAGAGAGAAGCTCCATCCCCAGAACCCCCTTCATCCATCTCAAAGTCCCCGGTAGACGAGCCCTCCTCCAGTTTCCCCAAACGGGCTCCTATGGAAAGAAATGCCCGTCTCCAAAGCCTTTTCTATATATCCTTCAGGGTCCCCGGCAAGGAAGCCCTCCCTCGAGTTTCCCTTCACAAGGCTCCCAAAGAGAGAGACACTCCAACTACAGAGCCCCGTTCAACCGTATCTCAAAGTCCCCGGTAGATGAACCCACTCCAGTTTGCCCATCTGAGCCCCCATGAAGAGAGATGCCCATTCCCAGAGCGTTCCTTACGTAACCTTCAGAGCCCCTAGCAAAGGAGCCCCCTTCCAGGTTCCCCTAACAGAGCTCCCATAGAGAGAGGTACTCCACAACCAGAGCCCTCCTTCAGCGAATTATCAAAGTTCCCAGTAGATGGATCTCCCCTCTCCTAGGCCCCCCAACGGGACCTCACGGAGAAAGAAACTCGTCTCATCCATCTCTCAAAGTCCCCGGTAAACGAACCCCCTTCCAGGTTCCCCAGCGGGGTCCCTAGGGAAAGATGACAATCACCAGAGCCTTCTACATAAGCTTCAGGGTCCCCAGCAAAGGAGCTCCCTCTCCGGGTCCCTTTCACAGAGCGCCAATAGAGAGAGATGCCACGTTTCCAGAGCCCCCCACCCCCTTCAACTATCTCTCAGAGTTCCCGGTGAACGGTCCCCCATTATACTCAACAGTGTCCCTGTGGACAAAGGTGCCCGTCTCCAGAGCCTTCGCAAGGCCCGGTAGCGGGGCCCCCACGGAGAGTGATGTCCGTCCACTGAGCCCTCCTCCCCATATCCTTCCGGATCCCCGGAAAGGAGGCCTCCAACAGATCTCCCACATAGAGAGATGCTCCCTTTCCGGAACCCTCCAAATATCTTAAAATTCCCAGTCAACGGACTCCCGAGGTTCCCCAATGGGCCCCTACGGAGGGAGACAGCCGTCTCGGAAGCTTTCTTCTACACCTTTCCCTCAAAGTCCACGGTAAATGAGCTCCCCTCCATGTTCCCCATCTGGGTCGCTATGGAGAGAGGAGCTTCGTCTCCAGAGTCCTACCACGAAAAACGGGGAAAACATTTGGTCACCGTCCAAGGAGCCACATGTGGACGGAAGGCCAGCGTAAAATGGGGTGAAGCCTGGTTCCCCAAGGGGACCGTTTACGACATTGCAATCTCTACCCCAGCGCCATGCAGCCTTCAGCACGATACCTTCCACTTTGGCTTGGGTACACCACAGCCCCGTTAGCCAGCGTGTGTCGTAGCAACCTTCGTCATGGTATAACCTCCACAACTGTTACCGCCTCCCACGTGACCCAGGGTGGAGTAGAATACGAATCCACGATACCCCGAAGTACGGACGAGGGGTTGGATTTATGGGAGGAAACTTCCCCAGTTAACTTGCCTATTGTTTCTAGCTTCTTCTTTATTGAGACTGAGGGCTGAACTACGACATTCAGCGTTCACGTCGGCCAACTACAGTGTAGCCCCACCCTCGGCGATCATAGCGGGGAACACTATGCATCTCCTTGCATAGGAAACGCATTCTTTAATTTAAAAACCCTAAATTTCATCTCGTCTTTGCATAACCAGAACAGAGGAAAATGTCCACTTATTTGTATATCTCAAGAAGGCCTTTTCCCGCAATCGAACCAAGAACAGGCAGTTACAAATCCTATTATTCCAGTAGACTTTAGGTCTAGTATGTAGTGAAGAAATTAAATGACTTGATTTGTTTATCTTGTTATAACTGTAATATTAGTGATTGGATGCAAAATTAAATAAGATGTGTCTATGTAGAAAGCTCTAATTGGTGGAATAATTGCAACTTATTACACTAACAATAATATTTCATTTTCATTTTGTGCTAACATTCGGATTTTAAGGATCAGATGGTGAGTAAAGCCATTATTTTAACGGGTGTATAGGTCTAAAATTTCATCAGACCTAAATATCGGGAGTGTAAATGAAGCTTAAGGAACTAAACCGTCGTATAAGTAGGAATGTTAATTTATATACTGGAAAATGAAAAACAACCATACAAATTACACACACACACACACACACACACACACACACAACGGAACATGAATGTATATAATCATCAGGTCATATTGTTAATGAACTGGGCAGTGTTGTTTGTTGTTTACTTTACAGCGTCACATGAAAAGAACGAATATAAATAGAGTAAATACATGCACAGAAAAAATGAGGGATTTTTTTGAACACAATGGCCTTCCATTACAAAGAGAAGCTATAGAGAAAATTTAATACAACTAATCGGGAATTATAAATAAGTGTTGTTAACGGAGTCAATGTGTGTTAACTGACACACAAATCCTTATCCCAAATCGCTGCAAGAAGTCCAGGACGGACAAAAATCGGACCAGTCGTTCAGGTTTCGTTTGCGGCACTGTGTCGTAAAAGTTAATTATTTTGGAGGCCATATTGCTTCCTCGTAATGGGTGAGGTAATGGGAATTTTAATGTAAACAAATAATTAAAAGAAACCATGAAATGCTGATAGGAAATGTAATTTGTCTATGTCTTGTAAAATCGTCTCTTCACCCCCGCTTCACACCCTCAAGCGGTCACCATCCAGCGCTTTGCAACTATTTCTACTGATCTCGAAATTGTACAAATAATGAAATTTTCAGTTAAACAATTTTCTCAGTTACCTTATAGTACACATTTGTTTTAGAACATATATATTTTATGTACTTACATTTATAGTTTGTTTCACGGTACTGTAAAGAGCTCATCTAATATAGCGCCAAAGGATAAGAGACGTTAGTGAATGAAAAGGTCTCAAGGGATGCGGAAGGACGCTGTCCTCTCCTGGGTTTAGATAAGACCTACAACCCAGCAATGGTCTAGGGGAACTTCTGGAACCACGAATTTCCTTCAGAATGTGCGGTTCTACGGGTTCGATATTTTAACACAGGGCCCCTGCACGATCGGTACAGTAAAAGCCAGTAGATCAAAGATTTATATGCGGTTAACATTCCCAGCTGGAACAAGATATATTTCAAGTATTCTGACATAATGCCCCTGTTGCATGTCTTATTTCTTCACTAAGGTCAGGAGAATTTAATTTTTCCCTCGAACATGAAGCAAGCAACCAACGTTCGGCGAAACGTTTATATAGTAGGATTACGTCCACAAAGTCTCCGTCATTTTGCATGTCAAACTACAGCGCGAGTCTCACAAACAATACGTTTCTTCTACCTCATTCACGTGATCGCAGCGTCTACGTAAGCAAACGAATACTGACACTTCCACAGCTCGGAGTGCGTAAACACATTGATCTAAGCCCAGGCGACTTCGCGCACTCTCCCGACTTATAACATCAGCTTAGGTTCTCTAATGTTAGCTGCGCCTGAAGCTGGAGGCTTTATGTATTAATCCTCCTCTAACAGACGCTTCGACTTTGCAGATCAGATGCTTACAGTGTGTGTAGTCAGACATGACAGCAGTTGTTGTACTAGACACACTAATTTCCAGAACTAAAGTTTGCTGCCATCACAGACGTGAGGCGCTGTGATTGAAAAGAAGGGTACAAAATTTTCGAGGCAACATTTTACCTCTACCTACACCTACTCTGTAGATAGAGGCAACTCTGTCTTCAAAAACGGTATGTGTTTTCCAAAGTACGGGACTGACATCTCAGAAAACAATAATCTTCATAGTCACCTTTGTGATAACCTCATATTGTTTGTTCAGTTAATTGTTTTACTTTCTCCGTTAACCATTGAAAGCATAATGTTATCTCTATGTTGCACCTGTTCTAGACCTAATATTCAGATATTTTACGTATTACCACACCTTAAGTGTTTGGTCCTTCTGATGAAGACGGACTATGTTGTTTATAGAGCAGAAATTAGAGTTTTATATAATCCTACTATCGTAATTTAGACGAGTTCAGTCTTTCAATTGTTAAATTCATCTCGACCTGTGTCTTTTACCTTTGATTTCAGTATTTTTCAAGGGACCGCTACAAATCGGAAGGTCGCTAATTCGATCCCAGCTGGTGTCATTGGAATTTTTCATTGACATAAAATCCTTCCGTTCGCACTATGGCCCTGGGTTCGACTCAGCCTCCAATAGAAATGAGCACCAGGAGTGTTTCCTGGGGGTAAAGGAGGCTGGTGAGTAAGGCTGACAACCTTACCACCATCCTGTGCCGTTGTCATTAAATCCTGGAACCCTAACTTCCTGGAACCCTCTGGGCCACTCCGGGCCTGTAACAGGACTGCTTTACCTTTGATTTCAGTATTTTTTAAGTTATCAGTTCCTAAAATTGTATTTAGATCTTCTTGTGGTTTTATACTTACAAAGCTCGTTCAAATCAAAACTGGGAAAACTGTATAATATCCTTAATATGAACATTACCTGGAATAACAACAAACGGTGAAAAGTCAAAGGTCCAGTGCTACAGACTCACCTGAAGCCAGAAATTAGAAAAAAAAAAAAAGCCGTAGATTGTTGCCTTCTGGCGTGTGTCTGCGGCGTGATACAGCCCAACTTCTTACAGCCCCTCATTCCGTGAAACTTATTCAGGATTTAACAGTGGAGGTTTTACCCCATTCGCAATATTCACCAGATTTGGCACCACAACGATTTTCACCTCTTTTGGGCCCCCAAAACTCTCCCTGCGTAGAAGTCACTTCAGATCATGTGGGATGGTGATGGAGGCGATGTAGCATAGCAACCTAACGACTTTATTCCCGAGGAATATATGCCTTCGTGGAACATAGGAGGAGGTGCGTGGAACATAGTGAGGGCTACACTGAAGACTAATGTCACTATACTGTATCTGTTTTTGCAGTAAATTACTGGATATAAATTTGTTCCGGTTATCATGTGAATGGCCCTTACTTATAGAATTTTTAGTGGTTTCTAAAGATAGAAGAAACACACAAATAATATTGAAGCTTTGTTTCTTCTCTTTCAAAACAAAACACTTACATCAGCAACTAAGGAACAGTCTGTGGGGTTTAACACTTCTAGCCTGTTGTACCTATTATTTGCCCTAGAATGAATTCGCTAGGAATTTCTAGGGGGAAAGAACGCCGGAACTTTTTATATTTTGTTGTGCCTCTCCACGGATTACTCAAAGTACACTATGAGTTTTTTCATATCATAACAAAAATTTACAATCGATTATAATCGATATCTCACGCACGGCGTTATGTCTATCACGCTTAAATTGTCAAATTTTTCTTTTGTCTCAACTGGTATTTCACAGACAACAATCTAAGTTATGAAGACCAAGGTTGGCGACATATTACAAAGGCACTTAGGTCTTTAAGTAAGAGGTCTGTCGTCTGTATAATATTTTAACTCACATCGGAATACGGCTACAAATTTTAGTAAAAATCTCAAATATAAAATTTTACGAATATCTGTCCTTTGAGAACCGCCCTGTTCCACCACGATAAGCAGACAGACGCACGAAAAGACCGGCGTATGGTGCTAATAGTTGCGTTTTGCAACTGTTTCACGACAGCGCCTAAGATTTGTGCAGATCTAGATATTTAGTTTTTCTTTATTTGTTTAACCTATCTCTGCTTGTTCTCTTTTTTGCCGCCTTGGTAAAAGCTATCAATTTGTGGTAAATCCCTCACGTTTCCTACAAAATCGACTTGGCAGGCTTAAGTGGACTCCGTCACGTCCTTTGTGTATACCGACCTTAAGTTCTCTGGGAACCAGAGAGTGGAGAATGCTTTGCAGTGTGAGGAAGATCATCTGTTGTAAATCATGACGGTACTAGCTGCTGACAGTGCCACACTATTTCTGTCTCTTTCTCTCCCTTAAAACGAACGATGAGAATTGTACTTGGCCTGTAAACTTCAGGTGCTCAGCGTATGTGCACAGACCTGGAGGATTTGCAAGATTAACGACCCCTTGCAACTGAAATACACTTTCCATTGAATTTGGCTTCCATTTCTGAGGTACTGAGTGTGCTTTTATTTGTATTAATTCGGTTTCTAGACAAGAAGATATGTCGAAAATAGCAGCTTGTATAATAGTACTGTGTCTTCTGCTATAATAAAATTCCCTGGTTTCTAATTATTTAACTCCGTGGTCAAAGTGCTTCTCGTAAAGGTAACTATTATTGTCGTCATCAAAAAATCCCACGCTTTTTATGGAAGCCAGAAATTCATTACCATATATATATGGACCCGCCATTGGATCCCTTGTATGAACAAAATGAATAAAATCTACACCTACGTGTTCGTATTCTTTAGGTGCATTCTACTAATATTCCCCATCAATTTCTAGATCTCTTAAACTGTCTGTTCTCTTGAGGTTTTCCAGTTGAAATTAAATGTATCTCAGACCGCAGAGAACAGCAGATATTTTAGTCACTGATTTGGTAACTTTAAATGATTTCCTGAAATAAAACTTCCATACTTTTGCTAATCCATTAAACGCCTAGTAACTGCGTTAGCCGTCTAATCCTACTTAACTTCTTCATTCAGCAGTAACTGGTGAATAATACAAATTTTTAAAGCCCTCCTTCTTCAGTTTTTTGTCTTTCTCATTTGTACAACGTCTAAACTTAGTACATAACTGAGCCTCTTTCCTTGAGTTTCTTCCATATTTGCAAGCATAGAAATTTACAGCTGTGCACTTGCTCATAAGTGCGAAGAGAGCTTGTCTAAGTTACCGATTCTTGTGTTATTTGTGTTTGGATTCGTCGGTATTATTTGTCAATTGATGGCGAGAGTAATTGCTTGTATTTTGTGAACGTAGATTTTACATAAAATCCCCATTAGTAAGCCCTATCCAGAGCCACTTCAGTCCACTTTATGTCAATGTATCTCGAATAACTTTTCATACCCCTCGCTCGTCTCATTCAATCCCCGATTTTCGTCTTGCCATTTCGCGTTTCTTCTCCCTTCAGTGGCGCATCCTCTGACTCTCCAAAATCTCGACACAGTGGAAAGTGTGAAAGTTTGATGATATGACGATTGAATATTTTAGTAGGGCAAGTGACAAATAATTCCCCATGGCTTATGATTAAACCAAGAGACACATAGAGGCTGCTTTTGTAGAGGAGGTGTATTCAAAGAGGTACATGTGTATATGTCAAAACGTATCACGGCCTCAAGCGTCAACCCTACATCATGCATCTAAAAGAACTGTGCAAACAAATGACGCCGTTAAGTGGGCAGCACTTTTATTTTATAATCTGTGGTTTTCTGGTTCGATTATAGACCGGAACCCTAGCTTCACTTAATTTTTTGTCGCTTTTATGGAATCTAAAGCCAATCAAAATTTGCCGTAATTCATTTCATTTCTGTATTTTAAGTCTTCTGTATATTAAAAACAAGCAACTCCGTGAAGCAGACTCATTCTTGGGAAGTTGCTATTTCCACAGCTACTCAGAAGCGTCTCTCATTTTATGGAATCTAGATATTCATTATCTTATTTACAAGACCTCCCCGCGTGTCGCTGTTGTCATTCAGATGAATCCAATTTACATGCAGCCTATATCCTTAAAGTACGTTTTAATATTGTACTTACATTTACGCCCAGGTCTTCCAAATGGCCCCTTTCCTTCAGAATTTCCCTCCAAAGATTTGTACGGATTTCACTTCTCCCCCATGTATGTCACATGTAGCGCAACTCATCTTCCTCTAATTGATCATCCTAATGATATAAAGTGAAGAGAAAATATCATATCCCCTCTTTATGCATATTCTCTATTTTCCTGTTCCTTTTCTTCTGTTCCTTCCATAGCTTAATGCAGTTGAAAGAATGCTGTTAAATCATAAAATTAAGATGCTCATTTTCCATTTTTGAGCCTCGTCTTCTTAAGCACGCGTTTTCCTACAACGTTAGAGTCAGGAGTAGTGCAGAATTCAACTACATTTGCCGTTTAAATAAAATAAAATTGGACTGGGTGGGCCCCATCGCCGGTCTGGACGGGTGCGGAAAATCTCGCCACCCCACCTGGGTTCGATCCTCGGATTGTCCAGCCCGTAGCGAGTCGCTATACCAACTGAGCTATCCTGGCCCACATGCATAGAATACCGGAGCATACTGTTTAAACACATCGACACACTGGTTTGCGATGTTCGAGGCTGTCACAACGGTGCTACTGAAGATTTAAGACTTCTGGAATGTTATGCCACGTCTATTGGTTAGTAGTTTCACCATTCGAAACGTCGGGAAGTATTTACAAGTCAAGAATCCGTAACATCCTGAAAGGACTTTTTTCCCCCTCATTTTTATACCGAAAGGAAAGAAGAGTGTGAAGTGTTTGGACGAACTTTTTTACGTCCGTCCAGCAGCATCCGTTGGATGTCCCGGTGGGCAATGCAAGGTCACTCCTTTTTTCATGTCTAATAAATAAGTTGGCAAGAACCCATCAGTAAGAACCTCGAGGCAACTTAATTCCCAGAGGGGACGAAGTTTGTATAGACGTAACGCGTTTCCATAACAAACTTGCACAAAGTCATTCCACATACTTCATCCGTTGCAGATACCAGGACCTGGTCCAACTATTCTTTGGATTCCAGTTGCCACACAAAAGAAAATCATATACATCGTTGAATGCTTCCCTTATTCCCTCGACTTTTATTCAGAAAAGCGAGACCGCACTAGAGTACGTAACCTTTTTATACTGAGCAAAATGTTGCAAAAAATTGTCCATTAGCTTTGACGTGTCTGAGGTTTCAGGTTTTCAGAAATGTGGCTATGAAAACAGTAATTATATTTCGCCATGTCTATCTGCCTGTAAGGAGTCTAGAATCACTGACCATATTTATATATCATTCAGTATTGGGGATTTTCGCTAACATTTCTAGACATATTTTAACTTTACGTGATTTCAGGCTTCCTCTGCGGTGTCAATGAGATCTGCGTTCCATTTGGACTTTACACAGTGTAAAATTGTAGCTTCTTACCAACACTTCGGTACAATCTATCAGTCACATTTAAAGGGTCCAGAGGTCTTCTTGACCCTTGAAATGGAACCGATATTTTATCTCGAAACTTGTGCAAGAAACTATTATTATACTTCTATGTAAAATCCCAAAAGAGGGCAGATCTCATAAAGGAACTTCGTTTAAATTTTTGGCAGCAATAAGGCACTTTGCTTGTAGACTTCATGCGTTTTTGCAAATATCTCGAGGGTAACGCACAAGATATTTATCTGGGCAAAAGTAGATTCCATAAAAATTTGTCTAGATGTGTACGACACGAAAATATAGTGGAGAAAATACATTTTTCGTGGTATTTAACGTTTTAGAGATAAGTAAACAAACCAGACGAACAAAAAGTAGACAAATACTTTCGTACGCTGATGATGTGGTAATAATGAGTAGAAGTGAAAATGTTTTGAAAGATACCTCATTGAATATAGGAAAAAGAGCAAGAAGAAGTGGTCGCCTAGTCAATGAAAATAAAACTAAATATATGCAAGTAGCAAGAGCAGTGCTTAATGATGTAAACCTGTGTTGTGGAAAACATAAATTTGAGCACATTAAAGAATTCTCTTATCTAGGTTCACAAATGAACCAAACTAACTCCATCAGTAGTGAAATCCAAGCCAGGATTCTCAGTGGAAATCGATGCTATTACGAGTATGGGAAATTAATGAAATCAAGAGCATTAAACAGAAGCTCAAAATATATAAAAGTTTAATAAGACCTGTAGGATGTGAGGCTTGGACATTAACAAGGCGAGACGAACAATAACTCATAATATTTGAGCCCAGAATATTGAGTAAAATCTTTGGCCCAGTGCAAAATGAAGATGGATCCTGGAGAATCAGAATGAATTACGAACTGAACGAATGAACTGAAAACTCAGATATATTGCGATTTATAAAAAGTAGATGAATAGCGGGGCTGGATCAAGTAATGCGGATGGATGACAAGAGAACACCTAAGAAAATTTTAGAGTGGAAACATGTAGGTACGAGGATTAGAGGAGGGCTAAGGAAGAGGTGGATCGTAGATATTGAAGAAGATATGTAAATAATAGGAACAAAAGGGTGGAGAAAGCAATGTAAGGAAAAAGCAGAGTGGAAGACAAACACTGAGAAGGCTAAAACCCATAGGGGGTTGTAATGCCAGTGAAAGAAGAAGAAGAAAAAGAAGAAGAAGGAACAAACCGGACCCGAAGGTGCCAGAGTTGTTGTACTGTGTATAAGTATTTTTACAATGCCTGATGACGGACTTTAGTTAAAGTCGAAAGATGTTGCATATGATGTAGATATAGTTAGTCCCTGCAAATGATATTTGGGATTTACGTGTACTGCCCCTATTCCCGGGCACCAGGTCGCCAGGTCGAATAGATTTTACGGAGTTGCACCTAATATTTGTTGTCTTGGTTATGGAACTAGCTACCTGTCACCCTTCTGGTGCCTCCAGTTCTCCACGTGGATCCTATATTTGTGTAAACTCTGTGGAACCCTGTAATAGTGGGGTGTGGAATTAAACCAAGCTTGTTTCAGCCAGCAGGTGGCAGATTTAAGAGTTGAAAAAGGAAAATCCGACGGAGAACACGAATCATAAATTTTATCTGTACCTAACTTGTCCACTTGCTATACACTGGCTTCAGTAATCTGTTATTATGGTTATCATTATAAGCTGGTCTCACAGAGTGCACTCTGTATTTAATTACCAGAGAGTGCAGACAGCGACAGTAACGAATGCTGTGTGGCTAAGTGCTCACGGCTATGTAAATTGTTTCACTTATTGGCCTACCCAACCACTTGCTTGTATCAACTGCAAAATCAACAGTATCATACGCCCATTTTACTGTCCCTCACTCCTGCAGTCTTTGTATCTTGGCATCACTTTTTATAGGCTAACTCAATACCGTTACGTCATTCTGCACTGTTCTTGCGAGGAACGTTTACATGAAACGGATACCTGATATAGAGGCCTCTCTTAACACATTTCTAAAGGTCCCGTTAATTTAGTGGACACGCGGTCGTACAGTTGGTCGGGGCAGTGCGCTACACGTCGGAAGGTCTCGGGTTCGATCCCCGATGGTGTCACTGGAACTTTTCATTAGCATAATCCTTCCGGCCGAAGTACGGCCCGGGTGACGACTTAGCCTCTGACAGAAATAAGTGGTGCGTAAAGCTGGTAACCCTCCCACATTCATGTACCGACTGTCATGAAATCTGGGAGCCTCAACTTCCTGGAACACTCAGGGCCTGTCCAGACCTCTATCAGGGATTGCCGTACCTTACCCTGTAGTGTAGATTGGTGTACAGGCGCAGGCATTCTGGAAGGAATTGCTTCCTCCATTTCACAACACTTTGTTTTCCTGCCTCCTTAATTTTTGTCCTTCTGCCTTTCTCCCCTGCAGCGTAGATTTCTCCCACATCATTTCATCTACATTACAACGCTAAAGAATTATCTTTTCGTCCATCCTGCTTATTCCACTTACAGGTACTGTACGCCCAATGTACATTTAAGACGGTTCCCTTCGACATGTTGTTCCTGCAGCTTTTCCCTTTTGTTTCCTGCGTAACACCCACCTGTCCCTCGCAATTTTCTTTCCTTGAACGACACTGAACCTGAAGGCAGAAAGTCCCTGTATAAGTATGGGCACTTTACAAGAGGCTGGAATTTTTATGATTATGTGGCGGACGCCACTGATTAGCACACCCACACAGCCAGGATATCTCAACGTCCGAGCAGCACAGCTTCATAAGCAATGACACAGCAGTTGTGAGCTCATGTGAAAATTGCAAAGGTAGCAGTAGACTAGTGAAACGCCGGCTGCTAAAATTGTACGTAGGATAGAAATAAAGTGTGTGTGTGTGTGCGTATGTGTGTGTGTGTGGGGGGGGGGGGGTAATATATATATATATCCTCACCACCAGACATACAACCGTCAAAACCTAAAATTCGGAGATAAGCAAGTCAATGAAGCACAATCTCCTCTAAAGAAGTCGAGAAGTACTCTGTAACTTATGGAACCTGACTTTTCGTTACAGTTTTGACAAGATAATTCTCAAGGACCCTATCACAAAAGCCAACAGTACTCATCTGAGATCAACAGTTGACTCTAACGTACCATTTTTATTTTCATTATTGATGAATGTATGGACGTATTAATTTATTCACACAGTCGAAAGCAGTGTTACCGTCGCAATGCATGAACGAAGCTTCGTAAATGGCCTGTACATTGCCTGTTCGGTCTCTTGGCTCTTCTATGCCTCAACAGCACTCAGACCTACGAAATCAAAATCTGGTATGATCAGCCGTAAAAAACACGAAACAGAGCGTAAATGGGTCTGAAAGCTGTTCTAGACTTTAAAAAAATCCATATAGTATCAAATTAAAATATTCGAAAAAATTGCCAGTTGTTTCAAAAGTGAACAGATATAATATGTATTGCTGATTTACTCGTATCAAGAAAGATTCTGTTTTTTTGTTAAATTAACTGCTCGAAGTTTCTATATTCCTTATTCAACATTAACTTTTAATTTTTTTCTCGAAAACTTTAAGCTCTCCATGCTGTGGATTATCCAGGGAAGATTTTTCTGCAGAAACAAAGGTTGTTTTATATATATATATATATATATATAATATATATATATGCAGCGTTAGAGCTAGTTAAAATACCTTCAAGCTGCCTTCTTATTAAACTGATGCATCATACAGTGCTGCCACTTAAAAACATTTGCTTCCTTTATAGGGTGGTTTCAAAATGTGTTTACCGAATTTCCTTGTAGGAGCAACAGAAGGTAGGATATCTCAGTAAGGCCGCTAGCGTCAGACAAGAATAAACTCCCAGCAGAAAAAGACATGTATTACTTCTCCAACGCTTCTAGATTGGGTGTTGGGCGCAGTTTTCTTTCTTTTCAGTGGGCAGCGGGAGACTTTACCCAGGAAAAAGGGCCTGGTGTAAATCGTACGGCCCTGTTCAATCCAGTGCATGATAATCAGAATGTGATGAGGTTTACGTCAGAGGTGCTGTACACATAAACTCCGGTGGCCAGATCGCCGTGACGGCTAAGTTTTGTACGGTGTTTCCTCAGTGTGGAACTTTCTTTTCGTCATCGTTCTGGCGGCTAGAAATTTGAAATATTTGTGTATCTCTGCTTTATATTCGGGTATTCATGCGCCTTATTTTTGCGTGGAAATAGATTCAGCTGGCGATCGTTGGAAACAAACTGCGTGATGGAAAATAATGGTGTGAGTGAGCAGAGTTCTATATCTGTATTCCTGTGGGAGTGGGGGGCGGGGGGAGGGGGTGTAGAGGAGGGGAGTCCGCGGATTGAAAACAGTGCCCAGAGACTTGAAAGCCTTACTAGATATTTTCCGTGTTTCTTCGCAGTACTTCTAGCATAGTGCTGGAATGGAATAAAATCGTGTCTTCCCACATCCTTTCAGATTTATATTAATTAACATTGTTGCCACTAGACGCTACCAATTCAGAAATGTTAACAGCGTTGTTAAATAAACCATTATGAAGTAGTCGACAAATTTCTTGATGCAATGTCTTGATGTGTGATGTCTCGTTTTGTTCACAGTATGCCTCTTTCAGTCAAAAGTCAACAGTGCAACACAACAAACCTAGCTGTATTGGATTGTTAGCTTTGGCTGAAAACAGCCAAAGGTAGAGTTTCTTTGATTTCTTGTTTTTAAGCTTTCGCCTTGTTCTAAATGTAATTTTTTCCTTTTTGGGTAAT
>Ga0123357_10004978_pt1 | contig 15778 bp, 11 predicted proteins | sample TergutEmb28metaG_FD_89873 | JGI IMG/M metagenome (GOLD analysis project Ga0123357, IMG submission 89873) | Embiratermes neotenicus P4 segment gut microbial communities from Petit-Saut dam, French Guiana - Emb289 P4 | ecosystem: Host-associated > Arthropoda: Insects > Digestive system > Gut ... | reverse complement strand
GGTGGGTGGGGGGGGGGGTGGGGGGGGGGGGGGGGGGGGGGGGGGGGGGGGGGGTAGTCTGCTGATGTTGATGGGTAGAGAAACAAGTACAGTCGATAACAAAATCGTACTGTTACGTAAAATTTTTACAGAAGACCTCTGGCTGTGTTTCTTAAAATTCTAATAAAACAACATGTTTACTGTGTTATTTTGTTGTTTATGTTGCGTAAAATATGGGATGGTAACTGACTCCGCCCTCGAGGCCTGGTGTTCAGTTTACGTGAGGGCGCATGTTCAGAACACTTGTACGTTTCTCCCAGTTTTGTTCCAGTGAATTTATAATGAGGAATGCGATGTGGAGATCAGAAATTCGAGTATTCGCGTCTCTGATTTTAGTCTTTTGCTGTAGATGGGCTTGATGTGATAGAAGTTTTCTGTTCGTGTCTTCCCTGTCTTGAGGCAAGTACATTGAAAGAGTTCACGGCAACTTTCTTTGTCGTTTCACAGGTCGTTATCGTTCCAAGTACTGCTTTTAAGATAGCTTTTGAAGTCACTTCCTTGGGAATAGTTTGGAACGACAAAGGAGAATTTCGTTCAGCAGAGCGGGTCTCTGTGCCAAGACTGCTCTTTCGCTCGGAGACGACTTACAGAATTGTACAATTATTTGTTTATAGTTCCTATTTTTGTGACTGTTTAGATTAGGCATTTGTAGAAACGCAGACGTCGTAGGTTCTTGTCAAAATGTCTTGTTTAGATTCATCCAGGGTAAAACTTTGAAAGACATTTATTAAACAAGAAGTTCAAATTACGTTGCTCCTCCCAGCCCCCCCCCCCCCGCCCCCTGCTAAGAAAGGGTAATTGTTATCGATAAAAACAAATCCAGTCTTTCCGTTTTTAATTCATGTGGAATAAATGTTTGACTTCATTAGTGATAAGCCTGACTCGAATATTAAACACAGCCTTGTTTTGTTAAAGGGGTCCTGATCCCCCAAGATGTGCACAGAGTGGTCCGGCTGGAGTCGAGTGCCCGATTCGTGCTGCTGGTGGAGAAAGATGCTACATTCCAGAAGCTGCTAGATGAAGGGATGCTGGATAGGCTGGGACCTTGTGTTCTGATCACTGTGAGTTAGGGCAAAGCCACACTGATGTGGACAAAACCGACTGAAACCTTTGCAGTAAAATCTATCCAAAGCTGTTTCAAAGCGAACGGCCCAACAGTAGTAGAAAGAAATACAACCTACTAGTCCAGTAGTTTTCATGATTTTGTTTGATTCAGACAAAGATGTATTTGCACCTTAGTTTTGGAATGACTTACGAAATATCCTAAGTGTAACAGTACATTTTTGGTGCTTCCTATAGATAAGAAAGGAATGACAGAAAATGCTGTTTTTCTTTGTTGACGGATATCCGACAACTTTAAAACAATTTGTACAACTATACAGGACGGAGGAAAGAAAACTTTGAGCAATTACTGGAATTAGTTGGTCCTGCATAGAATAAAACAGGATACAAATTTTCGAACAACTGTTGACCCAGACAAGTTGTTGGTCACAGCTAATTATGGTTTATATTGTTGTAATCGTTCGACGTAAAGGATTAAAGGCATCATGTGGGAACGTATACACGGTAGTTTGATAGGATTCCACAAAATTAAATTCAGTAATTCAAATGAAGAGTATGAAAATATTTAAGTATTTGATACGAATATTTTGACGAGCAGCTACCTGTGGAAGGTTACATTGTTGATGGAATACCCTTGTTGTGATATGTAATTGCCTGTTGCAGTGGGGGCTATGAGCTGTGCTGGAATGCTGCAATGTATGTGTGTAAGTTGAGGCAATAACGTTGTTTTCTTCTTCGTGAAACAAGTTATTCTTGGAAGACATAAAATATCTGTTTAAATTTAGGTTTTCTCCTCTCTGAGATTTTTTGTATCCGAAATGAGAGATTTAAGAAAATAAAGTCAGGTTTGCCTTTTCCGTTATTGGCTTCGAAAGTCAATTATGAGCCCTACTACTCTGCGAGCAGATGACAGTAATTTGAGAGTTTTGAAATTCCGGGATGCTTTTGACTCATCGCTCTATTGCTAAGTGTCCTCGCTTTAAGGAGAGAATTTGATTTCCTCAGTTGATTCGTCATTTCCTGAAACATTATCGTCCGTATTTTCCATAAATATCGTATCAAGTTGCATGTACTCCTGGCTGCGTTATGCTTACCTATCAAGTAGGCGAAGAAGGACATGGTGCCAGCAAGATAGCACTTTTTTTTTTTCGTCGTCTCCTTCTTCTCCTCCTCTTTCTTCTCCCCCCCCCCCTCTTCCCTTCTGAGTCATATGGCACGTTTCTCTTCATTCACAAAATTGTGCCCCAACCGGAAGGACAGATACTTATGCTTTACAACGGCATCTTCTGGTTCACAGGGTGCGGGTAGCCCACGTGTGCTTCCATTCTCATTAAATTTCCTTGCTACCTTTCATCTGTGCTGTTTGGCAAGAAGGTGTTGTTATTTACAGGGAAAGGGTTTCCCTGATGTGTCCACTCGGCTGTTGGTTCGACTGCTGTGGAAGTCCCTAGGGGTGCCTGTGTTCGTCCTGGTGGATGCCGATCCACATGGTATTGAGATCATGTGCGTCTACCGCTTTGGATCACTGGTGAGTCTCTCAAGGACAAATTTCATTTGTGCAAGGCTGTAGGACAGTCCTTCAAAAGGCTGTATTGTGCCATAGATTATTTAAAGAAAGTGGTCATGGTTTGGGGAAGCTACAAGGAACCTAAGTCATAAGATGCTGGTGCGCTGGAAGGGGTAAAGCTTAACATAAGTGCATTTTCATCTTCGTGTGTGCCTGTAGTGAGACAGGTGACTGTATACAGATTTTAAACTACCTGGTCTTCCTTCTTCCAGAGCATGAGTCACCAAGCTGACGATCTGGCAGTGCCTGCGGTACGGTGGCTTGGTGTCCATCCTACTGACATCTCACGACTCGGAATCAAAGCCCAGCCACTCACTGTTGCAGATGGCAATAAACTACGCAAGTTGATGGCAAGACAGTACATCATCTGCCATAAGGCGCTCCAAGACCAGGTACAGTCCGGTCAGAAATTTACCATTAATGCATGATCAGTTTGTTGTAGATCTTAGGATGATTTCTCGTCGAGAGTGCAGTTTTCAACCAATGGTGTTGCTGTAATCCTATAGTCTAGGCTTCTGGCTTCAGACTATTTCTTTACCTCAAAAACTCTCGGATACTGTAGCAATGCATATACATTTCTGGACACTTATAAATCTGTACTTAAAATTGCTGTGTGGGTGTGAAGCTTGGTTTCTCAGTCTAGGCATAGAACAGGCGTGGAGGTTGTTGTGAACAGTGTGAAGAAGGGAAGATGGGGAACCAGCAAGCAGCAGTAGTACAATTACATTATATCGAGAGGATCACCATACTTTGTCCTTCACCTTATGTTTGCTGGGGTACTTTTCAGTGAGATGTTAGTAGGCACTACACTCGCACACGAAGGGAAAGCAAGATATGCATACAGCATTTGGTTTAAGAAACTCTAGTTTACATACCGGTTGGGAGGACTTGGTGCAGATGGATCTTAAAAGAAATGAGCTGTGTGCATGATAAGCTAATTGAACTGGCTTTGGATATGATTGAATCAAGTATTTGTGAATGACTGTACTGAAATTTTGGGTATATACTTTCTCACCCTCTCTCTCCTCTGGTACTTCGACCTGTATTCGGGTCATGGCCTCCGTTATCGGAGCTTCGCGATTACACTCAGACACACAACACTCGGTAGGACTTCTCTGGATGAGTGTTCATCCCCTCCCGGAGACGTCTGCCTGACAACACACAACACTCACAAGATACAGACATCCATGCCCCCGGGATTCGAACCCGAAATCCCAGCAAACCAGCCGCCGCAGACCCACGCCTTAGACCGCGCGGCCCTTGGGATCGGCTTTGCGTTATTAACTACAAGAAAATTTTGAAATACACGCTATGAGGACTGTGAATAGCGCTTGAATGAATCGGCTACTCAGTCAGTGACAAGTGAACAGGCAACCATCCAATCAGTAAGTCAGTCAGTCAGGTAGCCGAACAGTAAGCAGCTTACTGGAATATATAGGCAGTCTGAGAGGAGGTTCATTGGGCAGCCGGTTTGTTGGTCATTTGTAAATAACTAAGCGGCTAAACCATGAAGGTGGTTGGACAGATCCTCTACAGTGTCAAATAGAAAATGTTATAATTTGGAAATAAAGTGCATAGTATCTGAGAAAGTAAGCTGTGGGGAAAATACTTTTAAGTGAGATTCATAAGCCCACACGTCAGGCAGGAAAATATCCGGTCCCATAAAATTGAAATCTTGTATAATATGGTTACCTTGCGAAATTTTAGGTGAAGGTGCTGCTGTCTGGTGGGAGGAAGGCTGAAATTGAAGGCGTGGCAGGTTTCTCCTCTTCCTACCTGACCGATGCCTACATTCCTCACAAGATATTTTGTCGCGAAGTTTTGTAATATCAAGAGTTTAAGGGATATTTTACATTTCCGACATCTTAATATCAGTGATCTGGAGATCACGTGCAGTTTTGCCGTACACTGGAAAAATAAAATATTTTTACTTTTCGTTGTTGAATTTTTCTTAAACGAACTGTTGTATGATGAACATAGAATGTTAGTTCAAACTGTAGTGTGATTTCCAAGAGTGGCCTGCTAGCTCACAGTTAGGAAACCGGTATTCGTACGCGCAATTGCCCTGACATGCAGAAGACACTGCAAAGAATTTTAATTAATCTTCTATTATCCATAAAATTAAAAATAATTTGCGGAAATATCATTTTTTTCCTTCACATATGTGTTTACTTTTTATGAAGATAGCAGCCGCCTCAGCAGTGTAAGGTACATCCTCAAAATATTGCTTCGTCGCCATGTTTGTGACTTTTCACGCATAAAATTATTATAAGAAATATCCAGCTACGTGTGTATTCTTTCTCCATACTAACTTTCATATTCCGAGCTAATCAATTTATAAGATAGTGCCAGAAACACAAAGTAAAGGCAGATGTAACGTGGCCCCCATGTGTAGTTTTAAATTTTGCAATTGTAAACGTATAAAGTTGCATAATTCTTTAAAAAAAGTCTACCACTTAAAAATTCTAAGACTGTAATTAACAATATTTTCCATTTCATAAATTTTGTCAGCCGCTTCGTTATTGCCTTGTATTAGGGAATTAATAATTTACGCAAAAGTGTGGGGAGATTTCGAACGCTGTGTGTCCGTAGTGTTTCTCAGGAAGATATTTCGTAGGATGTGCTGTACATGGGCATGATACAATATGTTTACATTTTCTTAGAAGAAAGCATAATAAAATATAAGCACAGAAATAAACACATTACTTTGCTTTTATTAATCGTAAGTAAGTTGTTAATTGAATATATATAAATAAGAATTGTTTTAATGAGGGTCCAGTTTCATTGTTGTATTTCACTTTTGTGCAAAAAATATCTTGATTTTCCTCAGTTGCCTGCCAGGCAAAAATGTAGTTATTGTTTCTCATTACTCTTGCAGAATCACTTTTAGCTCTGTATAAGTTAGAACGTATAGTAATATCTGTACATTTTAAAATGTAGAATAAAATTGCAGTTTTGAAATGACACGTAAAATAATGTGGTTTGGAATGTACCAATCATCATCGTATTTCATAACGTCAGTGTCTGAAGACTATACTTCACTATTTGTTTATGGCAAACGAGCCCGTTCCACTTACGAACATTTTTAGAAAGAATTTCGTAGATAACTAAGAATACTGGCGAAATATATCCAATAGTATGTGTGCCGAGGTTTACATCCCCTAATTGTTTTCCACAGTATCGGAGTGTCAGACCTTGCTAACCTCGACTTAAATAGTGTTCATAAAAAAAGAACATCCGTGCTTAAGTACGTAGGTTCAAACAGTATCCGAAATTATTGCTTTAAAACAGTGCAATAGTATTTGGGCCTGTATAGTAGCAACATTTTTCGACGCCATCGCCCTTCTTTCCAAAGGAATTCATTCGCCGAGTCGCAAGAGCAGCACGCAAAGTGAACGATATCAACAACACACCAGAATATTAAACAGTCTGTACTGACGTACTTTCTCCATTACCCTCGTGCATAAGAACCGAGCCATGAAGAGGTAGCTGAAGTATGGTTCCATTCTTTCTTAACTTTTGGCACTGGATATAGGGGTGTGGGCTGGGTAGCGCAGTCGGTGTAGCGACTGACTACGGGTCGGACGGTTCGGGATCGAATCTCGGTAGGGACGAGATTTTCCGCCCGTCCAGACCGACCCTGGGGCCCGTCCAGCCTCCTGTAAAATGGGTACCGGGTCTTTGCCGGGGGTAAAGTGCGGCCGGGTCGTGCTGCGGACCACTCACCCCCTTCTAGTGCCACGGTCATGGAAGAGTAGAGCTATACTTCTACCCACCCTCTGGGTCACACCGGGCCTGTAACGGGATCACTTTACCTTTACCTTTTACTGGATATAAGGGTGTGTTAAGCTTTACACTCTGGTCACGTAACCCCTGCGTAAAAATCTTCCGATACCCATTGGAGAAGAGGAGAGAAGAATACCTCTACCCATCGACAATGGAATGCCGATTCCCCGACCTTCGGCTTCTACCCTAGATCCATAATTTTAAATATGTGACTATGGTTGGAGTCCAAACAGTGAATGAGTGACGTGGGGTTTTAGCGGCGGTGGAGTTTAATATTCTGGCTTTCTGGATTGTGTTAGCATGTGGTCTGGCACGTAAGCACGAACGTTCCGGAGGAGTTTATTGCCTGTATTTTAAGTCACCACGTACCAGGCTACACGATGTCAATACCCACAAGATGAAAATGAGAAGATTGAAGTTATTTCTTCGAAATCAATCTAAAAACGTGAGGAGAGGTGCTTCTGGAGCAAGGACTCAACGCTCAGAGCGTATGTAAGAGAAATGGCTTGATGTATGACACATCTTAACGTACTTCCTAGCGTCACCCTTCAGACACTCTACCTCCGGCAGCAGCTAGGGCGGATGATGTGTTTATCACAGAATTGTTCGAATATGATGTCGACGAGGAGTTACACTGAGTGACCTAGGAGTCAAACTCGGTCGGTCACTCCGTACGTAGCAAGCAACGCCACTGGCTGGTCACCCGTTTCGTACTTAATGTTTTATTTCGAACGTAAGAAAGTCTGTTGGATTTTCGGTGGGAATATCTGATTACTGCCATCTCCAACTATGATTCCCAGAGATAAATCTTCCATTGAACGAGCATTACTTTTGTATTTTATTTTTTGTATTTCTTGGTAGGGTATTTTGAAATTAAAATGTTACTGAATATCACGGAATGAATTAGAAAGGTTCTGCAGAGGCAACATGAGAGAATTATCGGGGCTATTAACTTTTGTTTCTTTCTTTCTTTCTTTCCTTCCTTCTTTCTCTCTCTCTCTCTCTTTCAGTCTTTCTTTCATTCATTCACTCATTCATTCATTCTTTCTGTCTTTCTTTCATTCTGTCTTTCTTTCTTTCTTTCTTTCTTAGTCTGATCTCTGTCTCTCTACTTACTGTAGGTGTAGAGGGTTTTTGGTTGCACCTGATCATACTCGGTAGAACTCCTCTCGAACAGGGATCGGCCCGTGGTGCTATTACCTGTGGGTATGCTTATCGATAAAGGTCGATGCTGCATTACTGACAGAAACATATGTACTTCTGGACTACTTCGTAACGACAGGATTGTTTGTGGCTTTCATTGTCACTTGGCATGCGTATTTGCAGCTGTAAGATTGCCTTGATTCATGGGGACAGAATTTCATCTCAAAATCTTGTTCGCATATCCCCTATGCATATTGTGTTTCTGCACTTGATGGTTGAACTATGGTTACGGAATCTGGAGTGAGAGATAGAAGATGAAATATAATTTCATATTTTAGTTTATTTTTTCAAGCTTAAAGTGAAAGCATAAAATTGGAAGGGAAGGAAACTAGTTTAGCGAGGAATAAAAATGCCAAGGTAGGAAATGAATCCAAAATGCTGTAACAGTTTATTGAAAACATATTTTTGGCATAATAATGTTAATTCATATAAAACGGAACAATTAATTCTACAAAGTACATAACTTGGTGTGATTTAATTTTTTGTGTGTCGGCAGATTCGAGATCATTTAGGCAATACTCTGAAAACTCTGCACGCATATTTTGTTCCTTGTCATTCCTCCCTCGTAGAGAGAGCTCTGTTGCAGTTGTTCAGTCATTTCTTCGTTTTATAAAAGTGCTATCTGTCCGTGTTCTGTAAACCCATTGCCTCTTTCATCGTCTCGTGACTGGAGAGTTTGCTGCACATTGCTAGAGAACACTTAACAGGAGACTTATTCATACTCACAGAATCAGCTTATAATACAATATTATGACGGTCACTAAAAGCTGTATAAAACTTGTATCGTCAGGATTTCATAAATAAATTATTCGTGAAATAAAGTTTTCCCTGTGCTTAATTGAGCACCACGCTGTGTAGACTTGAGGGAGTCGAAGTGTGATCTCCCTCTTTCTAATCCCAGCACTAGATGGAGGGGAAAGGTCGGGTTTATACCCCGGTACTTACTGGACAGGAGTCTGATGCGTATGGACGCGGTGGGGAAAAGTAAAATCTCCTGCCCGTACCAGGTAACGAAACCCGACCGTCCGGCCCTTAGACGGCCATTATTCTAAATGAGCTTCATCAGATCCATATCAACTATGCTGATTATCGTAACTGTTCTTAGGCGCACTAATAAGGCGATAAATTTATGATATCCAAGCATCCACATTTGGAATTTAGTATCCTTGATAACATTTTTGCAGCTTATAAAAAATTAAGCTTCCAAAAATAGTGATGATTATTTTAATAATATACGTTTATAAAAGAAATCTCTATAGTACACACAGTAGCTGCGGTAAATTGAAAGACTTATGTTTCATTTCTGTCTTTCAGCAAAATAGGTTGCTTAAGTAAGATAAGGTGCTAACAGAGTCTGTTGCTTGAAATGTCTGTGAATTTTATGGTCTTAAGTTAATTTACTTTTGCCACATTACTTTCGCATATTTATAGCGGGACTTTATTTTTACAAAATACCGTATAAGTGATTTTAAATTATATACCAAACAGCATTAAATGTCAGCAAAACTGAGTTATTGCATTGTCCGTGCATGTGCATGGGTTCGAGAGGTAAGGTACGTAAATCTGTCACCTCTGCCACACATCCGTATTATTCAAAATGAAAAGGAAGAATGCGGACTGGTTTTCGTGGATATGTGCAGTTTTTTTTTTTTTACTCTGGACACATTGCAGTTATTGAGTTAGTAAACATTACACAAAGTCCAAAAATTGTTGCCGATGTGCACGCAGTAGAGGAAAGCAACGCACCGGAAGGAAAACAATTTGCAGTCGTTTTGAAATAAACCATAAATCATATATAATGTACCGAATTCAAATATTTACGAAATTAGATCATATTAAGAATTATTAGAATCAATTTACGGCATTGATTTTTGTTACTGATACAGTGCATTCCAAATCTGTAAGCTCAGAAATTACATCACCTCTTCCGCACTTAAAGAAATAAAAGAAAATATACTTAATTTTTCAAAATTCAACATCAGGGGAGGCAATGGTTTGGGCACTGTTTCTGTCCAAGGCCATTGTACATTATCCAGACCCTTACTGTGCTTGCTGACAATGAATTAAGCAGTATGGCCTCCTGTATAACCTTGGGGTCAAAGAAGGCCACGTAGGCAACACAGAAAGCTCCATTTTCATGGCACACAAAGCGTCGTATTTATGTAGTGATTTCCATAAAGTCATTTACCATCTATGTAAGCTCCTTTGAGATAAATTATGCTTAAAAGATTTCTTAGAAAGACAGGTCACATTGAAATCATAAGCGCAAACACGGCTACACAGAAGCCACTTTTCTCCCTTTAGATAATCATATGAGCAGTCCGACCCTTTAGAAGAGTGATATACATTTTACATGTTGACTAACACTACAGAGATTGTCCTGAGCGAAGAGGCTAAGTACAGTCTGTTTTAGCTTAAAATGAAAGTCATAACGCTACACCGAAGCGTTTCTTATTTATTTATTTATTTATTTATTTATCTATTTATTTATTTATTTATTTACTGGGTCGTTGAGACACAGGGACTAGTGCTATTGGGTCTGGCCCGGATGTATTGTTTTGTCTACAGTAGGAAGACATCTGAAAAATGCAAAGAGCCTAATGTACGTACCGCGCGTTTTATGGACATTACACAATTTTGGGAGTATATTATTGATGAACCAAATCCATTAGGAATTTTGACACCTTCGCGTAAGGTCCCATTCCGTTGTTTTCAGTGCGGTTGAAATAAATGCCTAACATATTGAGTTATTTGACGGAAGATGTCGAAATGTTCAGAACTCGACAACTCGTAATTTAGAAGTGAAGCCATTGTTGAATGTGTTTTGAGCGAAGTCTTTTGTTTTAGATTCTCTTATTCTTTGACTGGAAGAGTTAATAAAGTTCGGTTAAATACTACTTAGTGACAGACAGACCTTCCTTCTCAGCACAACACAACCAGCGTTGAGCATGGGTACGAATATGGGCATAGTCTATGCAATGAGATGATGTTGAAAACAACACGACTGGTAACGGCCTTCAACATTCACGAAGACTTAGTGTTTGCGTATGTTCCTGTGTGCGGGTCACGAATAGTTGCGGTGTTCAACACTAAATATTTTAGTTATTAGAACTCGTTTAAGTAATTTGACGTTCAGGTGACTGTGCATCGTGATAAATTCTTATAATAAAACCAACTACATGCACTAATTTCTCAAATTTATTTTTGGAATAAAACTCTACATGTCTCGGACAGTTCCTCTGTCCATCATCAGGAGTTTTTCACTGTACACACGGCAATGGTATATGTCATACAGGTTTGCTGACAGTTTGCTGTCAGCAAACCTGTATGACATATACCATTGCCGTGTGTACAATGAAAAACTCCTGATGATGGACAGAGGAACTGTCCGAGACATGTAGAGTTTTATTGCAAAAATAAATTTGAGAAATTAGTGAATCTAGTTAGTTGTATTGTAAGTCATTTAAGCAAAGTTGAAGGAACATGGACTGAAAGTTGTGTCATCCTCACGCACACTCAAAAAACACACACAAACACGCTCACCCACAAACACTCGCTCACACACTAAATTACCGACGACGTACTTTGTAATTCATTAAGCGTTCCTACTGGTTAACGGTGGGAATAATAAAAATCAGTTAGTGGAAGGCGCCCGTAGCCAATATCCAAAATTCTATAGTACTATTTGTGTGGTACACTGACGTGCTTATTTAAATGCGAATTGATTTTTTGTCAATCTGTTGTGAACTAGGAATTAAGACTGAACATCCCAGTGAAAGTCCTTTTTACGGAATTGAAAAAGAAAATCTGTAAAGTGGTTTATATATTACATATAAAATATGTTTATGGACTTATGTCATATAGGCATCATTAATGTGGCTGACAGTCGAAACTGCCCAACAGCCTTCAGTGAAAATCTCCAAAGTCGCATTTAAAGAGAGTAAACAAAGTAAAGTGATCCCGTTACAAGCCCGGTGTGGCCCAGAGGGTGGGTAGAGTTATAGCTCTACTCTTCCATGACCGCGGCACTAGAAGGGGGTGAGTGGTCAGCAGCACGCCCCCGGCCGCACTTTACCCCCGGGAAAGACACGGTACCCATTTTACAGGAGGCTGGGTGAGTCCCAGGGCTGGTCTGGACGGGCGGAAAACCTCGTCCCCACCGGGATTCGATCCCCGACTGTCCAGCCCGTAGTCAGTCGCTATACCGACTGAGCTACCCGGCCAGCATTTCAAGTCATTATATTTTAGGCGCTGGAAATAAGTCACAGACGGACAGACTGTCCTCTACTCAGCAAAGAAATCTTAGAGTGATAGAGTCTGATACATTTACGAGAATGATAGTAAGAGGAAATTTAGAATATTTCTTTTCAAGTAGTGTAAATCTTCTCTGATTCTAGATTTTATTACATAATTCTATTGATATTTATTTGTTTGTATTCTTATTGCAATCAGTTATCTAAAGTATTAGTGAAAATTTTATAATGTTGATTTCCTCTGTAACATTTAAACATTTTGCGTCTTAAACCTTAACACATTTAGATTATGAACCGTCTTCGAAGTCTTGTCTTCAAACCACAATGAGAGGTTTGCATATTTGAATACCTGTGAGGTCTGAAGGTGACCTTGTTTAATATATTAGTATGTTGCCAGTGGTGTAATTTTAATTTATATTGGACATAAGTTTGAATGAACTTAGGTACAACGTTGGCTGTGTTGTTTGAAGGCGATATAACATATTAATACCAAGAAGAATCCACAGAAGGGCTCTCAGATATTAATATTCCACATTTGTACTTATTCGTTCAGTTGTTAAATAAACACGGCTTATGTATTGTAATACTAATTTGTACGTCAGCACAACTGTTTTTATTACACAAGGTAATATGTGGGCCTATATATTACCTTGTGTGATAGAAACAAATGTGCTGATGTACAAGTTAGCATTACTATACGTATCCAAGCACTTCGTGGTGTCTTCATTCAAATTCATTCAAATACGGCTTCCTCACTCCAGTGTTTGGATACATATTCCTGAATTGTTTGGGTGTAATTGTGGTGTTTTGTGTTTGCATGTAATTGTGGTGTTTTGTGTTTGCGTGTAATTTTAAAAATTATAATTTAAAGAAGAAAGCCTTTGTTTCTTTTGATGCGCAGCATTTTAACGCGTTTGAGAAAATGCATGTAAATCGCTGCAAGTGTTAGAGGCAATGTACTGTATAGTGCTACAACGTGCAGTACCAGTGTACTGGTAGTCATACTTACGAAAGCAGTAGGTACGAAGAGAGACTACTGCCTTTGCTTAAATCAGATTTGTTTTTAACAACAAAGGGAATATTTATGGGAATTCGTAGGTCTGGATACTATACACACACGAACCTTTTACACACAAGAGACGCCGTGGCAAGGCATCTTTCAGTTGCAGCTAGTCTATCGGAAAGCAGCCATCTATGGAATTCATTACATTCTACGTCAAGAACAGGAGATTTGAATCTTCGGTAAGCATTAGTATTTAATTTATACCGTTGAAGCACGATTAACAGATATATTTTTTTCAGTTTGAAGTCCCTACGAACTGTTCATAACTAGGAAACTCTCGGAGTGTTTAAGAAAGGGGACTAATATTCAAGGCCGAAAATGCTCGCTATTTGTCATTGCAATCTATAACCCTTTTTTTCTAGTTATAGGGGTCCGATACATGAAAAACGCGCTATCGAATTTTGCTTCATTTGAGTGTGTGTGATCGTGTGATTTTTCTTTGTTTTGATCGTTCTGCATGGACATTTGTGATGTGTCCAATCACCCTTAGTGCATTATTTTACCTCTGCCAACAAGGTATACTTGCACGCGGTACTCCAAAACAGCGAACATTTCTAATACGCATTATCGATGCAATTATTGCTTGCACTTTTGGAAGTGGTTTTCTTTATTATCGATCTAGTCAAAATTATCACTATCGAGATACTTCCTGGAAAGCTGGGAGGAAACTTTGTTATGCTACTTCTAGTTGCAGAGAAGGTTCACTTCTTACGCCCAAATTAGACTACTAAGTGGGAAACGTTGGTTTGTACAGAAACACTGACCTCCTTACATAACATTCCGACGAAACGTGGTTATGCCAAATGATATGTATCAGACGTGAATATTAATTTCAGTTTATTAACGATGTTTTTGTAAATTCGTTTTCTTTTTTTGTGTTAGGAGTTTCTTTTGTTATGATCTTACCTTTGGGAAGTAGTATAGTATTTTAATACTGAAATGTGTTCAATGATTATTTTTCTCTAAGCATCTGTCCCTGTTTATTTTGTCTATGTAGCACGTTCCTCCACGTGGCCAATTTATAAAAGTATATCATATTGGATTTTTGTATGCATCGCATGAACTGAACCAGGGTTATTTCAGTCACTTACTACAGTATGAATACCTTTACACCGAATCGATCCTAATCGCGTAGTGTGTATCCTAAAGGACTATTTTTGCCGCAATTGAATCCAAGCACCTTAGAAATGCCTATGGCATTCGTAAATCAAACGTCTATGTTGCCAATGCAAGTGCAGCAGCGCAAGAGGTTAACAAGAAGTGTTAGTATTACGAGCAATTCCCGGACAGCTTGAGCTGGGGTAAGAAGTGTGCTAGTGTGTTTCGTAACCATTGGGTGCGTAAGAGCAGAGGTTTTCGCGTATTTTAAAGAGTTAATATTGTAACAGTATTATCATCATATTTAAGACTAAACTTTTGATTTTCCGTAGATTTAATATGAATATGTTAAAGTAACCTATATTTTTACCGGGAGTGGGGGACCTTAGATTGTCTCTTTGAGAGGATGATTCAGTAGGCCGTGAGTGTAGATCATGTGTAAAATGTAACAGCCTGTCATAGCATCCCGAAATTCCTACTACATTCAGATACAGTGAATCCGAACAAGAAGTCTGAATTCCATATTTTTAAAAACCAACAAAATGCACCAATTAAAATACAGTAAAGTAGATCACAAGGCACGCTTTATTTCAGATGCCAACTCCTACATGTTTCGGCACCAAGGTGCCTTCAGCAGGGAGTTCTTCAACAACAATGTTTGTCTTCATGTTTGCACCGTGCATCGATGACAATTAAACACTTAATTTTCTAACTAATGCACAATATATAATTCATAGATACAATTAAAATTATAACATATTTAAAAAGTGCTCCAACATGTTTCGGATCACAGAGGATCCATCATCAGGGAGCCTTGTGCAGTGCTTGGCTAAAATTACAAGAATTATACTATCGTGGCCGTTGACATGGACGTGGTCGGTGCGTGTGTATAGTTCCCTGAACTACACACGCGCCCAACGGGTCAAAATATGCTGCCATAACACCGATCACGTCCATGTCAACCGACACGATAGAACCATTCTTATAATTTTAACCAAACACTGTATGAAGCTCCCTGATGATGGATCCTCTGTGATCCGAAAGGTGGTGGGGCACTTTTTAAATATTTTATAATTTTAATTGTATCTACGAATTATATATTCATGCATTAGCTGGAAAATAAAGTGTTTAACAAAGTTTGTGTGTCCAACTTTTATTTCAGGCACTATTCACGTACATGTCCAAGAAGTATTGCTACTGTGTCTGTGTGGCAGTGTTGATGCAGCAATATGAATGTGTAATTTGGATATTTAACATTTTAAGATTTTTAACTTTTATGATGGAAATGTGAATGACTAGTGCCTGAAATATTAGTTGGAACTACGAACTTTTGTTGCTGAAGAAATTCCTGATAGTGCACTTTGGTGCCGAAACATGTATTAGTTGGTACCTGATGTGAAGCGTGTTTTGTGATATATTTTATTGTATTTTAATTGGTGCGTTTTGTTGGTTGTTACAAGTATGGAATTTAAGAAAATGCACAATATGAACAACAGAAAGAATTTACAAAGTCTGAAGTGAAATTTTCGCTAGAAGGTAAGTCGTGACAAGATACGTCATGCGGAAGAAACGTATTCGATGAGTTTAGGTTGGCTTGTAGTCTAACACAACTGTGTCAATATAAGTATATTTATTGACTTATTTTAGTACAACTACATGTTTCGGCCTTTATAGGCCATCTTCAGGTTGTCTTACGAGGTGTAAATG
>Ga0123357_10004977_pt1 | contig 15778 bp, 11 predicted proteins | sample TergutEmb28metaG_FD_89873 | JGI IMG/M metagenome (GOLD analysis project Ga0123357, IMG submission 89873) | Embiratermes neotenicus P4 segment gut microbial communities from Petit-Saut dam, French Guiana - Emb289 P4 | ecosystem: Host-associated > Arthropoda: Insects > Digestive system > Gut ... | reverse complement strand
CACACACACACACACACACACACACACACACACACACACACACACACACACACACAAACACACAAACACACACTGAAGTTGGAAGGACACGAGTCCTGTGTTGATATGATTTCATTGATGCAAGTATTTTCATCTCTTTCCTTTTCCAGCCGAAGGAACGTTTTATGGTTGCTTTCCAACCCAAAGCTTTGTTTATTTTGACGTTGTTGCTTTGATAGTCGTTTCCCTTGTGCAGTTTGTTCTGCTTGCGTACTCCTTTTGATGCATTAGAAGGTACACAGCCGACTTGTTGGTAAAGTGTTCATCCTTGCTGAGTTTAATGAAGCGATGTTGTAGAATAAAAAATCTAGCATTATGTGGATGAATGGACTTGTCCACCTGCCTTCTGACTTTGCACAGTCCTTTTCGCAAACCTTCAGTGTTAGTGTTACTATCCTATGCAAAAACATAACCAGCAGCAGTGTACGTATAACGTAACATTGATGTGTGCTAGTACAGTCATTGTTGCCGTGGAAAAACAGTTTAAGTATTGCATATTCTGAAAGTGCGTTTGTAGCCCTAATTATCCAGCATGCAATGCGCATGCGCCATTTTATCACCTATGGAATGTCCGGTTCTGCAGTATTTTTCCACATTATCTCAAAACGGCACGATTTTCGGGGGAAAAACGTTATTGAACACAAAATGTGTGTGTTTTGATTTTCTCTACAACTCTTTTTCTGAAACATATCTCATTCTGAGAAGAATTGGGCGAGATGTTATCAAAAATGTGTACCAGTCTTCGTGTCGTGTACCGGCTATTCTTGTCTGATTTTAATGGAACTTGGAATTTTCTCGACAGATTTTCAGTAAATGCTAAAAAAAATAATCAAAATTTGTGGAAGTCAGTACAGTGGGACGGAGTTGTTGCATGCGTACAGACGGACTGACAGACTTGACGAAGCTAATAATCACTTCGCAGTTTTGCGAACGCGAATAAAAACCATGCACGCAACTGGAGATTCGTATTTTGTGTTTTGAGTTTAGAGTGTAGTATTATTTTACGTTTGTTGGATTATAATCACATAGTAACGAATTTCATTTTATATGCGGTGACTGAAAGAAGCGGACACTAAGTTGAGTAGCTGGTCGGGGAATTGAATCTGAATATTTATGCCCGCATTCATTGAGCCCACTACGGAGTTTAAAACACGCTTTAATATCCTTTTATTTACCCCAAGGTTTCTCATGTTCTTAGCTGACCAGAAGTTCTGATGCCTCTCCAAGCCCGTCCATGCTGCATGTCGAGCCGATGACGTGTTCGTGGGTGGTATCGTCCTGATAGTACTTGGTTAAGAATGCACACTGCGAAGATTATCTTTAAGTCGATTTTGAGAATGCCTTCGTTGCCATTTTGAAAGTAATTTTCACATATTCATGCCTCATCAGTCAGTTTCAAATTTGTCAGACGTGCAGCAGCACCGCTACAATTCATCATCTGACACGTACGTGCGGCTATTGGAGGCTTGCCTTAATTGTCCAGAGACTAGAAAATTCTGTGGCTTTAAGGATAAGTCGGTGTTGCATGCAGGAAGTTCGAGCATCTCCCGTCGCATCATGGATTTCAGTTGGTCCGAAACTGTGTGCGCTGCATGGGGACGGACAGTGTTGTGCAGCAGGGTGATGCCGTGATGTCGTCGGTGAGTTCATCCCTACGTTTATCCTGGTCCGCAGCTTGTGAGACGTTGTACAATACTTGACTCTTTTGCATGGACGGTGTCGTTGTTTGAAGTTCGAGGGAGGAGCGGATTCCTCGATGGCCCTCTGGCCCTGTTTGGACGGATTCGCTGCTGCAGTAACGATATTAGGTGTTAACGCAGTTAACTTACTGCCCAAGTGCCTGCCAGTGTGTTCAGCAAGTGAGATGCCAATCTGCCATGGCACATGATCGCCAGGAACGGATTTCAGTGGTGGATCTACGTGTCTCCTATAATGGAGTTACGCGCTAATACAGTTTTATTCGCCTGACCGGGGTGCGAAATCTCCTTACCCCCTGGAAAACTGTTCTGTTTTGCAGTACTGGGTGAATTTGACTGCAGCAATCGGCAAATTTGATCAGTCTTTGTAGGCCATTCCGAGTACTTTGACGTTTTTGGCATCATTTCTGTGCCCAGATGGCCAGATTGGTTACGGATGACAGTATCCGTCGGTTTGCCTACCGACTCAAGGGCTTACATGTTGCCAGGTATTACGTTGGGCGCACTGCGTTTGACAGATGGCAAGGTGCAGCCCGCTCTGTTTGACTTAGAACTTCTCAGTTGCTGGCTGCATTTGCTGCCATTCTGCCATTTCGCGTTAGCTTTGTCACCGGTAGCTGTACTACGGGCGATGGAGTATTTATGGTAAGTTGGAAACGCGTCGACTGACTGTATTTCTCGTTTTTCTTACTTGGGCATGGGCTTACTGGCATGTCACATATGCAGAATTGTGTTGAAGGAGGGAGACGATGGTTTTATTTCTTTTACTGAATTGAATCTATTATGTCACATTGATTTTTTTTTTGAATCCGCAGAGAAACCGTGCTGCAATTGAAGAGTCGTTATTAAGTTGTGCAGGTGGTGATTGGCTAGGTGTTATCTGGCCGAACTCACCCGCCCGCCTGTTATCAAAGAGGGATTATTGGTGCTGGAATTACTGGTCGGTTCACCTGTCAAACAGACGCGCGCTACCAGTATGGTTTTAATTCATCCTGGCTGCCCATCCATCCTTTAGTGTTCATCGAACCGAGTCTCCATGTGCCGTGTGCAGGGGCGGACTGGTAAAGCCATATCGTAGAACAGTATACACAACAAATGTTCCCATCTGACGATGGTTAAAAGGAAAACTTTCACTCGGCTCAGGATGTTTGATTTACTCTAAACTGAATGCAGCCAGGACGTCTCACGTAAGAGTGCCTAGGACTGGCCTACGTCTTCGTCCCCACCGTAGTTCACGGTGTGGTCCTTGGATTTTGTGTTTCTCTAATTCCGTATTGCTTCATATGTTCGAGTTTTTTCGAGTATTTCTTCTTCCTGATAGATTGGTTGTGGGTCCAGCACTGTGCGATGGGATGGGTAGAATTAAAATACATCAAAACTTCATTACCTTCATTTCGGGATTCTACGTACAAGTGGCTTTAGTGGCACGCTTACCTCAAAAGTTCTTCCATCTGCCATGTTACTGCCGTTCGTAGGAAATAAAGAAATGCGAGCATGGGTTTTACCCCGATAGTATAACGTTCATTGCAGATTTCATCAGGTTCATGCATCGTTTTTCCAGGTGAAACAGTTGAACGGACGGACAGGCAGGCCAGTTCTGTGCGCGTTCATGTTCTGCAGATCAGGGGCAAAACGCACAATAAATTTTCTAAAAGCAACATTGGGCTCACCTTTATGAACCGACGTCTTAGTTTTGCATTGACCGCAACTTTGTGTTATACCACTATGCTAGGAATGTGTGCATTTCTGGAGATTTATGTCTCATTTGCTCCGTTCAAGCGTTGGAGGATAATGGAATGATAATGAAAGGAGCCGTTGCTCATGAAACTACCGTTCGTACTTACCGTTTTTGATGACCCTAGTGCAGAGAGAAATACGTACAGAAGAGGCACTAATGCTTGAGCCCAGTGCCTGTCAGGTTGAGATGGCTATTGAAAAGCCAAAAAGAGGTATTGATCAAATCCCAGTACACTTGATTTAAGCAGGGGATATGACTATTCGTTCTGAGATCCATTTCGATCTATTTAGAATAAGGAGGAATTGCATGAGGAGTGGAAGGAGCCGATCATTGTACCTATTTATCAGAAGGGCGGTAAAACATTGTAGTAATTATTGGGCCATACCACATACCATACACAATTTTATCCAATATCCTGCTGCTGTCAAGGTTAACTCCATATGTGGAGGAAATTATTGGGGATGGTTAGCGTGTATTTTGACACATGTCAGCTAGATGTAATATATTCCGCTTTCGTCTAATATTCGAGTAAAAAATGGGAATGCAATGTAGCAGTGCACCAGCTATTTATAGACTTAAAGTAAGCTTATGATTCAGTTAGGAGGGAGGTCTTGTATAATATTCTCATTAGCTTTGGTATCCCCATGAAACTGGCGAGGCTAATAAAAATGAAACGTGTAGCAGAGTCCGGGTAGGCAGATATTTGTCTGGCTTGTTTTCTATTAAGAATAGTTTGAAACAAGGAGATGCTTTATCGCCATTGCTTTTCAACTTTGCTTTGGAGTAGACCATTAGAAGGGTTCAGGTTAACAAGGATGGCTTGAAATTAGGTGGTACACATCAGCTTTTGTTTTACGCTGATGATAATATATCGGGTTTAAGCGTAAATACTCTAAAGAAAAACAGAGGCGCTTTAGTAGTTGCTAGTGAGGGGATTAGCCTAGAAGGAAATGCTGACAAAACTAAGTACATGCTCATGTCTCTAGATCAGAATGCAGGACGGAGTCACAATATAAAGACTGACAATGACTCCTGTGAAAGTGTGGAACAGTTCAATTATTTTGGAACGACTTTACGAATAACAATTATATTCAGGAAGAAATTAAAGAGTAGATTGAAGTCATGGAATGCTGCTCTCATTCGGTACCATCCAGTTTGCTGTCCAAAAATACAAATCTTAAGGTATATGGAACTATAATTTTGCCTGTTTTGTATGGGTTTGAAACTTGGTTGCCCACACTGAGGTTGGAACGTAGGCTGAGGGTGTTTGAGAATAGGGTGCGTAGGAGAATATTTGGGTCTAAGAGGGGGGATGTAACAGGGGAGTGAAGAAAACTACATAGAGAGGGGCTTAATGATCTGCACTCCTCACTGTATATTATTTAGGTGATCAGATCGAGAAGAATGAGATTCACGGGTCATGTAGCACGTATGGGGAGAGGAGGGGTGTATACAGGTTTTTGGTGGGGAAACCTGAGGGAAAGAGACCATTTGGAAGACTCAGGCATGGATGGGAGGTTAATATTTAGATGCATCTTCAGGAAGTGGGATGTGGGAGTATGGACTGGATTGATCTGGCCGAGGATAGGGGCAGGTGGGGACACTTGTAAACTTGGTAATGAACCTTCGGGTTCCATAAAATGTGTGGAGTTTCTTGACTAGTTGAGAACCGTTAGCGTCTCAAGAAGGACTCTGCTCCATGCAGTAAGTAAGCAAGCAAGCAAGTATGTAAGTAAGAGTCCAGTTTACTGGAACGATTGTTAGTGACGCCGGCAACAGGTCGAAGTGAGCTGAAACACGAGAAACGTAAAAGTTAAGGTCCTAGACAGATGAATCAAAGTCCATAAATTTGTGGATGTTTGTTTGGGTAAATCTGTACTAGAGACCGACTTCTTCATGTAACGCAGAGGTGTAAGGCTGTATACATGTACAAGGCATTGTTTGCAGAAATACCATTCTCGTAACACCAGAAATACAGACGAATTGTGGATACAAAATGTTCTGAGTGTCATGTTGCTCCGTTATAGCATTCTGTTGAACGTTTTCCCTAATAAAAATGGTTGCACCCTTCCTTACCCTTTACAGTTACGTTTGGTGTGTGTTAAATACAGTTTTGTGTTTCGCTTACTTGGAAGGACAAAAGATGGGGCTCATGAATGACGCGGTAGGAGATGTGTAACGTGCATGTATTAATTTATATATATATATATTTTTTTTTTTGCGGAAAATTTTAACAATGTCGTGTAGACAAGTAAAAAAAAGATCTTCTGATCTGCGATTGGAGGTATTTAGCTTTTAGGTTTTGGCTTACATACGCACAAACTCTCACTCCCAGCTTCATGCACATTATTTGTTTACCTCTCCTATGTTTTTCAGCCACATGACATGACCATCTTCAGGGAGCAACACGCTTCTTAGACGCATACAACATATAGTGCTTACAGTCTTACGTAAATGGTAAAAATGTACATATTTGTGTATGTACGTATATACAGTGTTAAATAGTGGTGTCAGTCCATAAGTAGGTACATGGTAACAACTTTATTAAAATTGTAATACAGATAAAACGTCGAAGTTGCATAACGTGTGACGGTGACATAATGTTCGAGTTTTGGATCAAAATATGTGTGTACTATGAATGAGTGCGCTGTGCAGCGTAATTTCTGTGGTTAATTCTTCATTGGGGTAAATTTAAAGGACAGTAATGAACGTAATTAATTTGTAGGACTGAAGTGTTAAAAAATACAATTCGTAAACTTGATGAATTTTACGGATACATGTTTTTGTGTATGTAGAATTCAGTCATATCGCAGTGACTCTAATCAGGGAACGTTCCGTTTCGGTTGACATTAATGTAGTGCACTTTCTGTTATATTTCATACAAGAACGTAAGTCGCTTTCATGCTGTTTTTCACATCCTTCACCATAATTGTGGCATCATCGTCGCCAGTTCTTGAATCATATTCATGTTAACATCTTCAGCGACCCAACAGAAGTGTGGAACGAGAAAAAATCTTTCGGACCCCGATTCATTTACGCGCAGATCATGTCTGATGAGTCAGGCAGTCAGAACGAAAGGTGCCAAATGTGTATTCGGCATATGACAGAATGGATGACTGTAATTTGCAGATTGTTACAGATGGAAAATGTAGTCCACATTGGCTTTGGGCCTACGTGTAGTGGCTTAGATATGAGTATAATGTAGAGGAACAAGGTATGCCGAAAGTAATAATGCTGCAACTAATTTTAAATATTTCCGTATTCACAATGTTGAAAACACCTGGAAAAATGTCTGTAATTTTAAACTATAAACCGACACAGTCACAGGGATAAATGTTTGTGTAGACTTTGGACATCACCCACGTTTTCTTAACGTGATAGTTATCGTTCGTCACTATGATCCAGGTTTGTTTGACGTTTTAAGTAAACTGATATTCTTCTCCAATACTGCACTGAAATCTGATTTAATTTGAATCGTTTATCCTTAGGTACTTTTTACATCGCTGGCAGTCGCGGAAAACGAAAATCAGAAGTTCGGCGCAAATAGTTTTAGGAATGTTGCATGTTTTTAAACATGGCCGCTGTCCCAAAGAGTCAGTTGGGTCAGTCGGTTTAAACACATACGTATACATCTGTTACATGCGTCACAAACGTAAGATGTGTGATTTGAATTCGGCCATCTTACTACTGTAGAACTACCATAGCATGAGGCGATTTGTAAATATTTCCGGGAAGTCTAAGCAGCAACACAAATTAAATAAAACGATCGCCGAAATAAGCTGTAATTATCTTTATTGTTGCACCGTGCATTTTGTAGAATCACTTTAATCAGCACACCAACTTATACATTTATATACAATTTCACATTAAAACATTTAAAATCGCTCCAACAGCCCAGGAAGCTACGTTGTTCCTTGCCAGAGTCACTTTAAAAACACTCATTAATTAATTCCCTTATATTAATAGGGTGCTGTGGCAGCATATCGTGTTGTGTAAGGGTACGTCGTTGAGAATGCGCCAGACTATAGGTGTGCGTGGTGTGTTACGTAGCAAGGAACAACGTAGCTCCCTGAGGATGATCTTGGGATCGAAATATGTTGGAGCGATTTTAAATGTTTCAAAGCGAAATTTTTTATAAGTGCGTAGTGATTAAAGCCGTAACTAGTTTCTTGTAATACACTTACGTTGTAACTTACTACGCCACAAAAGCAACCTGCCGTATGGACACAGGATCGTTAGACCGTTTTTAAATGTCTTTGCTTTCTTTGAAAGTGTTTTATACCCACCATATGTCACCGCTTCATCGCATAAATTGAACCGAATTCTGTGATTTGATACACCGTCATTCATTACAGCGGCATTTACCGCTTGGTAATTATGCTTGTGACGTGGCATCCATTGTGAATATATCATTGTTTAGTACAATAACGTAACGTGTTTTGGGTTTTTAATGTCAAAACTGTCAGATTGTGGTCAGTTGTGAACACGATAATGAACTCCGGTATTTATGAAAGGCGAGGAATTTATTAACTAACTGGCGTATCAAGGAGTATTGCTCCATTGGATAACGTGAAAGCCTGTCTGCAAAGGTACCTGGACAAGACTTTTTTTGTTTGTTGCTTGACTAAATTATTCGCAAGCATTTAGATAAGAAAGAACGTTGCACTTTGTATTCAATTTTGCACGAGAAAACAAATTTGATCGATAAATTTCCCATTAAGAATAGTCTGAAACATGTTTTAGAATATACCATTAGGAGGGTTCAAGCGGGCCAGGGTGGCTTGAAATTTAATGGTTCACGTCATCTTCTAGTTTATACTGATGGTGTTAATTTATTGGGTGAAAGCGTACATGTTATAAACAGAGACACAGAATCTTCGTTGGTCGGTAGTAGGAAGATGGGTCTAGAAGTTAGTGCCGAGAAAACTAAGTGTTAAGGTCATATCTGTGGAACAGCAAGCAGGACAAAATCACAACATACAGATAAGTAATAAGTCCTAATGTGGCAGAGTTCAGATAGTTGGTAACAATCCCAACAAATCAAAATTGCTTTCGTTGAGAAGTTGGGAGCAGACAGAATTCTGGAAATGTCTGCTTTCATTCGGTCCAGAATCTTTTGTCTTCCCGTTCGCTTTCACAAAACATAAAGATTACAATATACGTAACTGTAATATTGCCAGTTGTTTTGCATGGGTATGAAATCTGGTTTCTCACACTGAGTGAGGAACTCAGGCCGAGGATATTCGATAAAAGGATTCTGAGGAAGATACTTGGGCATGAGAGAGACAGGGTAACAGGGGACTGGAAAACAATTGTACAGTTAGGGACTTCATATCTTGTAATCCTAACCAAGTATAATGTGGGTGGCGAAATCAAGAAGAATAAAACGGGCGGGGCATGTGGCAAGTATGGGAGACAGGAGAGGTGCATACAGGGTTTTGGTAGGGAGACCTGAGGGAGAGAACAACTTGGAAGACCTAGGTTTGATGGGGGGGGGGGATCTTTAAAAAATCTCTTGGTAGGGCTTAAACTGGATTGATCTGGCACAGGATAGGGACAAGCGTCAGGCCCTTGTGAGCTCGGTGCCTTTGAGTTCCTTAAAGTGCAGAGGTTTTCGTGACTAGCCGAGGAACTGTTTACTTCTCAAGAAGTACTCTGCTACATGGAGTTAAATTCTTGATTAAGTTTATCCATAGTAAGGAGCTTGGTGTATGAATACTTACAGCCGAACACAACTATATTTGCCTCTAGTATTACAGGAGGTTGTTATAATCCTCCTGTAATATTAGAGGCAAATATAGTTGTGTTAGACTGTAAGTATTAATACACCAAGCTCCTTACTATTGTATAAACACAACGGGGATGACGCACATCAGAGTTTATCCATTGCTTTAGAATAAAATATTAGTTGAGTTAGCAGTACGTTATTACTGAAGTGTAAAATACACTGAATGCAGGGGACCTCGCCTGCTAACACCCCGTTGGGAAAGAAAATTTGTAATGACACGCTGTACATGTCTTTAACCCCTTGTCTGTTTTAACACTTCCACCGGGGGAATTGTATAGAGTGGCGGTATGCGTGTAGGCCTTCGTCAGGCTCAAACTGTGCGAGCTGCTGTCCTTACCACAGAGTTCAAGTCTTGTAATACGACTCATTTCACTTTCGGTTAAAATGGGACAGTAGTTACACATAGCCTACTTGAGTTACACGCGTTTCTGAGCACATCGCTATCGCAGCTCGTTGAATTCGTATCGGAGCGAATAATGTGAAGTTGCAGAGAAAATTGAAACACGTTTTATGCGTAGGGTACTGTTAGCCTTATTAGTACTTTTTAGAGATAATTAAACAAAAGGGAGCGAACGGTTTGGAATTGTTCCAACATGCATACATTTCCTAACTGTTAAACAGCTGGACTCCTGTGTTTCCCGTCTCACTGTAACGTAATACCTGGAAGAAAGTGATTGGGCGCGTATTGTCCAAAGCAATACAAAAAGTGTCTGGATATGACTGTACAGACAGAAATATGATAGAACATTAAAGGCAAGATAACTCCACGGTGCAGAATGGAAGATGCTTTTTCTGTTGTGACAGTTGTATTGAGCGGTGTCCTCATTCAGTTGCAGGTTGTGACTGGTAGAGCGAGTTGATAGTCGCGTGCTGCCACATCGTACTATTATAATGCATCTTGTCTTTTGATTGTTATTTTTAGCCATGGACCAGGGGCTAAGGAATTACCGGGCTTCCCCAAAGATAGCTTGTCTTTTAGGCCTGGGGAACTAACGGCGTGTATGGATGCGGAGACAACCATGCCTGTATCCTGCTGTGGGCAGTGTAGTGATTCCAACATTGAAATGATTTCATGAAAATCTCATCTTCTCCCTTGACTGTGTATAATACATTTACTTTATTATATACTACTTCATTTCACATTTGCTGTGATGTCTAGTTAACATATCATAACATTTTAATCAGTAATAATAAGGCCCATGAATCGAATTCAAGAGAGCAGTGAAGTCTGCTTACCTCACTTTTTCAGACAGATGTGGTACAGTATTGCAGTTTTGCATCAGGTGGGCGTTAACGTCTTCATAAAATTTACGACCGTATGTAACGCAAAATAAATTGAAGTGACTGAAGGAGGTTTTAATGCATCAACCTGTACCATTCTGTTATTTAAAATTTGAGCCCTTATAACGTTTTTGTGGGGTAATTCCTTGAAAATGAGGGAAATATTCTCTTGGGTTTAGTCCAGTGTGGCATAATTTGTTCAGTAGCTTCGAAAGTGTGGTACTGAATTTCGGTTGTATCCGTTCCGTTTGAAACTTATATTTCCGTTTCCATCGTGTTTGTGGCACAACTTGTTATTTTCTGCAACCATCGATGTCATTGACTGTGCAGAACTTGTGAAAATTGGTTGTATTTCTGTGTGAGTGATTAATACAGAATTATACTGTTCGGTCTGCAGTAGTACCTTAATCATGCTGAGTAAGCTGTGATAGTGTGGGCAACGTATTGGCATGTATGCCGTCAAGTCAGTAGTCACCAAGTCGTGCTAAGTAAATAATTTACAATACGTAAATAAATGTCAACGTGTAATGTAGTGATGCGTTTCACTCCCAGTCCGACTGGCAGTTAGGCATTGTTGACTACCAAAAAAGCTACCGCTTCACGTTAAGTTACAAACGATATCACGCGCGGATCATTTTGCTCGAAACACGATGTTATCTGTGAAGGGCGTTGTGTAGGGGGTGTGTCAGACGAGAATCCCGGTCTGGTACTGCAGTCTTGTTCTTCGTTTGGTACCACAGGTCAGTGTTCTAGATTCTGGCACTGTCCTACATACACGTCAGTGTTCATGGCGCTGTCTCTCATTAAAGACGTGTTAAGAAATGATATAAGACTGATATGTGTTACTCATACCCTAGAATTACTGCAAGGACATAGCTTGTCAGGTTGACCATTTTACGCCCATGAAATTGTTCGAACAGTTGAGAAATAAATCGTTCTTTTGATAGACGGTGCTACCGTCGATGAGCTAGGTCCAAATAAAATTGCCATTGCCTAAGATTGGTTCATACTCGTTAAAATTTATTTTAGTATTAAGGTGCTCACTTTTATATCGTAGAGCTGTCTTTCTGATAGTAATTCTAAGCACACTGGCATTGTCGTAGGATTATTAAGAGGCCGACACTTCACGGAGGCTTCGATATACGTATTGAATTACGTAATAAAAATAACACCACCGACTTCAGTAATGTAGCGTGACATTTAACAATAGCGAGTGGTTTCCACAAACTACTTTATGTCCAAAGGAATATAAGGCAAAATTTCGGTAACTGTAAAAGCGACCATCCGAGTTCTTCTATTTTGTATTCCAGTGTGTTTTCTGTTAGTGTGACGTTCGGTAAGCCGAACAGTGGTACTGTCGTGTCAGGACAGGATGTGCTTCTCCTTTTTCAGATTCGTGGAATGTACAGAGCACCAAACAAAATATCTTTTTTAGCCAATGCATTACTTTAGCTCTACGACACCACATTGCACTGTTTCGTCCAAGCACCTATTTTATTTCAACACGGCGATATCTGATTCTCGTGAACAGAGCGCAGATCGAATTTTCAGACCCTTTTCAAGGAGGATGTTTGAGAGGTTTGTGATAGACATGTGTGTATTCCAGAGGATACAGTGAAAACTGCTAGTTCTAAAATGTGTTGCCTGTTCCGGCTGTCTTTACTTTAAAACTAACGTACAAAAATTGTATGTTCAAGTAACGTAGACTACTCTGAAGACGGATATAGCAAGCTGCTCCGAAACATTGGTCATATCTCAGGTGACTGGAATCGTCTTCATCGGCACTGCTGTGAGAACCTCAGATGTTTAACTGTTTCGAGCTTCTATCGAGCCGAGCACTACAGTTTGTTAAAATCTAAAGTGGGCGGAAGGAGGTTGGATCGTAACTTCATCACACGGGGGCGGCTTTTGCGGTAACTGGCTGCTAAAGCGTACGGGTCGTACCAGACGGAAATGCTGAGTATGTGAACTGGATCTTTTCTTAGTTTCGAGAAAAAAGATCACTTCCAGGCTGTGGTGGTACATGGTACCGTAAAAACGCTATTAAAAGAAGCATAATCGGATTAGGCAGCGATATGTTGTTGACTGTGGATTACAAAATTCGTATTTACAAATCGTGTGTTAAAATGCGTTCTTAACAAAGAAAAACTGTATCTAGGACTCAATGTATATGACATCCTTTGTTTCATGTAATCATGGACGGACCAGCAACATTTATTTATGACCTAGGCGGGCTGTCGCAGCGACGGATGTAATGATTACGGTCCTGTAGATTGGTAAACTATACACTAAACACCATTTTTATTCGTGTTCGTATGTGATAAGTGATTCAGCTTGGTCTAAAATTTCCGTTAGCGTGTTTCTAATGCCTGGTATTGGTCGAAGATAGTGCGCGTTAACATCAGAAATTCGTAATGTATTTGTGTCTACCTTTACCGTGCGAGTATCAGTAAACAGTGACAAATCCCTTAAACGCCATTAACTGAGTGTCCCTTGTAATGAGGACCGTGTGAGATACGAGGACCTCAAGGCGGTTTTGGCGGTGATGTCCGTTTTCTAGGACATGATAGTTTGTGGTCGTATCCGAGAAAATGAAAATGTTCTAGACGCTGTGTGTTGTGAGATGGAAATTGAATTCTTGATTATTGTTAAGATGAATGTCATGGTTCAGAGGGTTAAGACAACCCGCTGTAGCTGAAGGTGTGTATATGGCCCGCGAGGGGGATTTGAACACATTTAGCTTATGCTCCCCACCACGGAATGAATGTTAACTTCTTGTAGTGACTTGGTAACCTTCACACGCTTGGATAAATTTGGTGAACATTATTTCAGTTGTAACGGGATTCGTGCTTGTTGCATTGGCAAGTAAAGGTATGGTGGAAACTGTACAGGGAGAGCAGTGCAGAGTGCTGAGCCCCACCATACCCTTTACTCTTTTATTTTTGTGTGTTAGTAATAATCAGTGCAAATTTATTTCAGGCATATTTTTATAGAACGGAATTCCGTGTATTTCTTAAAAAATATAAATGACAAAGAAACAGGGCAGGTTTCTTTGTCATTGACGTCCTTACATTTTTAAGAATAGTAAGTTCTAAAAATTAAATAGTAATTAATTGCTGTATTAATTTTTTACTGAAAGTTGATTAACAGTAAGTTTAGCCCTTAATTGCCTGGTGCAAAATTTTTACCTAAAAAAGACCTCCAATTTTAAAAGTTGGTTTGCTGCTCGGGCAGAATTTGGGGATTTTTGAAACCGTCCTTGTGCAGTAAAAGTTTGCCCCACGTTGGGGTACCGTAGCTCCTGATGTTGTTAGCATGTCTGTGATACAAGAAATCTGATAGCCATACCACACGGGTGTACATATTTTTAAAATGTCTAGGAACCACCTAACATTCTATGATCCGGTGACGTGAAGAAAATTTTGGTATCATCATTTCGTTGTGTTTTTTTAATGGGCATCTGTTTTATTGTCACAGCGAGCACAACACTTTCAACATTCTTCACACGGTTCAAAGTATTATGTTCGCCCGGATAATACAAACAGGTATCAGTAAAGAAAGTTCCAGATTGAGGATCCACAGATATTAGACATCACCGTACAAAACTTTGCCGCCCGGGTGATAGGTCACTCTGGGATTGTGCTTTCCTGCCATACCACATTTCTTGTGTTTACATACTACAGTTTCTGTTATAAGCACACCATCGAAATATTTCTTGCGTCACGTTACCTTACAGCCGTCTGCAAAAACTCTGTTATGAACAGTTTGTGAATTTATGAAACATCTCTAGCCATCAACAGGGTTTCAGTACCAGAATACAGTAATTTCTCGCAACCAAGGGGAGTTACAGTCCTGAGAGAAGTATCGCGGTTGGCAGGATAGCCTTACGGGAAATTCGGGTTGGGGAGGGGGGGATTGTGTTTCTGTTAACATGCATGTAGACCTACCTTGTCTGTATAAAGGGAAGTTGACCCTTGACATGCCATGAAGACACAGTGTAGGTGAGGTAAAATCCAACCCATTCTTAACCCCAGCAGTTAAAGAAGGGGCACTTGGCGTGAATTTGATCCCAGGGGTAAAGAGAGACTGTTTTGCACTAACTGGGAATATGGGTGTGCTCCAGCCTCTGCCTGCAATTTTGGAGAAGAGAAAATATGTTACCCCTGCCGGGAATCGAAAAAGGATGCCATTGTCGCCCAACCCATAACCTGCTCACTATACCGACTACGATATTCCGGCTCATTTACCTTTTATATTTATTCAATGAACGTAAAACCCAGAATTACGCTTACGCAAAATATATTACCAAATATCACAAAGTTAGGCACCTCATTGATAGTCTGTAAGATTAGAAAGCTGCTTTCGGATACGTTTACATCCCTGCCTCAGTTAGCCCGTAATTGAACTTGTCGCTTCGATGGCTCTGAAATCCTCGGCCTTATTACGTCGAAGAAGCTTTGGACCTTTATGATTACAGCAAAGGTCACTGTGCTGGAACTTATTATCGATGAGTAGTTATCGACTTCGATGTTGCCAAATTGGCGTGGCTCTCCGCCCGAGCTTACGCTTTCGAGTCGTGGAGGATAGTGCCAGGACTGTCTCGTGGCTGCAGGCCAAATTAATATGGCACTCACCGTATTAGACAATTCATTTATTCCACGATTTGCGATTTTCAGTACTCAGCCGATGTTAGTATTTTTGTTTCTAGACGGAAGACGCGTCTAATTGAGAGGAATTGTAGATTGTCCGTCATATGTAAAAGAAGGAATTTTATACATTGTAGCGTATTCGAGCTACTGCTCATTGAGGTCCGCGGTACAAGAGTTGCCAGTAGGTTAACTGGCCAGCAGTAAAATAAAGGAGCGTGGCATCATACATGGGGTTTAAAGCTCTTGGATCTGAATCGTGTAGTGTTTGTTGCAGATTTTACAGTATTATAAATCATTCTACGTAGTAGAATTAATGATTGTCCAACCTGCAGATGCGTAGTCTGCGAGCAGCTTGGGCTGGCCGATGTGAGCCGAAGTGTTCAGGAGATGAACAAGGAAAACTTGAAGATTGTGAGGAATATGTCTGGGAATAGCTTGGCAGCGTCTGTATAATGTCTTATTTCTTTACTCCTATGAACAAAATTGAGCTCGAAACGCGAGAGATGAAAGTAGGAAGACGGAAATAAATTTGGGGGGGGGGGGGGGGGGGAGGGCCAGCTGGGCATTCAACGCTGCTTTTCTTTGT
>Ga0123357_10004976_pt1 | contig 15780 bp, 14 predicted proteins | sample TergutEmb28metaG_FD_89873 | JGI IMG/M metagenome (GOLD analysis project Ga0123357, IMG submission 89873) | Embiratermes neotenicus P4 segment gut microbial communities from Petit-Saut dam, French Guiana - Emb289 P4 | ecosystem: Host-associated > Arthropoda: Insects > Digestive system > Gut ... | reverse complement strand
CCCCGGGCCAATTTAAATGGACTCATCCGTTTTGCTGAAAGACCAAATCTGGTTTCTGCGCGTGTGCCATCACGTTTCGAACGTGCTATACCAGAAATACCATATTAATACATTGTTATTAATTCACTTGTTTCATATGTGGATTTGAATGGTGGGATTCCATGTTACTGGAAGTTTTGTGTTACCATAGGTTATTTAGTAATGTGACTAGTGTGAAGGCCATTTTCAAGTGTGTTCACAAATTTTATTATTTGGATAGCAGTAACTGGACTAATTCTTTGTATTTGTATGCCGTTATTTCTTACCTTGACAAATTTTACATAGTTAAGAATAATTAATTAGGAAATTACAAATTTTTTATTCTTGCTATTATGATATATATTTCATTTTATATTTGCATTAGGTTCCTTGGAATGTAAGGAGTGTGGTATTGTACCACAAACTGGAGATATGCAGGATCATTTCCTGTGTTCAGATTTGCCAGTTGATCTGCAGTTCAAGTGCAAGACCTGTAATCTCATTTTGCCATCATCCTGTAGTTTCTCTGCCCATAAGCGTATCCACAGCCTAACAAAGCCATACATCTGCCCAGAGTGCAGTCACGAGTTTCGTCTGTGGTCTACCTTGTCTATACATATGCAGAACAGCTGCTTTCACATGTTCAAGGCAGTCCGCTACAGGTAAGTTAATCATGTATCACAGAATCACCATTGAATATTATGTTATTTAAGATTTTCCTAAATTTTAGATTCATTTTTTATGGCCCTGGCCAAAACCCACTCTAAATAATGTATTATTTTTCTGGGTTTAAAGCTTCTTGATTCTAGATTTTTCCCACATTTAAGACATGAGAATTTGGCCCTTACACTATTTTTGAGCCTCAGTTTAGCATTTTTGTTCACAACTGTGGAGACTGGATTGCATAACTATGGCCATGATTGTGCACAGTGTAAGTGAAGTGGTATCAGAATTGATTGCAGACTACTACTGCAGAGCCTCAAGAGTTAGCATGCATTAATTGGTCAAAAGGCCTATGACAGGAGCCATTTACAGATAAGACTGTTTCTAACCCAACACTATTATTGGTTGATCATGAATCGTGGATGTAAGCTACCTTAACATTGGTCTTTGTACACTGTGCAGAGAGAAGTATGGACTCATATGATATCTTGAACAGTGAAGCCCTAATTGTAATTATATTTTGAAGTTCTTTTTTTGCTTGCTTTGTTCAATGAATATGAAAAGTCATTGTAAAATTGATTGAAGGAAAACATCTTGGGTGTATATTTAGAGTGAATGTAATGTTTTTGTAACCACAATAGTAATTTTCTGATTCATTTTGACACAACCCCATGAAAGATTTCTTTTTGATTTAAAGTGTAAAAAGCTTACCCTTAGATGTTGATGCATATTATTGCTTCCAAAACACAGTGTTGTGTGTCAAATAACATATCATAGTAAGGTGTGTCAGTTTTTATTTTTATCACATTTTGTGATTGACAGCTAATGGAATTCAATAAAATATAATTTTCAGGTAAATTTTATCATTACTGTTTACATTTATCGTACATTTATCATGTACAGGTGACTTTTCTAATAATAGTATTTTGTAGTTACTGGTTATTAACTGACTACTGAGGTACCTGATGATTACTAATGTCATGGCTAAGATAAATACAAGTTAAGTGTGTGCTAAATAAAAAAAAAAAAGTTTTATGCTCTTTGTTTTATAGTTGCAAACCAGGATAGTGTAGTCAGTGTAATGACCAGGCTACAGGCTCTATGATCCAGGGTTTGGGCAGATTGTTTCTTGAGGCTCACCCAGCCTCCTGTTCAATGGGTACAGAGGCTCTTTCTCCAGAGGTAAAGTGGCCAGGGTATGAGGCTGACCACTTAGCTTCCATTTAATGCCAAAGTTAAGAACAAGGGAAGTTACATCTCACTCTCCCTATATGCCTCTATGGCATGTACAGGAACAACTTTACCTTTTTTTCCTTTACTTTTACATTTTATCATAAGACATTGACAACATGCTGGAAATGTGAAAATGTTAAAACAGTATGAGATTACTTTATATATCATTATGTTTTCTGAATACCTGTTGGCAGGTGTATGCGGTGCAAGTGCCTCTTTCCTACTGCTGTTAGCCTGGAAGTACACCTCCTTACACAGCATGTGAAATCTGTGTACAAGTGCAGTGCATGTCCCATTGCTTGCTTCAGTGCTAACACATTACAGGACCATAAAATTAAGACGCATGGACAAGCGTCCCTTGTAACACGATCATACCAGCAGTGCCAACTTTGTCCTCACCAGCTCATACCAAAGTCTCGTCTCCTGTTTCACGTGAATGAACACTCTAAAGAACAGTCTGTTCGCCTGTATGTGTATCAGTGCAGTAACTGCAGTTTCTTTGCACAAAGGAAAACTGCCTTTGCAACACACAAAACATCTTGTCTGCAGAGTGAAAAAATGAAATTGGCAAAAGTTTCTTCAGCCACAAATCCTGATTTGGCAAAAGTTTCTTCAATCACGAATCCTAATAAAGTCCTAGCCACACAAAAAGTTATGATCCCTCCAGGCAGTAAACAGGCCAACAACTTTGTTAAAATAATTTACGCTGTTCCTCAGAATCAGATGCAACTGGCGCTTCTTCCAGCAGCAAGTGTGAAAACTGTGAAGACAGTAATGTTAACTCAGCCACAGCTTAGGAAAATTTTACCCAAGGCTGACATAAAACCACAAGAAATTAAAAACTCGCTTGTTCTAATAAAGAAAATCACACCCACTGAAGAGAAAAAAGTACACAACGACTCAAGTGACCAAGGGGAAAATAAATGTTTATATGTGAATGACAGTAAATTTGAAGCCGCTGCAGAAAAAACTGATGCGATTGTTTCTGCCATGGAGTCAGAAAACTTTCCTTTAAGCTTGCAGAACATGGACAGTACCAAACCTGATACTGCTGCTAAGTCTGAAAATATTTTACGCCTGTGTTCAATTTGCAGTAAGGAACTGGATCTCTTTTTTCAGGGTTTAAGTGCATCCAAGTTTCCTGAATTTTGTGCAAAATGTGCGAAAGAAAATGCATTTCTGAAAGAAGGTGGAAAATTTTTACTTTTTCCCTATAATAAGATAACTGAGTCTCAAAAAGTTGATATTAAAAATATGAATGGAAGGATTGAATTAACCTCTAAAACAGAAGTTACAGAGAAAACCATTTCAACTATCAAGAATTCAGGTATCAAGAGAAATGCCAACACACTGAATGGTCCAGCCAGCATTAAAAAGTTAAAGACATCACCTGCTGTTTCTGTGGAAAGTAACAAATATCGTTGTCATCTCTGTAGAATGCTAATATCTATGGACTGGTTTAAAATAGAGGAACATTTTGCTTCTAAGCATCCCAGTTTCAAGCTGCTGTTGTTGTCCCCTAAAGTCACTAAGTTACAACTGAACTGCACAAATTTTAGGGTGCCACTGTCAGTTAAGGAACATCAAACATACTCAAAAATCAAACTTCCAAAGAAAGGATCACCAGAACCAAGTGTGACAAACATAACTGGAGCAAATGGAAATGAAGTTCATGATCATATTAGTGAAGACCATGACTTTAACGGAAGTTGTATGAATGAAAAATTTAACAATGCAGATAATGAAGAAAGGAATAATGGTCGTGAAAGTGGAGGATTTACTGAAAATGCATATTACATTAAGACAGAACGTGACATACCAATAGATTATGACTTGCTTCCTGCTAAACTTAAGCGAAAGAAAAAGTCTTCACACAAAGCATCTGACAGGGCTGATAAAGAAGGAGGGGCCAATACTCCCTTTAATAGTGGACAGATTGTTCCAGCTGCCCAAGAGGTCTTAGCATCAGGCCACAAATATGAATGTTCGAAGTGTCACTATGTAGATTCCTGTGTTGAGTCTTTTCATGAACATATCAAATTACACCATACTGATAAAAGTGCATTCCAGTGCATGGAATGTGGAATGTGTTTTGTTGTAAAGCCATCATTTGAAAAGCACTTGTTTGTTAGCCACCGTATAAAGGATGTTGAAGCTTATTTACAGAACAATAATTGCTGTGTTAATTCAGGAAAAGGTGAAGAGGTGGAGGATATGTCACAGAATGTAGGAGTTGCACCTACATCAGAAGACTTTCCACCTGACCTTGTTGAAAACCAGTGCCGTGTATGTCGAGAAATCTTTGATTCTGCATTCCAGCTAAACAAACATTTTCGCACACATGGTATGGCATTCTTACTCACTAAAAAGCGTGTGAATACAGTATCATGAAGAGAGAGAGAGAAATTGTGCGTGCACACACACATGTGTATATGTGTTTTGTGTGGGCACATGCTTGTTTTTCTTACATGTCTTTAGCAAGAGAAGATGCATATTTTCTTCAAATATGTGTTTATTTTGATCTTTGTGAATTTTGTTGCATTGTCTAATTACCTCTGCCATATTTTGGCGATATTGTGGGTAGATTCACTTTAAATTCAATGAAGTGATCACTAGTTGTAAGAGAAGAATCTCTTTTGTGTATGAGGTGTGATTGGAGAGCTCTGACTGGTTGTAGGATGGCACCAGTGCAGTTAGTACAGAAATCCTCTGGAAGCAGAGTAGAATGTTTAGAGTCATTTTCTGTTGATTTCAGAGTTACAGTATGCATCATAATGAAGGCTGACTGTTGTGCCCTGTGTGACTGATTCTTTTAAAAAATTGCAGACTGAAGAAAAGCACATACACATCAAGTTTCACTTCACATATGACAGAATTTCAATAGGAACCTTGGAGATGTTAAAACTTCCTTTCAGAGAGAATATATACAGTCCTGCCATAAGTTCTGTCCCAAGTATATTGTGACCTAGAAGGAAAATTAAACAGAACAACCATTATTCGAGCCAGTAATTTATTAACAATAGTTTTAAGTTTTTATTTACAATAATGCCACTAAAAATGGCCGCCCTCTGCCTCGACACAAGCCGTGAGATGCTCCGGCCACTCTGCTATCGCGGCACACACTGTCTCCAGGGGGATCTCTGCCGCTGCTTTCGCGAGGGATCTCTTCAGACTGTCCAGGTTTATGTGACGCTTTTTGCAAGCCATGTCCTCCACAACAGCCCACAATTTATAGTCCCAGGAGTTGAGGTCTGGACTCCCCGAGGGCCATCTTCAGCACTGATAAAGGCCGGAACGTTCCTCCATAGCCACTTCTGAGTCTTCTTGGCTTTTGGGCAGGAACTGAGTCCTGCTGGAAGACCCATTCCTGACCACTGAAGAGGGTCACATTAAGCTGTTTCACAACTCCTTGTAGCACGTCCTCTTGATACACTCAGACACCAGTTTCACCCCTTTCATGTAAAAATGAAGATGTGTCACCCCCTGGTGGGACACCTCCCACCAAACCATGACATAGGAAGGGCGATGGCATCCCTGCACCCTCAAAATACACCTCAAGGGACGTTTGAGCATAAATCTTGTTGTTCTGGATGTTATACTGCTCTTCAATGGTGAAAAATTTCTCTTCCATGAAGAGGATGTTTTCGTACCTGTTCTCAGCCTGCCACTGGAGGAGACACTCTGCTCTTATCCGCCAGATCTCCTTCAAAGCAGGAGTAAGGGGGTTTCCCTTTGACAGGAAACGTGCTCTCATGTGTAGATCATCCCTGATGAGGCACGACTTGATTGAGTCGATATATGCAGCTCTCGGGATATGATCTTCTGTTTCCAGAACGAATTTTGGCGAATCAGCTCCCGTACTGTTTTGATAGCGGCTTCAGCCCTCACACTTTTCAGGCGTCCAGACCGAGCCCTGTCTTCAACACCCCAAAGTTCCTTATAACATTTAATTGCCCGATAGATGAAATTTCGCGAAATTTTCAATGGTTTCAAGAGTTTGAAAATATGAGAATCTGATTTTCCACATTTGTGAAGGGGAATCACAGCCACATGGTTTTCCTTGAAACCCCACTCCATGTTAATGCTGCAAGAGACGTGAGTAAACTGCCTTGGCACAATTGCCTGAAGGGTCAGTAGTCCAAAAATAACCAACCTTTGAACCCTTCCACCTCATTGTCTCCAGCTGCAGACTACATGAAATTTGGGACAGTACTTATAGCAGGACTATGTAGTGAGAACTGAATTATTTGATTGGTTTTCAACTTCAGATGTGTAGTAATATGTCAAGGTACTGAATGTCTTGGACATCCATCTGCCATCAGAATGTACAGGAGACAAACCATGAAGCATCAGTTTCTGTGGAGATGTTCTGTGATGTCTGTTGGAATGTATCTGGTGAAAATTGCCTTAGAAGTGGCACACTAGAGATTGATTTCTCCACAAGAATAATGCCCTTGCTCACTGCCTTGTCTCTGCAGGAATTTCAGGCCAATAATAGTATGACTGCTGCCCCCACACCCTCCTTTTTATAATCCCATGAATTTTTATGTTTCCAAACTCAATCTGGCACTGAAATGAGATGTCATGACATCATGATTCAAGAACAGTCACAGATCACTTCTTTAAAAAAAAAGAAAATGAAGAACAGATTTTAGAAAATGCTTCCAGCAGTGGCATATCATGGGTTCATGTTATCAAGTTACAAGGAGGCTACTTTGGAAAGAACAGAATTTGAGACAGGAAAACATCATTATCAGTGAGAAAAATAGTGTCAGGAAACTTTCTGATCACACATCATAATGTGATGTTTGAAAACTGGTGCTGACTGAAGACAACTGCTTGAAAATGAAACTGGATAAAGTTTGCTATGTGTTCAAAAAATGTCCTTGTTAAATTTAAATTTCATTGAAATAATGATTTGACTGAGGCAAAGTGTATGTCAGCAAGAAACTTTATTAAGGCTTGGACATAAGACCCAAAGTCATGTCACTTTGTAAGTAGAGTAGGTGTCCTGTTATTGGTGCTGAACAGCAACATTATTGTACATAATCCATACCTCCAGAAAATAATAAACAATATTATGAGTTATCCATAAGATAGTGGTGATTGATTTTTGACTTTGTCAATTCTGTTGAAACATTACACCTTGGTTCCATCAGGATTAGTAATGACCAAATATTATTATACAGACTAGTAACTGATTGATGATATGAATTAACAAACAATGCTTCCATTACCATACTTACCATTGGATGTGGGTTTGAGACACTTGAAACCAGTTCCTACCTATTTTTCTAAAGTTCAGTGCAATATCTTGATATTGTACATACTGTACATCATGTTCAGTAACACTGAACTCCCAAAGATTGTATCAATGGATGCCTTTACACATCCGAGTGAAATTTAGAGTTTGTGATAAGTTGGTTTTAATTAATAGTGTTGAAGTTCACTATAATAATTTCTACCATTTTGTCATTTGTTTGACATTTTTTGAGCGGTTTTCCCACTTAAATTCTGCATGCATCCTCTACCTCCTCTCCTAGTTGTACATCCAACCCACCATACCCTTCTTGAGTAACAGTAGAATTATAAAATGTATGTAAATATAGTGTACCTTTATGGTGATGTTTTAAAAATGGGCCCCACAGTTCATTAATGTGTTTGGAACCTATGATCTGTTTGTAGTTTTGATAAGGAACAGGGCAGGATGCATGAATTACTGAACACCATGGCTAACCCAAAATCCTGTTTTTACAACATACCATAAATTATGCAAACATCTGTGTACAAATTTGTACAAGTAAATTTCACTTCTGCTAACAGGATGTACATACTTGATGTTGTGAATTGATTATGCAGACAGTCCACAACGTGCATAAGGGTTCTATGCGAGAAACCATTGCATAACTAGACTTTTATATGATGGAATTTGATGCAGGACCCCCAAACATATGTAAAATATTTGTCTGGTATACATGTCTGTGTACCACCCGCAACTATCTACCGATACACTAAGCGAAATTTGTGATAAAACCTAAAAAAATAATTATGGACAAAGTGGATTAGTTAATGGCCAAAAATTTCAAGGGAGATACCTTCGTTTGAGCTATGCAGTCTTTCGAGTGGGGCGTGTATGAACTTTTAAACAATCTCTATAACTGAAGTGTGCATGAAGGCCTAATAAAATATTTACGCACCCTAAAATTTTTTATGTTTCGTTTATGGCGGAGTAAGGTCGAGATTCCGTTACATACTGACTTACGCAACCACCACCGTGACGCTGGGGAGGGTGCTGTACGTGTGCTGTAAGTGGTCAATGTCCACCAGGTTTAGTGTCCAGGTCGACTACAAACTTATTTTGCATGAATAGAATTCATCCCGTTGTGTGGAATCATTAAGTCTATTATAAATAGCATATAAATTTCCGTCAACACAACTTTAAATGTAGGTTTAAAATTACAACAAGGTTCGAAACATGTTGTAATTTTAAACCTACAATTAAAGTTGTGTTGACGGAAATTTATATGCTATTTATAATAGACTTAATTATTTTGCATGGCCTGGCAATGCATATTAATACAATAATACGTTGCATATACCACAAACCAACCGTGCTGAAAATTTTGTCTGCTTTTCATTTCTTAGGTGGAAGAGAATAGTTCTTCTTGCTGCTCATAGATTATTGTACGAAGCTCTCGTACTCGGCTCCATGCTGTCCACAGCTGGCACCGAGTAGGTAAGAGATGGACGATCCGTGGTTACGAACATACTGGTGTTGCGACGCCATACTGTTCTTTCATCTGTGGTTCCAATTGCGAGAAAAGTGGCCGTTAACGACCAGTATCCAGAACGTGACCACTCAGAGGTGATAAAACAAATGGAACGAAATTCCCCACTAGCCAACAACCATGGTGGTCTACACACTCGTTCAATAGCTATGGCGCAGGCGCAAGAATAGTCCATGACGGTCAGGTTGAGAAACATTAGAGCACGTATTCTGCACTTGCAAGTAACGTCGCAGGTCTTGTCACAGATGAACTTGCTTTTTCGGCGTGGTTAATTGTTTAAGGACCTTGACTAATTTGCAAATTGGACTGCTCATTATAATGCGCATTGTGTTTACGTATTTTAATACACTTTGTTTTTGCCGTCAAAATCTACAGAAGGGAAGTCTGAATTTTTGTTCGTAAAGACCTGTATTTCAGAAACTTTAATATTTCATATAACTGTAAAGAAAAGGATTTGGAAATTTGTGGCGTTGAATTAGAGGCTAGATCATCAAAATTAATTACATTAACTCTACAGAGAGCCGACAGGAGATTTTAATCAATTTATAAAGATTCTACATGATGCTTTGAAACATCTGTATAAACAGAAAGTGAACTTGTAATTTTTGAAGACATAAACACATTATCTCGCTGAACGCAACCGAAAAAACTGCGATCTTTTTCACAACATAAAATCTGTCGCACACTAAATTTTGTTCCAAGAATTCAAAGTAACTCAAGTACTGCCATTGGTAATATATTTGTGGATAAAAGTGGAATAAATTGATCTTCTGTATCTCCCATAATACATGGCCTATCAGACCACAGTGCCCAAATTCTCGTCATTAAAAATATGTATGCAACAATAAATTTCCTTTGAAGCAGAGAATCATATTAATAGACAAAGAAACATTCATGAACTTTCAGACCCTACTAAAAATAGAAACCTGGGAATCTGTTTATATAGATAAAGATCCTAACATGTTTAACTCATTTCTATGCAATTTCTTCAACATTTTCCAAGCTAGTTTTCCAGTTGAACACGAAAGTGTGAAATCCTAGAATGACTGGATTACGCAAGGAACAGAAATATCTTGCAAACACATATGAAGTTTGTATGTTTTCTCTAAGAACAGCAATGATACAAAAGCAAAAGCAAAGTATATAAAATATTGTAAAATCCTATGAAAAGTTATAAAAGAAGCTAAGAAGCTACACTACAGTAGACATACAGTAAAATCTAATAACAAAATAAACAACATGGAACTTTACAAAGAAAGAAAAAGGAAATGTATGTTCAGTGGAACACATTCCCACCTTACTTGTGAATAATGAAAAATTAAAGGATCCAACAGACATGGCCACTGCCTTGAATAATTTCTGTTACAATTAGTGACAAATTAAACATTCAACAAAAAGAGAAAGGGGATGAATCTCAATTCTAAAAGATTCTTTTCCTTGAAACTTGCCCAGCATAAAAATAATCCCAAGCACTGATGCTGAGATAAAAAGTATAATACATTCCCTAAAACCAAAAATATCATCAGGTTATGATGAAATAACAAGGGAAATGTTAAAAGCTTGTGTATCTCTCATTAGTCACCCATTAAGCTACATTTGTAATTACAGGCTATATGCAGGTATTTTTCCTGGCCATCTGAATATTATAGTATTGAAATGACTTTACAAGGAAGGAGATAAAACTATTATGACAAATTACAGACCTATCTCATTTCTGGCAGTTTTTTCTAAGGTACTCAAGAAAGCTATGCACTGTAGATTAAGCCAGCTTTTGCATAGTAACATAATGCAGTTTAGAGAACAGTATGGTTTTAGGAAAAGATATCAACTGAAGATGCTGACTTCAGACTATCAGTGTAGTCAAATCTATTAAACAAAAGATGCATGTTAGAGGAATTTTATATGATTTGTCAAAGGCTTTTGATTGCATGAATCATGAAATGTTTTTAGCTAAATTACATTTCTGTGGAATGCAAGGAGTGTCTGAAGATTGCTTCAGGTCCTTTGTAACTAATACAAGACAGAAAGTTGAAGTAAAATGGCCTAGTTCAACTCAAAATTTTTCCTCTCACTGGGGTACATTGAAACATGGGAGTTCCACAAAGATCAATTCTAGGGCCTGTATTGTTCATAATATATATAAATAACGTTCCCCTTAGAATAAATTCTGTATCGTAACCAATATTATTTTCTGATTATACCAGTGTCATAATTTCAAGCGTAAATTTCAAAGATTTCTTTTCAGTGTCAAATTTATTTCTCTCTTGTGTGATTAAATGGTCTGTTGCTAATAATTTAGTTCTAAATCTAGATTAAACAAATATAATGAAATTCACAACCAAACATTCATTGAGCAATTGATGTATTCATAATCATACATCAATTTTCATTGGCCATACTCTATATATTGTAAATTTTAATATTTATATAATGTAAATTTTAACATAATCTGTAAATTCACATGCATAACATCTTAAGAAGTAATTTATTTCTCTGAGTTTTAAGGTATTTGGTTGTGTTCTCCCTGCAGATGGTGACTGGCCGAAACATGTGAGCCAAATAAGGTGAAGTTCTGTTACATGTACAATGTGACCTAGAAGGAAAATTACACAAATCATCCACTTTTCAAGCCAAATAGTTTATTTGCAATAGTTTTAGGTTTTCATTTATAAAAATGTCACTCAAAATGGCCGCCGTATGCCTTAAATACAAACCATGAGACGCTCTGGCCACTCTGCTGTCTCCGCATGCTCCATCTCCAGGGGGATCTCCGCCGCTGCCTTCACAAGGGAACTCCTCAGGCTCTCCAGGTTGTTGTGATGCTTTCAGCACGCCATGTCCACCAAAACAGCCCACAGTTTATTGTCCAGGGGTTTGAGGTCTGCACTCCCTGAAAGCCAATTCTCAGCACTGATGAAGGCCAGAAGGTTCCTCAACAGCCACTCCTAAGTTGTCTTGGCCTTTTGGGCAGGAACTGAGCCCTGCTGGAAGACCAATTCCTGACCACTGAAGAAGGTCATGTTAAGATGTTTCACAACTCCTTGTAGCTTGTCCTCTTGATACGCTTGGACACCAGTTTCACCCTTTCTTGCAAAAATGAAGATGTGTCACTGCCTGATGGGACACCTCCCACCAAACCATGGTGTAGGAAGGGTGATGGTCTCCCTGTCCCCTCAGAACGTTTTCCTTCACCTCATGGGACGTTTGAGCATAAATCTTGTTCTGGTGGTTGTACTGCTCCTTGATGGTGAAGATGTTCTCATCCATGAAGACATTTTCTTTCCTGTTCTCAGCGTGCCACTCAAGGAGATACTCTGCTCTTGTCCATCAGATCTCCTTCAAAGCAGGAGTAAGGATGTGTCCCTTTGAGCGGTGGTGCACTCTCATGTGTTGATTGCCCCTGATGAGGTGCGACATTGATTGGGTCGATGTGTTCAACTCTTGGGACATGATCTTCTGTTTCCAGAGCAGATTTCAGTGAGTCCGCTCCCGCACTGTTTTGATAGCGGTTTGAACCCTCACACTTTTCAGGCATCCTGAAAGAGCCCTGTTATCAACCCTCCAGAGTTCCTCATAATGTTTCATTGCCTGGTAGAAATTTTCAATGATTTTAAGAGTTCAAGAATTTGAGAATAGAATTTTCACAGTTGTGAAGGGCAATCACAGCCACATGGTTTTCCTTGACACCCCACTCCATGTTGACACTGTGACAGACTTGCGCAAACTGCCTTGGCACAAGTATCTGAAGAGACAATAGTCCAAAAACAGCCATCCTTACAACCCTCCCGCCTCATTTTCTCCAGCTTTGGACAACATGAAAGTTGTAACAGAACTTATGGCAGGACTATGTATATTATTATAATATGTTCATTTGCTGGTGCTAAGAGATTGTAATGGCAATATCAGTTTCAGTCAATCACATTTTACAGCTAACTGAACATAACCTTGTTAAAAATTGTATTGTCATCCTGTTGTGTTGGTTAACCTGTGTTCACCCTGGTATTCTTTTCCATGTATGTTGTTGTGTAATGTACCTGATGATTGCCAAAAACAGCCCAAAACATTTAGTAGATGACAATTGAATGTATAGTGTTCTGTTGTGTTGGCACTGACAATAAATACAAACAATGAAATTGAAATGTTAAAATTACTGAAAAGAGTTTACAATAACAGTATGTGAACCAATACATGACAACTTGTCAGATCTTCTTTCAACCATAGGTTGATGTCACTCAAATTTAAGGTGGCATACATTCTTACACTAAATGAAATGTTTGCATGTTGTAACAGGACAGGTCTCAACTCCCGATGAAAAACTTATATTTTGTTCATTTATTATTATTATTATTATTATTACTACTACTACTACTACTACTACTATTATTATTATATTTTGTTCTCGTATTCACTACACTTTCCTAAAAAGATGTGTCACAGAACTGAATATGGTGATCCAAATTTTTTGAGTAGGCCTATTATAATTGTGAACTTTACATTCTGCTGCATATTGCTTTGTGTCTGTTAATACAGTACACTTTTTTTGTCTGTGTGTACAGTCTACTTGCAGTGTATTAAAACCCCCGAATATCAGCCTTCAAAAAGTTTGTTTCACTATACCATTGATTTTTTGCATACCTCTGTTTTGCAATTTCAAATGTGTTTAGTTTCATTATCTCCCCCCCCCCAAAAAAAACCTCCAGTGGGAATGAAATCAACAAAATACTTACTTGGCAACGTTTACCAAGTTATTTAAATATTTAAAACAGCTTTTATCTTGCCTTGTCAGATTTTTTAACTGCCCTGTAATGTTCAGTATTCATAAGTTTTATATATTCTCTGCCTACCCACATTGTAATGTACTCAAGTGGACTATTCTGTGACTTCTTGCTGATAGAATCCATTTGACTGTTACGAAACAGGCTGTTTTTATAAAAGGTTTTGTTGAGGTTACGGGTATCCTGCAGAATTTAGAGCAGATTAAGTTCAAAAGACGTGTGTTGGGAACTGAATAGTTGCAGCAGTTAATAATTTGTTTTTTTTTTTTTACATAAGAATGAGGGTAATTACATACAAAGGTAGAATATCATTCTGCATGCTTTACATTTTTACTTCTCTGATCATTTAAGTCATACAAAGGAGTTATATATTTTGAAAATGAAAACGAAGTCCCTTCTTGAGTTCTAGCTACAACAACCACTACATACCTAGTTGTAAGAACAGTGCTGGTATATGGGACTGTTCAAGTCAGTACATAGGGGACAAATGTCAGTATTATCATTTATTGTGTCCTGAAGGGTGCACCCAACTTCATGTGTCTTTGTGCAGTGAACAAGTTATTTTGTCATGCTGCCTTTAGCTCATTAACCCTTACCCTGCTAACGTGGAGAATATGGTGAGCTCCTAATAATGCCAGCAAATGGCAGATGGGATTTAACTCGGCGTTTAAAGGGTTAAATTTCACTACATTATTAGCAATCCAATCCACACAAACACAACACCCAAACACTATTCATTCATTCCATTGGCGTGTGCAGAATGCAACGATTCCTTGCTGTTCTCAGGAGCTTCTTCTATTCCTTTCTGTTATGTACTTTTTCCTGCCACCCTTCTCCACTGATTATTCTTCCATCCTCTCTCACCTCATCTTGCCATCTATTTCTTGGTCTGCCTCTCAATCTTGTTGTTCCCAAATTCATATATAATACCCTTTTGGGAATTCTATTTTCTTCCATCCTCTGTACATGCCCAAACCAATGTAATCTATTTAACATTATTGTCTCTATTATAGCAGGTTTTTTAATACTTACATAACTTTCTTTATTGGTTAATATTCTCCAATTTTCTTTTTCATTGTAGTATACTGGGCCTAAAATTCTTCCATACACTTTCCTTTCAAAAAATGTTCGGTTGCTTTCTATCTCTTTTTGTTAGTGTCCAAGTTTCTGATGCAGATGTTAACGTTTTGTCTATTATTGTGTTCTTTAGTCTTAATTTTAGTTTCTTTGGTATGTTTTTATTTTAAAAAAAGTTTGTAGCATAAAATATGTTTTGTTAGCATTTTTTATTCTTTCTTGCAAGTGTATGACTTGTTGGTCATTCACACTAAAATACATGCATTTTATCAGGTTGATTGTGAAGGCAAGGCCTCTCAAATAGCACACTTTTCAGTTATGTACTTATGTATACTACCTGATGATGGTCAAATAATTGGCTGAAACATGTCATAGAAAATAATAGTAAAGAAATGTATAGTGTTTGGGTGTTGTGTTCATGTGGATTGGATTGCTAGTGATTAACAAGCACTATGCGATACTGTTGCCCAAATTTATTTCAGTACATTATAGTGGAATTATTCATTTAAAATGTCTTGTAAATATTAAAGTTTGTCCAGAAGTTTCCAAACTCACCACTAGAACCAAGAATGGCAAGTGTTACAGTTCTACCACTAGATGCCATAACACTGCTGTCTTCTGAGTCAGTTTAGTATGGCTATAGCCTTAACCCTCCCTGTTGCTTGTCATCATTTGTTTACTGTTGTGCATGTTAAGTGCAATCTGCGATTTTATAATGGCTGAAAAATGCATTTGCATTCAGTTTTGCCATAGACTCAGAAACATTGCATTATAAATGTGTGAAATACTCAAACCAGGTTTCAATGACAGTGCCACAGGGAGAAAACAGACTTTTAAGTTGTTTTCCCGATGCAAATGTAAGGAGATTTTGTTGAAGGTTACAAACATTCGTATCATCCCGCTACTAGATGCACAGACAGAAATGGTGAGAGTTCGCAAAATTGTCAACCAAGACCAATGAAGTGCCATATTGGAGAAAACTGGCAGGTTTGGCCTCTCTTTTGGAACATGCCAGGAAATTGTAAGGGAGGATGTGAACATGGGCACACCTCATCAAAGTTTGTACCACAGTTGCACACTAATGAGCAGAACCAGCATCAGTTCTTTGCCACTAAAACTATGGCTGTAGTTCATGACCATACTTACCTGATTTCACCTCTTGTAGTTTTTTTTTTGGGGGTGGGGGGGGGGGAAAAACAGCCAGCGCGGTCGTCGGGCACACCTCT
>Ga0123357_10004975_pt1 | contig 15781 bp, 7 predicted proteins | sample TergutEmb28metaG_FD_89873 | JGI IMG/M metagenome (GOLD analysis project Ga0123357, IMG submission 89873) | Embiratermes neotenicus P4 segment gut microbial communities from Petit-Saut dam, French Guiana - Emb289 P4 | ecosystem: Host-associated > Arthropoda: Insects > Digestive system > Gut ... | reverse complement strand
GGTAGTAGTAGTAGTAGTAGTAGTGGTAGTGGTGGTGGTGGTAGTAGTAGTAGTAGTAGTAGTAGTAGTAGTAGTAGTAGTAGTAGTAGTAGTAGTGGTGGTAGATGTGGAAGTGGTGGTGGTAGTAGTAGTAGTAGTAGTAGTAGTAGTAGTGGATTTGGAGGTGGTGGTGGTGGTAGTAGTAGTAGTAGTAGTAGTAGTAGTAGTGGTGGTGGATGTGGTGGTGGATGTGGTGGTGGTGGTGGTGGTGGTGGTGGTAGTAGTAGTAGTAGTAGTAGTAGTAGTAGTGGATGTTGAGGTGGTGGTGGTGGTGGTAGTAGTAGTAGTAGTAGTAGTAGTAGTATTAGTAGAACATGTTCCACATCACTAACAGTAAAGCCTACCACTGGACACAATGTTAAGACAGTTCCATCCACTTCATCTCCTTAGACCCTATTATACCAAGATCGATGTCAATAATTACTAATGTTAGTAGTAGGAGTCGCGGAACCAATGCCGTTAATCACAAAGCCCGCCATTGGACAGGATTTGCAGCCAGTTCAAACCACGTCCAAACCTCAAAACTCTTCACTACCACCCACCTCAAAATGAACCTCAGGAATATCCCTCACCATCTTTCCGACGGACATTTCCCAAGACAGTTTCCAACACATCATATCAACATATCAACAAGCAACTCAGCACATATAATTTTATCAGTGCGTTATATTTTAACATAGATTTTAAACTTATATAAAATTTAACATTTTATATTTTCCAATTAAATTATTTGGACGTTCTATGTAATATAGCCTTCAAATAACACCTCCCTGAAGATGGCCAAATCATGTAGCAGGCTACGCTGTATATAATACAGTAAATTTACATACCTGTATATGCACTTGTTGGTCCTGTATTTCATAAAGCAACATTAGTGTATGGTCATAAATCATTCAAAATAGAGAAGGTAAGATATCCATATTTAGACTGATGCGATCTCGTATTGACATCCTGTCCTTGTTGACGTTTTAGAGAATTTTGTTGCCACTATCAGGAATGTCAACAAGATAAACACTCGAATCATCTACCCTGATGATGAAGACAACAGGACTCTCTGGAACGTCGGTAACCTTGTACCAAACTACACGGCATCACAACGCAGAGGACAGTATTTTTCGCAGTAACCTCTGCAAAAAACATGACATTTCTCTATAAGGATACTGTCTGAAGGAAATTTAGTCCCCAGTAACTGAGAACATGCTAACCGAAAGATGCACTGTTATTCCAGTTCCGTTTTGGACTTTTATGAACTAGTATAACGAGATGCTTTAACATTTGGGCTGTTCAGTTCGCACTGCTTGTGGGAACAGCAAGAAGGACAGGAAAAGAAAGTCAGAAGTTAAACTAAAAACTCGAAACGAAAGAGAGGGCGGATAAAAAAAAAGGCTATGAAAAGTCTCTGGTCGTTAGAAATAACAAACTGAACATGTGCTTAAAGTGAGATGACTCTGACTGTAGCGTACAGAAAAATTAAAGCACTAGGAATCGAAGTGAGGGCACAAAACACTGATAAAATTAAAATAATATAAACAGCCAACTAGATGCAGCAATAAAAAATTTTATCGATAATTACAATCAGTTCAACATGTTTCGGGCGGTAATTTCGCCCATCCTCAGGAGGACTAGGCTATGTTTACAGCTTGTGGTATAATGCACCAACGATGCTGCCAGCAGACAGTATCGTCGGTGATATATACCACAAGCTGTAAACACAGTCTAGTGCTCCTGAGAATGGGCGAAATTACCGCCCGAAACATGTTGATTTGATTGTAATTATCAATAAAATCTGTAATTGTTGCATCTAGTTGGCTGTTTATATTATTGTATCCGAGATGCAAAGTCACACAAACATCAGACTAATAAAACTGTGTTAAATAGGAATGACAGCATTTCATCAGAATTTAAATCCAGTCCTTCCTGTATACCTACCTTTGCCGCAAATATAAGTGCAACAATTTATTGACTACAGAATTTTGTTCTTTGCGTTTCACTGTTGCACAAATTGAGGAAAAATACTCGGCAAATTATAAAGAATTACTTTAGCTGAAACATATTTTAACGGACGAAGGCAACAATTTGCACAATCCATTTTTAACGGCAAGTTCCTTATTTCGGTTACAGTAATTCCAGCTTGTGTCCAATTAGCTTCAAGAGTGAGATACAAAGGAGCGAGTATAATACCACCGGATGTGCTAATTCCAGTATTCTACAGTAATATTCCTCTGCTAAGGCAAAGCAGTTGCTTCAGCAGACAGCAAAGTGCTGGAACTGAGAGCGGCTGCATTCAAAGTAGACGGATTAAATCTCTTCTCATCTGAGGTTCTGACCTGTCAATTTTATTTTATTTATAGTCTGTGGATCCTTCAGAGGTTCTATTTGTTCAGACATTATTACAAAATAAATTACAATAGTCTTATTTCAGCAACTTTTCAGTATTAAATAGAGATGGATATCGCATACTGAGGTTTACTGAGCCACGCTACAGCGGAATTTTGGTACCGGTTTCACTTCAACGAAGTTGTTACAATGAAGGCATGGAAGGTAAAATAATAATATACTACTACTACCACTACTGCTACTACTACTAATACTACCACCACCACTACTACCACTACTACTACTACTACCACCACCACCACCACTACTACCACTACTACTACCACTACTACTACTACTACTACTACCACTACTACTACTATCACTACTACTACTACTACTACTACTACTAATAATAATAATATAGACCTTACAATAGAAATACAGCACATGTGGAATGTAAAAACAAAGGCGATACCAGTAATAATAGGTACGACTGGGACTATTACAGAATCATTCAGAAAATACGTGAGCAAGGCACTAGGAAAACATGAAGTTAAGGAACTACATCAAACAGCCATATTGGGCACTGCACACATACTTCGGAAAGTACTAATATAAAGGTACAATAGATTCAACATTGGAACAAACGACATAAGCACCATGAATAGTAACAACAGAATAGCTTCAACACTGTATTCCCTAGGGACATAGTTTGTCTCAGGAATATAAGTAAAAATACCCTGCATAAAGGAGATGATGGTGATGTGAACAATAATAATAACTTCACCGTTAAAGTCACACCATGCAAGCATTAGATGGAATGCACACTCAGCTCTCTTAATTCTGAACCACGGAATTGGATGGAGTAACTGGTAAGCTTCACGTCTCAACTGCCTTATTCATCGTGGGAAAAGCCGCCGGTAACAAATTAATAGGGGCTGATTGAGCCCCATAGCTGGTTTGTACTCTTTGATAAGACTAAACATCTCTTGCTTCTGCCAGAACCAAGCTAAGGTTTCTTAGTTGTCCAGTTATTGGCCTAGTTACTGTACCAACTGATCCATTCCGGTTACACAACGAAAAATAGAGGGATGAGAGAAGCAGAGATCAGAGGGAAACGAACATTCTAGGCAACAAAGGAACAAAGAAACGAGGTTGAGAAAGAATGAACATAGAAAAGATAGAATGAATTGAAGAAACAAATTAAGAAAGAAACTTACGGAACATTATTGTGTGGAAAGAAGAAAACAGTTACCAGAAGGAACCAAAGAAGGAAGGGGCAAAAGAAATTAAAGCCACAGGAAGGAAGAAAGAAACAAACAAGAAATACAATTATGGAATGAGAAATCATAGACACAAGGGATAGAGAAAAAGAAAAGGAAAGAAGCAATGAACAAATCAAAGACAAAGTTCAAGACAAGAAGGACAGCACGAAGAAAATTAATAATGTGCTAGACATCAAATAGGGGTTGGTTGTATCGAAGTAGGATATAACAAGGGAGCATTCTTAACTGCCTTGTTCCAAACTTCATAGTTGGACAGGATCGCATTATTTCTCCCAGCATCTTTGTTCCAATTAAAGGAAGTCGCGGTCAGTCGTCGTTTCAAGCCACCATTCCGCTCCAATCAACTATTTCTTTCAGCAACGCAATAATGCAATATTAACGAACGGTCACACTCCGCCCGACCCCATCCCGACTGCGACGTATTTGTTGATGCTTCATCCCCGTCCTGAACGTCGCATGTCACTGATCCAGAAGTTCCAATATTTGAAGATTAAATTACTTGGACAACTGTATTTGTCCTTGTTACACAGAAAAGACAAAGAAGAAAGAATGGAAATTGAAACAATAGCTTCAGGCCAAGACTGAAAGAGTGGATTTGAAAAAAAAAAAAGGAATCAGAAATTCTGTATACGAATTGCTAAGTGGGAGAAAATTAAGAGCCGGAGATTAGCGTCGTATGATGCTAAGCTGATAGAAGGGCTTGGTCGGATTTGGTGAAAAACTAATTAGATGCCCTAGAGACTATGGATAATGTTGGCCTGTTACAATTCAGAATTCCTTTCTGGAACTGTGAATCCTATTAACACTTGGCTGGGGATGGACTCGTCTCAAAATCTACACCCAAAGAGGATATTACGAACACTGAAAGGACATAAACATACATTCATAATCCTTGTGGAACTGGAACTGGAACCCACGAAGCAAGATTTTGACCCATCGCAGACGGTAATTGTTTACCTTCGTACTATAAATTACAAATGCTTTAAGGTGCCTGTAAAATAAATAATTAATTCTACAAATTTATCGCTGAATATTTCTCTCCATTTTGCTGTGCGATCGCTCGAGTTGTATATGAGACCACATGAGGCTTTGACGTTCGTTGCTGAGTCCGTAAAATACTGGGAGTTAGAAAAACGAGTTACAAACCCACATCCAGACCCTAACAGACACGTGCAAGAATTTAGGGTGTCTTAAGAAGACTCGTGTGTATTTTAGATTGTAAATGCTAAATCGTGACGATCATTTTTATACCACAAACAGCCGTCAGGTTTACATACCTAAGCTTAAAGTTACTGTTACATTTTAATTCAGATCCTGCAGTTGAGATTACGGGTAATTTCAGAAGAGCACAAAGTTGTAAGGTTAATACGGCTATTTGGCTCGCAATTCTTCCCGACACTTCACTGGCCGAAAGACTAGTCTCAGTGCTTAGCATTGTGACGGTGCAGTGATCTCTCCTCCATTGGTACGGCGTCCGTTTTGATATTACTCCTGCGTTAACTTAACCACTTCAAAAGAACTGGCATGGAATATAAAAAGGCAGCAAAATCTTTCCCTTTCACAACGCGTGCTATTCATTATTCCGAAACATCCTATTATTCCAGTCTGTCTGTAATGTTATACTTGACGAATGATCGTTGCATTGACTGATAAAATGATAGAAAAACCTTTCTCAAAGTGGATGGTGTCGCATTATAACGAACCGCAGATCTCCTCTTTCTAACGCCCTGCTTTACGTGTATGTTACAGCAGGTCCATGTAATAAACAAAATTTCATTTTACATCCCCCGCTATCATCTTCATAGACAAAAATATCCTCGACTTACTATCACAGTTCCTTGCGATTACTGTTTTGCGATCAGTGTCTTGGCGCTGTATACTGAGATGGGACCACAAAGCGCGTTCGCAAAAATGCGAAAAGCGACTATTAGCTTCCTGTCTGCCTGTCCGCATGGAACAACTCGGCACACGCTGGACGGATGTTCGTGAAAACTTATAATTCAATGTCTTTTAAAAATCTGTCGAGATAATTCAAGTCTCGTTAAAATATGACAAGAATAACTTGCACTTTACATTTTGGTCAGTATATATTTTTGGCCATATTTCGCTCAGTTCTTCTCAGAATGAGGAATGTTTCAGGAAAAGATTGCAGAGAAAATCAAACCACACATTTTATGTAAAATGACTTTTTTTTTTTTTCGAAAATCGTATCGTCTATGAGCTAAATGTGGAAAAACATTGCACAGCGCAGCAGAACACAGAAGACAATATGGCGCAAGCGCATTGCATGCTGGATGCTTAAGGCTACAAACACACACACTCAGGGTATGCAATACTTATTGCTTTTCCACGGCAACAATGGTTGCAGAACGGGTTCACTATTATGTTATACGTAAACTGACTGTAACATTAAGCTTAGAGAGGTTTCGGTGCTTGGCATGTGCTAAGTTTCTAACAGTTAACTAAAAGTATCTCACACTGTTCGTCCGGCACTCAATCATACTGCAGACCGGTGTGAAGGGGTCAAATACTGCCTTCACAGTTGTCATGCTTCCAAGGGTTCCTGCTCCTGTGTTTTGTGTGTGTGTGGACCATTATTACTTGTGTTATATTTGACATCCTGATGGCGGTGACACTGAAGAACACGCTGTTCTGGGAAGTGGGTCCGTGTGCTATTCTAGTATTTATCGCAAGTTTTGGAGAGAAAAGTCGGCAAAATTACACAACAGTGCATTTCGTCATATCTCAGGGCATATTAATTTTTTTTCAGCTTTGAGAACATACACATGTGACTCATTTTCTATATTTATTGAGTCCTTCCTGGAAATCTGACAGTCCGTCAGCGTGTCAGAAAATATTCTGTCATTCACAAGGAACGATTAATTGCCGTAACACAAGAACCGCCCAACGCCCCTCTGTTAATAATCAGCTCAATGCGGTCCACAATCTCAGACATTATTTCATCAAAGTGCGTTTTAATATTTTCCAAGAATAAGCCTAGATTTCGCAAGCAGTCCATTCCATAATCACCTTAGCTTATTAATTTCAAAAACAAAATTAACTTGCGTCCAGCCTACCTTTATCAGAAGGATGAGTTGTCACTCAACAGGACTCTACAGGAGAGCAAAATTTTCCTTGTCCCTGCAGTAATTGTACTCTATCTCCCTCACTCCCCCATCCTCTTCTTGTTATTCTTCACAGGTCTAAACTTGCGGGTGTAAACCTCTATCTTGATATAGGCGTAAGCTGTACTGAATTTTATAAGTTAAACGTCTAAAGCTGATGCAAACACAATTAGCAGAACTACGGACGAAATTCCTTTCCTGTCATCCTGCTGTTTAGAAGATGTTACGTGGCCGTCTGGTTTGAAAATTGTGAAGTAACGCTGCCCACAGTTGGTCACATAACCCCAGCAACTCTCTAGGGGAACCACCCGATTGCCATGGATACCAACATGACACATCCCGCGGGCTCTGTTAGCACATGTTTCTGTTGTAGTCGACGTCTTTCTGCGGCCACTATATTGCTCTACAGAGATACATTTCACTGTACGGACGTGCTTTTATTGATTCACCTACTCACGTTATACAGAATGACTCAATAAAATTCAGGCCTACATAACTTTAATAACAGAGTCATTAGCCGTTTAAGCAAAAAAACAAAAAAAAGTGATAAACATTGCACACGTTGACGTCAACAGCATATGAATTATACCCCATTAGTGTAATTTATTATTACCAACACAAGCGACCACTATTTAGGTAAATAGTACTGAACGTTAGACTTGGTAATGAAGGTTGTGAATGTTTACCGTGATACATAAACTGGACGTTTGTATAAAACTTGCACAGTCCTCGTTCTAAGTGTTGCTTCAAGCTAACGCAGCTACATGGTTGACTATTTTATTGCTGTAAGTTTTAGCAGCATAGGTGTCAGCTTCCTGATGATGGCAGTTAAACCGAAACATGTAGCAGATAATTAGGAGTGAAATACATAATGGTGGGACTGTGCATATGTTGCTACTGAAAGGATTTGTACATCATTTACAGTGCAAGGAATGAAGAGTATGAAAGTGATATATATATATATATATATATATATATATATTAGTATTTAGGAACACAAGCAAGGCAACTCTCGTAGATTATAAATCAGTTTTAAATAAAAACGTCCTTTTTTAATTTTAACGCTGAACAATAAGAAACACAAGGAAACGCGACAGCGAGGTTTCTAAACAGCGTAACAATGACACGAATTCACGAAATATGGGTAAACCCAATTTTATGATTGTTTATTCCTGAGTCCACAATATTAAAATAAACGGAAAATTTGCTTGAATCCCAAGTTGGCAAGATGTATTCTCTGCTCAGATCTGGCGGAGATAAGAAAGTAGCGCAATTATTGCTGTCTATGAAAAGTTGTCTCTGATTCTAAGAAGCTACATACTTCAAAAAATGTCCCACGCTATTACAAATTGTAATTAAGTGCACAAATTGATTGCAGATGATCAAGCAATTTGAGTAGGCTCGGGGGAGTGATTCATCTTTGAAACTCACAGTCCATAAAATCGTTAAACAGAGCTACGGTGCACCTAGCAAGAAGAATATTTAGTGCCGTCACAGACGCTGTTGCTTCTAACGCCGTGAGTTTTACTAAGTCAGACTTCCTGTTGAAATCTGGTAAACGACTACTATGTATAGTCAGTTTTGTTTCATCCAGCGACAGTGTAGGAGGAACGTATATACTTCCTCGGACTCAGCTCTATCCTAGTTTTTAATTAATAGAATGCACCCTCTTCGTACTCGTTGGGATTACAGCATTTAATAATAATAATAATAATAATAATACACTGGTATGAATATGTACCAAAATCAGGAGAAAAAAGACAAGGAGGTAAGGTAACCATATTGTTGAATCAACAAGTACAAACTGACAGAATTATCACCAACAAAAAACCAGATATTATAATCCGTGATAATGAAAAGGGAACATATATGTTAATAGACGTTGCAATCTCAGGAGACAGAAAAGTGATTAAAAAAGAAGCCGAGAATATTCTAAAATATAAAGACCTTACAATAGAAATACAGCGCATGTGGAATGTAAAAACAAAGGTGATACCAGTAACAATAGGGGTGACTGGGACTATTTCAAAGTCATTCAGAAAATACCTGAGCAACATACCGGGAAACCATGAAGTCAAGGAACTACAGAAAACAGCCATATTGGGCACTGCACACATACTTCGGAAAGTACTAATGTAAAAGTACAATAGATTGAATACAGGAACTAGCGATATAAGCACCATGAATAGTAACAACAGAATAGCTGCAACAGTGTATTTCCTAGGGACATAGTTTATCTCAGGAATTTAAGTACGAGTATAAATACCCTGCATAAAGGAGACGGCGATGATGATGATGATGATGATGATAATAATAATAATAACTATTTTTGGCTGTCATAACCATACTAATAATTATTTTTGGCTGTCATAACCATAATAATAATAATAATAATAATAATAATAACTATTTTTGGCTGTCATAACCATAATAATAATTATTTTTGGCTGTCATAACAATAATAACAATAATAACTATTTTGGCTGTCATAACCATAATAATAATAATAACTATTTTTGGCTGTCATAACCATAATAATTATTATTTTTGGCTGTCATAACAATAATAACAATAATAACTATTTTGGCTGTCATAACCACAATCATTACACGTCAACAGCTTGACTGATTGTTACCGGATTTCTGGTTTAAATCACATGTTCAATTCATTAAGTTTCAAAACTTTATGGACAGTCTTGTATTTCTCGTCGTACAGTAGCGAAGGCAAGCGTGTGTTGATGCACTAGTGCTAAAGACACACAATTCGTGTAAATAGATACGTTGTTAAAAGCAATACTCCGAATTTCAAGCATCGTTCTGTATTCCAATATTCCATTTATGGCGACTTAACTTTACGAGAAACAAAAATCTACAGTTTCCTCGCAACAAAACATTGCGCCTTCTCGAAGGTCTGGTTCAACATCAAGACAAGCAACAAAGAACACATTCAGTAGTCTCCGCCTTCCCAGTCGGAGGAATGCATTCGTGTTACGGTTTTTACTGTTTGCCTTTCTTTTGCTAACAAAGATAATGCTACCAAGAACTAAGAGTTGGCCGGGATAGCTCAGTCGGCATAGAGACTCGCTACGGGCTGGACAGTCCGGGGATCAAATCCAGGTAGGGGCGAGATTTTCTTCACCCGTTCAGACCGGCCGTGGGTTCCACCCAGCCTTCTGTACAATGGGCACCGGGTCTTTCCTGGGGGTAAAGCGGCCAGGGCGTGGCGTTGACCACCCATCCCATCTAGTCATCATCATCATCATCATCATCATCATCATCATCATCGGCTCTACAGCCCTGGACGAACCTTGGCCTCCTCACCCTCATCTAGTGCCTAGGTTAAAGAAAGAGTGAAGCTATACCTCTGCTCCCCCTCTTGGCCTTCGTGGCCTGTTCTAGGGTGATCTTTACCTTTACCTTCTTACCAAGAACTAAGAAACAGGTGAGGATTACTTTAGAAAGCAAAGAACTTATAGCCTAAGATGTTACGAATTGCACCGAACAATAATTGTGCACCGACAACTACTTACGTCCGGTTTGGTAATGACCAAACTTGATTACGGTGCTTTTGTTGCAGTCATTGGTTTACAGATTATTTGGAGGGGGGGGGGGGATAGGTAATTTTTGTGGGTTCAGGAACACTTCGTAATGCTTCGCCTTTAAATTAAAGGGTACTTTGTTTCCTACCTGTGAATTTCAAATTAATAAGCACTTTTCAAGGAAACAATTACCTTCGTAAACCGAGGGATGCCGCCATGTGGAAGCAAACGCGAGCATATGAAAATGTATATTGCGAAAATAATACGTTAAGATTATCTCAACTTCACGGAGCTGGCTCAGGATCGAAATAAATAGTTTCGTAACATCGCTCTCGATTCTTCGGATTTTAATTCTACAGAGGTCACTTGTTTTAGTGATCTGTTCATAAATTATTAGTCGTTATGCACATTTTAGATTTAGTTATTCTTTTGGTTTCAGACGATCAGTCGGTCTCAGACAGGAACATTGCCTCAAACGGTCAGAAACATTCGACCCCTCACTCAGTCAGTCGGCCGGCCAGCCAGCCAGTCAACAAGCTAGTTACACCAGAATATGTCATTCTGCCTTTCTGTTTCTGTTCTTATACGTACAAACCATCTGAGTAATCACTCAACTAAGACAACTGCAGACAGTCCCTTAGAAGTCACCCTAATTTTTACATCCTGTAGCAGAGTTTAAACTGTCTTTATCGAGTTGGATAAGCTGCTTTTTGAAATACTCGACTGGTTCTCTAAATACAGCAGACTCACAAAATGTTAAAAGACTGCTTTACTGCTTACCGAAACGATCATCCTCATGCCTAATTATTCCTCCTTAAACCTAAATTTACTCTTTTTCAATATTTTTCCTCCTTTTCGTGAATCTCTCTCTAGAACCTCATTTTAATTCCTCCTTATTTACCATCCCTCACTGCTCATGCCCATTTCCTTTCATCCCAAAATGAGTATTCAGTAGGCAAGTCTCAGAATCTTTCGTCAAAACACTGTGTAAATTTTATTAACAGTCCAAACGACATTCCAGATAACACAAGAAAGTTGTGTACCGCAGTACACGGTCTACATTTTCGAATTCGAATCCCCTTCATTGCACATGCCTCATGTACTGTACTTTGTGGTTTATTTCACTATTCTGGCAGTATCGCAGACTAGATGGTGTCGGACGGGTGTTGAACTAGAAAGGATTTGTTCGGAAGACGTCATGGCCTAGTAGACGCAGTATCCGGGTGTTTAGCTCAACAGATAAACAAGCAGCTTTTCAGGGCAACAGGTAATCTGCGATATTCGGACTGGGCACCTATCGGGTGTCACTGCTGCACCAAACCATGCGGTCTGTCACGCTCCTTTGTTTATTAGGCGTCATATTCGGATGTTAGAAGGTATACGAACATGCATAACAAATTTCAACACATTCTGTTACACAGACATTACAAAAACAATTTACATTTACCTTCACCTTGCAAGCATAATCACTTTATGTCATGTCCAAACAAAGATTCTATAAAACGAAAGGTTTCAGAGAAAATTCAAAGTGATGATCTTATTATTTGTAAGTATGTAAGTGTTAGACCTACTGCATGAATATTACGCTTTCCACGAACTTTTTAGTCTATAGTTAACAACGTTTAATCAGAGCCTAAAATTCTAAGATTACATATTAATTTCATAGACTCTATTAAAATAATTACAATATATACTATCTTCACAACAATCCTAAGCAATAAACATATATATATATATATATAACGAATTTCCTTGGAAAGAAGTGAGAGCATTTTTAAATTAATAAATTGAGTTCCAGTGCTAATACACGTATATATTACTGTAAAAATAAGGAAATATGCATTTTGCCCTCGCAGTGAAATTTATGAGTTCAGTATTGCATCTCGTATTCTCAAAATGAACACCCTTTTCGCCCCCCAAACTTCACTGAAAGTTTGCTATTTCTAGCAGACACTCCCAGAGCATCCTGCAAGATAGGAAATTAATTTTTATATATGATTTAGACTACTCTTCAGCCTGCCAACATTAATGTCAATATTTCGCGTCCAAATGCAGCTCTTCGCAAGTAACTGAAATATCGTTATAACGCAGTTCTCCAAATAAAGATCTAAAAATTTCGAATTCAGCCCACATACTGACATTTTGCTCCGCGGTCTAAACAAATACTTTGATTTCCAACAACCTTACCGTCTTCACTTCCAAAGGCCGTACTTTGCCACCAGGCTACATTCGCCACAAGGACGAGCGGGCACTGCTTAATAATATTTAGAACCATCACTATTTTGTCCCCACCGTACTAACTCTACAGATCTCACCACACTGCCTATTCCTGTTACCATCTAGTCTGCGTAGTCTTCAAACAATCAACATAAATTATATCATTCCTCCAAGACAGTCGAACAACACCACAAAGACCCAAACGTATATTACACTATTTCATACTCTCGTTTTGGTTAACAGAAACGCAGTCTTTCAGTAGTTTACTCTACCTTTTTTCATGAGGAAAACTAATTCAGTGTGGGCTAATCGGCTAATCTCCACAGTCTGAAGGGATAAAGATCCGCGACATCTGGAGCTACAAAAAGTTCAACACCTACGCCAGACTTTACGCAAAGCCAGACGAAAAATATCCACTATGCTTATATATATATATATATATATATATGTATATGTGTGTGTGTGTGTGTGTGTGTGTGTTCATTTACATAAAACAATGTTACAAGTGATCAAAATATCCAAAATTCTAATATCAGTGGCTGAATTACTGAATCCTATTAACACTACCACATATCTCTAAACCACACTGACTTTTAAAACAGTAACTATGGCAAGTAAATCATCAGGTTATGAAGCCGTACGACGGAATGCAGCTGTATGTCTTCGCGCATTGTTAATCTTAGCTGTACAGGTGTATGATTTGTCAGATTCATGTTCCGCTCGCTTTTAAAAAGAAACACCCCGTACTTGCTGAAGGCTGGAGAGGCAGTACAGGCGATACGGACGCCTTGGAACAAAAAAGAAAACCATATTGTTTCCGTCTAAAACGCAACTTCGATTTCTCTGTTGCCCAGGCCTGAACTATCCGGTATTAACACAGAACTTAAACGTAACGTTACATTTCTTCTTATCTTAGAAACAACCACGTCAAGACCTCGGGTGTAATATTCCGAAGATCCAATCAATATCCCATGCAGCCCTCTGGCCCACCACCACCCCCATCACTGTCGCAGTACGACTGTGCAGCTCTAGGGTTTGCCATTGTGTTCCTGCATAGCAAAACATGGCTTTCATTTAGAGTCTCTTTTCGTCATTCCATTTTTCTTAGCAAAAAATATCTGCTTCCTTCATTTTGCCCGGCAGAGTGCGCTGGTAATGAGGCAGTCAGCTGAACGCGTCCTGATTGGCTGGGAAGGAATAAATCATTGCAGGAACAGAGACGCTACTTTAAATAATGCTACAGAAATGCTGTGCAGGAAAGCCGTGCATGTGAGTTATATGTTGGAAATAATCTGATTTTGAGATTTATAGACTGGGGCAGACACATAAACAACACAGACACACATACACGACACTGACACACAAACACATACAATGCAGTCAAGCACAGACTGTACAGACACACACACAAACACACAGTGTCCGTTTTGAGACCGAACTTTGGAAAGCCATTAGTACAAGCTGAATAACTAAATCGACTAAGTTTCGTCTCTCTGGATGAGACAATAATTGCTAGCCTAATCGAGCATTTCCCGGCATTTTACAAGACCGGTAGCTTCATCACGGCTTGGTGCACAAATTTTCCAAAACCCGAAGGGAAATCTCAAATTCTTTGGCGCCAGAAGGATGACATAAGCAAGGTCTACTCTGAGGACCCAAGACGCTTTAGTATAAAATTCAGCAGCTGCGGTGATCCGGCGCAACATATTAAGTGATTCACATCGGCCCTCCAACAGCCTATTATCAGCTGCACAAAGGAAATACACATACGTCAAATATTGAAGTTCAGTTTAATATTATGCCAACAAACAAACATACTTCTTACATGAAGTCCCGTGCCTTAACAATTTTTTACCATAATTTTCACGCACTTGCCTTCTTTCCTAATGGTGCTACACACAACGCCTATTTCGTCCACACTAAATTGATAATTCTAATAATTTCAGACGGTAAGTATAAATGCGGAAAGCTTTGTTACGTTAAAACACTTTATTGTCCAACAGATGCACAAATATATAATTCGTAGATACAATTAGAATAATTATAAATTATTTAAAACTATTTAAAATCGCTCCAACATGTTTCGGATCACAAGGGAGCCATCATCAGGGAACTTTATACAGTGCTTGGCTAAAATTAGAGTAATGGTTCTATCACGTCCGTTGCTCTAGACGTAGTCGGTTTTACGGCAGCATATTTGTCCGTTTTGTGTGTGTGTGTGTGTGTGTGTGTACTGCACAGTCTAGAGAGGCAGTGCCTCTCTAGACTGTGCAGTACACACACACACACACAACGCACAAATATGCTGCCATAACACCGACTACGTCCATATCAACGGACGTGATAGAACCATTACTCTAATTTTAGCCAAGCACTGTATAAAGCTCCCTGATGATGGATCCCTTGTGATCCGAAACATGTTGGAGCGATTTTAAATATTTTTAAATAATTTATAATTATTCTAATTGTATCTACGAAATATATATTTGTGCATCTGTTGGACAATAAAGTGTTCTAATCGTCATTGATGCACGGTACACACATGAAGATCTTTGTTACGTTACTCTTCTTTAGCATTCCTCTTACACCCAGAGAATTTCCTCAGCGCGCTGTTTTCACGTACCCTCCGAGGAGAGCTGTAAGAAGCCACACGTATTTAAAGTGCACGAAATATTAACACAGAAGTAGGTATCATGCTTACTTGTTTCTATGCACTGCTCTGCGGCTTCAGCCTAGCCACACTATGCTACTATTCTGTCATCTAGACACAGCCGGGCTGTCTAAACGACGGGGCATATGAATACGTGCAGTGCGTCGGCCTTTGAAACACATCACGTGTCATTCCACTACCTCCTACTGTAAATACCGTACAAATTTAATGCACCTTCCTGCACAAGTCTGATGTAAGAGCAGCTTAAACACAACAAAACAACGCATTATTGTCTGTTACAGTCTAGAAGAGACACACAGACATGCGCAATGATCAATCTGTCCGACAGTTACCAACTTCCAAATTCTCAACGAAGTGACCGAATTTTACGAAAATTGGAATGGTGAGTAGGCCACTGTCTGAAGCTCATATTCCGTACTTACGATTTCCTGCAATCAGGAATAGGTGTACTATTTAATGACGACCTTAACTACTATAATTATGTATCGATAACAGACGACTAAATGTGTGTGGAGCATTTGGTGGAATAACACTGACAGAGTCAACATGAGGTAATCGGAGAACAGACTGTCAACCGTGTCACTTT
>Ga0123357_10004974_pt1 | contig 15783 bp, 15 predicted proteins | sample TergutEmb28metaG_FD_89873 | JGI IMG/M metagenome (GOLD analysis project Ga0123357, IMG submission 89873) | Embiratermes neotenicus P4 segment gut microbial communities from Petit-Saut dam, French Guiana - Emb289 P4 | ecosystem: Host-associated > Arthropoda: Insects > Digestive system > Gut ... | reverse complement strand
CCAAAAATGTAAAGAAGCGGGCATCACCGTCAAAATGATTACCGGCGACCACGCCGACACAGCGCGCACGATAGCCAAAGAACTCGGCATCGGCGACGGAAGCAAAGCTTTGCAAGGTAAAGAGTTGGAACAAATGTCGGACAAAGAAATGGAGGCAGCAGCAATGGAATACGATGTATTTGCCCGAACCAGCCCAGAACATAAACTGCGCTTGGTCAAAGCCTTGCAAGCCCAAGGTATTATTTGCGCCATGACGGGCGACGGCGTAAACGACGCACCCGCATTGAAAAAAGCCGATGTCGGTATCGCCATGGGAATCAAAGGAACAGAAGTCACCAAAGATGCTGCGGAAATCGTTCTGGCTGACGATAATTTCAGCACCATAGTCGCCGCAGTAGAAGAAGGACGCAGGGTGTATGACAACCTGAAAAAAACAATCCTGTTTGTATTGCCAACCAACGGCGCCGAAAGTTTCCTGATTATCGCCAGCATTCTTTTCGGAACAATACTGCCGCTTACGCCGGTTCAAATATTATGGGTAAATATGGTAACATCTATAACCATTTCATTGGCATTGGCATTTGAACAATTAGAGACGGGAGCGATGAAACGTCCGCCGCGCTCGCCAAAAACGCCATTGCTCAGCGGTTATTTCATCTGGCGAATATTCTTTGTATCCATTTTGATTGGCGGATGGACGCTTGGCTTGAATATCTATCTATTAAATAAAGGTTTCAGTGAAACTTTTGTGCATACCATTACACTTCAAACCATTGTTATTGCGCAAATGTTCCACCTGTTTAACAGTCGGAGCATTCGTGGAAACGCATTTAAGGAAAACATTATGAGTAATAAAGCGGTATTAGTCGTTTGTGCATTGTTATTCGTTTTGCAGGGAGCTATCACCTACCTGCCTTTTATGAATACGACTTTCGGAACCGTGCCGTTAAGATTAATGGATTGGAAATATCCGCTGATGCTTGGCATTGCCGTATTTTTGATTGTGGAGGTTGAAAAAGGGGTAATGAGGAAAATAAAAATAAAAGACAATTATCTAAAATAAATACCTATATCGGAAACTATAATCCATCGGGACATTTGCCAGTAACTTTTTACGCGAGCGATTCGGATTTGCCGGATTTTGAAGATTATCACATGGCGAACCGGACTTACAAATATTTTACCGGTAAAGCCCTGTATCCTTTCGGCTACGGTTTAAGTTATACCCAATTTGCTTATAGTTGGAACGTTCAGCCTAAAAGTGAATATACGGCAGACGAAATCATCGAATGCAGTTTGAAAGTAAAAAATACGGGAATGCGAGATGGAGATGCCGTCGTTTATTCGATTTTTGCCGGAGATAACTCGGAAAACGAAGCAATTCTTGCTAACTTTAAAATAAAATAGATTTCTCATATTTGAGCAAGGTATAAATTCATTCTTGCCGTATTTCGTTTTAAAAAAAGAGAAAAGTCATATTTATTAATCGTATAAAAAAACAAAAAATGCCTTTTTCAAATTATGATAATTTTTTTTTATTTTTTTATCATTAAATAATAAACATTTTCGTTTAATAGTACATTGCTTTCGATTTTTTTTCGGATCTTTGCACTGCGTATAAATTTCATAAGTCTGATGATGGCGGAACATTTCGTTGGTATAATGAGGGTTCCGCCTTTTTTATTTTAAAATGCCTTTCACCCTCAATAAGATTCCTTCTCATTCGGATAATCGCCATCTTTCACATCCCGAACATAATGCTCTACCGCTTCCTTAATGACATCATACAACGCAGCATACCGGCGAAGAAATTTTGGAGAAAATTCCTTATTGATTCCCAACATATCCTGTCCGACCAAAACTTGACCATCTGTGTAGGGTCCTGCGCCGATTCCAATCAGCGGGATTGCTAATTCACCAGCAACTTTCCGGCTCAATTCAGCAGGAATTTTTTCCAGCACAATGGCAAAACAGCCTAAACTTTCCAAAAGATGGGCGTCGTCAACCAATCGCTGCGCTTCAGCCGTTTCTTTTGCACGCAATGCAAAGCCGCCGAATTGATGTACCGACTGCGGCGTCAAACCCAAATGTCCCATGACCGGTATGCCGGCAGACAAAATGCGTTGGACAGCTTCTTTGACTGCGGCGCCTCCTTCCAATTTGACGGCATCCGCTCCTGTTTCTTTCATGATTCGTATGGCAGAACGCGCTGCGTCTTCGGCGCTTACCTGATAAGAGCCAAAAGGCATATCAACACAGAGTAAGGCTCTTTTAACCGCTTTTCGCACCGATTGCGCATGATAAATCATTTGCTCCAAAGTAATTGGAATCGTAGTAGCATTTCCAGCCATGACATTGGAAGCCGAATCCCCGACTAAAACCACATCAATTCCGGCAGCATCAATAATGTTAGCCATTGAATAATCGTAAGCGGTCAGCATGGATATTTTTTCCCCTTTCCGCTTCATTTCAATCAGCCGTTGCGTGGTGATTGAAGCATTAATTTCCAAGTGAGTGGACATATTTATAATTCGTTAATAATTTTACGTTGTTTCTCAAAATATAAAACCCTTTGTTTTTCATTGGTTAAGGTAATTAAAGTTGAAATTTTAATTATAGATTGAACCCAATTTTTCATTTTTTCAAATGTATTTTCATCATACGAAGTAATATAAGAGGTAATAAACGCTTTTACCATGCTGAAATGAATATTATTTGCGCCCAAATAGGTATAGCTTGTCGTAATGTCAATATCGGAAATATACAGGTTCACGGCGTTTCCCGTTTCACTGAACTGACCGGTAATGGCTATTTTTTCCAAATAGTCCATCATAGACAGCAAATCTTCTTTAATTTTTAAAACATCGCTTTTTTCTACTAATCGAATACTGTTGAAGTAATTAACACGATCAACAAAAAGCCGGAATATTCTATTGTCAAGAACAAAATAAGTCTTACTAAAATTTTTCATCTCCATCATATATTCTTTCAGTAAGCGGTCGGTTTTCGGCGACGTTGAAATATGATGAAAAGGTTTTATTTTTCCGTTGCTATAATGATAATTCCATATAAACAAATAGAATCGTATCAGATTTTTAAACTCGATAAAAAGGTCATGAGGCAATACATTGGAAGCTGAGGCTATTTCCGAATTTTCCAGTTGGGTAACGGAACGAAGACGTTTGATATAAAGCTCAAGGGTGTAATAATCTTCAGCTTGCGGCGAAACAAAATTCGGAAACCGCAACTGGAAAGGTATAATATTGGCGCCTTCAATACCCACTAAACTATCTAAGGAAATATTCATATACTTTGCAATAATTGCAATTTCATAGAAAGTAAAAGGAACTTCCTGCCGTATCCTTCTGTAAACAGCGCCTTTTTCAATTTTCAGAATTTCAGCCAATGTGTCGATCATTACTGAATTTTTGGAAAATATCTTCTGTATTTCAGCTATAAAAGCCCGGTATAATTGATCGTTCATATTATTTGGTTTTAACTCATTCGGTTTTTATAATCTTCATATCCAAAGCTGCGATAGGTTTCCAACGAACCGTCTTCCCGCCACAGGCATAAATCAGGGTGCGGTATTCCGTTAAACATAGTCGTTTTAACAATCGTATAATGAATCATATCTTCAAACACAATCCGGTCGCCGGTTTGCAATGCTTCATCGAACGACCATTCGCCCATGTAATCGCCGCTCAGGCAGGAATTTCCGCCCAGACGATAGGTTGGCTTGCCCGCTTTCGCGTCCTGATAAGCTCCCCGAACAACAGGTTTGTAGGGCATTTCTAAACAATCGGGTAAATGACAGGTGAACGATACGTCGAGGATTGCCGTTTTGATTCCTCTGTTTTCGACAATGTCCACAACGGAAGATACCAAAACGCCGGTTTGCCAGACAAAAGCTGCTCCCGGTTCTAAAATAATTTCCAAGTTCGGGTATTTCTTTTTAAAATTTTTCAGTAGCTCGATAAGATGCTCTACATCATAATCTTTACGTGTGATCAAATGACCACCGCCCATATTCAGCCAGCGAAGTTTAGGAAGTAAATCGCCAAATTTGACTTCCACTTGCTTCAATGTATTTTCCAACGCATAAGACGAGGATTCGCATAAAGTATGAAAATGTAATCCCTCGATGCCTTCAGGCAATTTATCGCCCAATTCTTCCCGAATCATACCCAGACGCGAACCCGGAGCCGCCGGATTGTATAAGTCGGTGGTTACTTCCGAATATTCGGGATTAATCCGCAACCCACAGGATATGGGGGTTGTAGCGTTAAGCGTGTCTTTATAAAAACGCCGGAATTGCGAAAGCGAATTGAAAGTGATGTGCGAGCTGCATGATTTAATGAGCGGAAAATCTTTTTCGGTATAAGCCGGCGAATAGGTGTGGGCTTTGCTTCCCATCTCTTCCAGTGCAAGTTGCGCTTCATAAGGCGAACTCGCCGTAGAGCAGGAAATGTATTCTTTGATAATCGGAAACGCTTTCCATAAGGCAAAGGCTTTGAAAGCAAGAATAATCGTTACACCCGCCCGCTCTTTGACCGAACGGATTAAAGCCAGATTTTTGCGAAGAAGCGATTCGTCTAAAACATAAGCCGGAGAAGGTATTTTTTTTATGTCAATCATTTTTTATTTAATAATTTCAAATTTCGCAAATTTCAGCAGCAATTGCTTTCGCCCGAAATTCTCAAAATCGACGGTTGCTTTGGCATTTTCATGTTCGCCGATTAATTCAATCACTTTCCCCAAGCCAAACCGTTCGTGACGAATAGCGTTTCCTACGGAAAGATTTCCAACCCGCCGGACTTTTTCATTGCCGGCTGAAGTTGATGCTGGAACGCTCGTAATCCGCTGAAATCCGCTGTTATTGCGGGCTTGACCGGAAAACTCCACTCCCCTACCCCTTAACGAGGATGAGCCAAAGTCCACTTTAGGCGATTTAGGGGTAAAAGCTGTTTCGCCGGGCATCTGTAAATACACCGGATCAATATCGTCAAGAAAGCGGCTGGGCGAACAAGTCCATGACTGTCCATTCCGGAAACGGCTGGAGGCATAAGTCAACATGACATTTTCTTCCGCTCGGGTAATCGCTACGTAAAACAACCGCCGCTCTTCTTCTATTTCTTTGGGATTGTTATAGCTTCGCTCGGAAGGGAATAAATCCTCTTCGAGACCGACTACAAACACGTTCTTAAATTCCAAGCCTTTAGCCGAATGAATCGTCATCATCGTTACGCGGCTCGATTGTTCGTCTTTGTCCGTATCCTGATCGGTCAACAGGGCAATTTCCGCCAAAAAATCACTCAGTCTCACATCTTGCCGTCCTTCTTCCAAGCGGCCGGAAACAAATTCATGCAAACTGTTGGTTAATTCCTCCACGTTTTGAACACGGCTTAAGCCTTCGGGAGTCCGGTCGGTATAAAGTTCGGCAATCAATCCGGTTTGTCGGATAATGTTACGTCCCAATTCGTAAGCATTGTTCGTTATATTTTCCGTTATAAATCCTTCTATGAGATTCCTGAATCCTTCCAGTTTTTTTGCTGTCCCGCTGTTTACATTCAAATTGTAATCCAACGGACGAGAGAGTACTTCCCAAAGGCTGACTCCCTGTTGGCTTGCGACGGCAATAATTTTGTTCAAAGTTGTGTCGCCGATTCCACGCGCCGGATAATTAATCACCCGCTTAAACGCTTCTTCATCATTGGAATTGGCAATAATCCGCATATAGGCGATGACGTCTTTCACTTCTTTTCGCTGATAAAACGAAAGTCCGCCGTAGATCCGGTACGGAATATTTATCCTTCGCAACGCTTCTTCAAAAATACGGCTTTGAGCATTGGTACGGTATAAAATGGCAAAATCCTTATATTCATACGATTTAAGCATTCGCATTTCGGCAATCCGGGAAGCCACGTTGTATCCTTCCTCGTAATCGGAATAAGCGCTGATAATCCTGATTTTCTCGCCGGCTACTTTTTTTGAGAATATAGTTTTGGGAATCTGTTCCTCATTCTTTGCTATCAATGAATTTGCCGCATTAACAATATTTTTGGTTGAGCGGTAGTTTTGCTCCAGCTTGAACAATTTGCTTTCGGGATAGGTCTTTTGGAAATTTAGAATATTTCCAATGGTAGCTCCTCTGAAAGAATAGATGCTTTGAGCATCGTCGCCGACAACGCAAACCCGCCGGTGCTCTTGCGCCAACTGACGGACAATCTCGTGCTGAACAGGATTCGTATCCTGATACTCATCGACTAAAACAAAGCGAAACTGATTCCGATAACGTTCGATGATTTCGGGGCGCTCCTTGAAAAGCAGGTAAGTATATAACAGAAGATCATCGAAATCCAAAACGCCCGACGTGCGGCAGCGATTCCAGTAAGCCGAATAAATTTCGCCGATTCGTTCCTGCCGGTGAAAAAGATCGTCGGCAAACAACTCCTGATCTTTCAGATATATTTCGGGAGTAATGAGCAGATTTTTAGCTTTGGAAATTCGGGATTGAACCGTCCCCGGTCGATAGAGCTTATCATCAAGCTGTTTTTCCTTGATAATGGCTTTAATCAGGTTTTTAGAATCCTGCGCATCGTAAATGGTAAAATCGGAACGATAACCGAAATTATCCGCTTCACGACGTAAAATTCGTGAAAAGATGGAATGAAAAGTACCCATCCACAGACGGCGGGCAGTATCTTCATCAACAAATGCAGCAATCCGCGACTTCATTTCGCGGGCGGCTTTGTTGGTAAATGTCAGGGCTAAAATGCTGTAAGGAGCAATTCCATTCTTCAGAAGATAAGCAATTTTATAGGTCAAAACACGGGTTTTTCCCGAGCCGGCGCCTGCAATCACCAAACTTGGACCGTCGTTATAAAGAACGGCATCAAGTTGACTATCATTGAGTTGTTGCAGAAATTGCTCCATCAGATATATTCAAAATAGTTACCAGCCAAACAGCGGATAATCTTTCATCAAAGCATTCACTTTGTGAGCAACCGACTTGATGAGCGTTTCATTATCAACATTTGAAAGTACGGTGTCGATTAATTCGACGATTTCACCCATTAATTCTGCTTTTGCCCCGCGAGTTGTGATTGCCGGCGTACCGAAACGCAATCCGGAAGTTTGGAACGGAGAGCGGCTATCGAATGGAACCATATTTTTATTCGCCGTAATGTCTGCTTTTACCAAAGCTTGTTCGGCTTGTTTTCCGGTCAAATCGGGGAATTTTGAACGAAGGTCAACCAGCATCAAGTGATTGTCGGTGCCTCCGGAAATAATTTTATATCCTTTGTCGGTCAATGCCTGTGCGAGAACAGCCGCATTTTTCTTTACCTGCGTTTGATAGACGGTAAATTCGGGTTGCAAGGCTTCGTAGAAAGAAACAGCTTTTGCGGCAATGATGTGTTCCAGCGGACCGCCCTGTATTCCCGGGAAAACGGCAGAATCCAACAATGCGGACATTTTTTTGATTTCGCCTTTCGGAGTTGTTTTTCCCCACGGATTGTCAAAATCCCGACCAAGCAAAATAATTCCGCCGCGCGGGCCACGTAAAGTTTTATGTGTAGTTGACGTTACAATATGGGCGTATTGAACAGGATTGTTCAGTAATCCTGCCGCAATCAGTCCGGCAGGGTGCGCCATATCCACCATTAAAATAGCTCCGATTTCATCGGCGATTTTCCGGATACGGGCATAATCCCATTCGCGGGAATAAGCCGAAGCGCCTGCAACAATCAGCTTGGGACGTTCACGTAATGCAATTTCCTCCATTTGGTCATAATCCACCCGACCGGTATCTTCCATGACATTGTATTCCAATGCGTGATAGGTGATTCCCGAAAAATTGACCGGTGAACCGTGAGAAAGATGTCCGCCGTGCGAAAGATTAAGTCCGAGAAACTTATCGCCCGGATTGAGGCAAGCCGTGAAAACCGCCATGTTTGCCTGAGCGCCCGAATGGGGTTGCACGTTCACCCACACTGCTCCGAAAAGCTGTTTCAAGCGGTCGATCGCCAATTGTTCGGCTTCATCAATAAATTGACAGCCGCCATAATAACGATGTCCGGGGTATCCCTCCGCATATTTGTTGGTTAACACCGAGCCTGCCGCTTTCATAACTTCTTCGCTTACAAAATTTTCGGAAGCAATCAATTCAATACCGGACGTTTGCCGGCGATATTCCTTGTCAATAATACTAAAAAGTAAATCGTCTCTCTTCATAAATTATTTATTATCATTAATTCTCAATTTTCAATTCTTAATTCTTTTTAACGCTCCACCCAAATTTACCGATTAATTCGCCTAATCCGTAATATTTCCCATGTACATAAGCTAAAAGCTTGGCCTTCTGCATATCAAAAGCGCCTTTCACAGGATCGATATATTTTTCGTCCGCCAGAATATTCACGACATCGGCAATAAACATATCATGCGTTCCGAGCGCCATAACTTCTTTTACACGACACTCGATGCACAACGGCGATTCTTCAATGTACGGAGCGCCAACGACATGCGCTTTGACGGGAGTCAATCCCATTTCCTTGAATTTATCGTAATCTTTCCCCGAGCGCACCCCTACCCAATCGGTTGCGAAAGCCATTGCTTCGGTCGTGAGATTAATCACAAATTCCATGTTCTTTTTAAGAATGGGATAGGAATAACGCTCCGGACGCACGGAAATGTAACACATGGCAGGGTCGGAACAAATCGTTCCTGTCCATGCAACAGTGAGGAGATTATACTCGCTTTCATCTTTTCCCACAGTAACGATTACGGCGGGCAACGGATAAATCAGCGTTCCGGGTTTCCAATCTCTTTTCATAATAAAACAATGTCTTCTTTTTTGATTTTCAATTCACAATAATGGCATTTCAACGTGACATTTTGCTTGTCGATGACGCTAAATACCGTTTTCATCGGCTCGTTGTTCGTAATACACTTCGGATTGTTGCATTTAACAATCCCTTTTATTTCGTCGGGAAGTTGAACCTGTTTTTTCTCAATAACTTCGTAATCTTTGATAATATTCAGATTCACTGTTGGGGCAATTAAGGAAATCCGGTTAATCTCGTCTTCTTCAAAAAATCTATCAGAGATTTTCAAAATTCCTTTGCTTCCCATCTTTTTGCTACTGAGGTTATAACCTATGGTAACCCGCGTTTTTAACTTCTCTACGCCTAACAATGAAACAACTTTGAATAATTGTTCCGACGGAATATGGTCGATTGCCGTTCCGTTCTGCAAAGCGGCTACCTGTAATTCTTTATTCTTCTGAGCCATAATTTTTTAATTTATTCCAAGTACATCGCAAATAATAGCTTGACGGGCATAGACTCCGTTTCGAGCCTGTTCAAAATAGTACGCTTTGGGATTATCGTCCACATCGCTGTTGATTTCATTGACGCGAGGCAACGGGTGAAGAATCCGCAAATTCGGTTTACTGTTTTCCAACATGCTGTTTCTCAGTATATACACATTTTTCACCTTCTCATACTCCATTAGATCGGTAAAACGTTCGCGCTGAACGCGGGTCATATATAAAATATCCGATTGATTGATGATTTCTTCCGAAAACTCAAAATATTCTTCAAAAGGGATATGATGTTCTTCTAACCATTGCTTGTAAATGTCGGGCAGTTTCAATTCTTCGGGTGCAATAAAATAAAAGCGGGGATTGAAATGCGACATACCTTCGATTAGCGAATGAACGGTGCGTCCGTATTTCAAATCGCCCACCATCGTAATCGTCAGATTTTCCAATTTTCCCTGCGTTTTATAGATGGAATACATATCGAGCATCGTTTGCGAGGGGTGTTGATTGGCTCCATCGCCGGCATTAATAATAGGAATATCCGTCACTTCGGAAGCATAACGTGCAGCGCCGTCTAAATAATGACGCATGATAATCAGGTCGGCATAGTTAGCAACCATTTTAATTGTATCTTTCAGGGTTTCCCCTTTGGAAGAACTTGTAGTAGCAGCATCGCTAAAACCAATGACTTTCCCGCCCAAACGGTTGACAGCGGTTTCAAAACTCAAACGGGTTCGGGTAGAAGGCTCGAAAAAAAGCGTAGCGCAAACTTTCCCTTCCAACAATTTTTGATTCGGATTTTTCTCGAAGGATTCCGTCTTTTTCATCAAATGAAGAATCGTTTCTTTCGATAAATCAGCAACAGAAACAAAGCTTTCTCTTTTCATAATGACTATGGAAGTTTTGAATACAAATGTACGCAAATTTTATATACCACGTAAATAACGAGGGAAAAATATTTTTTAATTTGGAAAATAGTGTAAAATTTTGTAGAAAAAAGCTGCCGTCAATAATAAATCCATAACAATACAGGTTTTGCTGTGTTCTTCAATTTTTTATCAAGCCAAGTCATGGTATTGTCGTCTGTTACCGGACAACCGAAACTCCAGCCCATTGGTAAATGATATGGATATATTTCGGTTGCAGGAATCGGCGTATGAGAATGAAGCACAATAATACGTTTAAAAGCATTGTTATTAGTCGACTCTAATCCGTACAATTTATAGTGCACATTGATACCCCATTGACTATAAGAACGAATGCCTATTCTATATTTGCCAAGCGAGGTCAAAAGGCTTCCTTCTTCATTACTGAAAACAGGTTTATCACCCGTACTTTGTTTATTGCCTTTACCGCATCCATGTGCACACAAAGACTTTCTTTCAACTGTATCGCCTATAAAATCATAAACGAACATGCGGTATTTTCCCGAATGAATTTTCATATCTATCAAAATACAAAAATTTGTGTTATATCCGTTAGCTTTACAGAATAACAACGCTTCTTCTGCTTTTTCTTTTATTTGGTTATTATTCTCTTCCGTAAATGTTGAATTTCGAAAAGACAGAAAAAACATTGGGATTCCAATTACAATGGATATGAGGAATATTTTTATAAATTTTTTCATACAGAAATAAATCAAACATCTATTTAATTGTTACTTTTTCAGTTATTTTTTCAACATAGTCGCAATGACAATCAATACCGATTGAAACGTGTCTGCGTTCAAACTATCAATCATTTTCAATAGCATTTTTGCATTATCTCTATCCTTTTTCCAATTTTGAACATTCATTAAGAAAGATAATGGTGCAACACCAACAATAGTAAAAACACTCGCAATCGTCGTAATTACCTCATTATCTATATATTTACGTGCGAGCAATGCAAATATTGTAAAAATAACAGATAATGCTGCAAGTAGAATAAAAATAGTGAAAAACCATTTTATTTGCCTTGTTCTTGAGGTTACAAATGGGACTAATTCTTTGCGAATTTCTTCCAATTTGGCATTCAATTGGCTTTCATTTTCGTCATCGCCTAATTTTGTAAATTGCGGTATATACGACTGTAAAATTTGACTTAAATTTTTCATATTACAGATATTTATAAGTTATTAAAAATTTGTTTAATTGCGATATTTCGTGCTTCTAAAAAATTGAGTTTTTTGTCATTTTTCAGTATATTGATAATGAGTTGATAATAAAGTAGATTATGTCTAAAATCTACTTTGCTTGAAAAACATCTGACATAAATATTTTCATTTCTTTTTTTTATTTGTGATAATAATTTTTCTGATTGACAAACAGTTAAATCCAGCATACATTCAATGTCTTGTGGTATTGCATTTGTAAATTCTAATATAGAATGAGTACCGTCTGCCAACTCTATTTTTTCTTGGTTTTCAACCCAGTGTCCGATAATGGTTGTCGTTTCGTAATTTTCAATTAATTGTAAATGCTTTAATGAAAAATCACATATCACAGTTACACCAATTTTTTCTATTTTTTTTAGAATCTCCAGTGAGGTATTGACAATCGTTTGCTTATATAAATCCCATAATGTAGAATTAGAAACATTTTGTTTTTGAATTTTTGATTTTATAAAATCTTTTTGATTTTCCGTTTGCAAAGATTCTATAAATGCCTCTTTTGTCAATGGAATGCCAATACCTAACAAGCATTTATTAAGCGATGTTGGTTTTGTTGTTAATGCCGATGTCATAATTATGTTGTTTAATGGTATTATTTGCGTGTTTACCTTCTTTAATTTCCTGATAAAATTCCCTTTTTATTTCATTTTCAGGAATGCCGTACTCTTTTAATCCTTTTCTAAATTCTTGTAAAGGGTCTCTTTTCCCAATATTTTTTAATCTATCAATGATTTTCAAAATTGATTCTTTAAAACGTTGAGAAAATGAAAGTTTAACACCGCTTTTCCCGCTTGTTGCCCTATAATCAGGAATAAATATTTTTACATTATTCCCAACTTGTTCAACTTGGCTCTTTGAAAAATCTACACTTCTAAATGCCTCTCCGAATGATGTATTTTTGCTTCCTTTTAATAATCCTTCGGCAATTAATTTGCCTTCTGCATTTTTTATAGATGTACGAATAGAATTTGCAGAATAATCCTCGATAATAATAGTTCCTGATTTTTTATTTTCTATTAAGTCCAAAACATAATTATTAACATCTGCATTGTCTTTGAATGTATTGTTTCCAATTTTAAAACCATTTTCTAATTTTTCTATTTTCAAGTGGCTGTCGCTGTTAAAACCACGAATATTATTCGGACGTGCATTGTCAGGTATAACAGAGGTGCGAGGACGAATTTCGGAAACGTTTTTTGAAAATTTATTTACTCCACTAATACTTGTCCGCTCAATGTTTCTCAATACTTCAGGAGTAATTTTTCCTAAATCTGATTCAGCGATATAAACTGTTTTCAATCCATTTGCATCTTTTACAACTTTAAACTCACCTGCTTTTAAAGTCCTATCTACTCTGAATGGCGTTATTTTAGCATCAAGATTATGACCACCTGTCCAACTTATGGAATCTAATAAGTTCCAAGATTGTACGATTGTCGGGCATTTAATCCAAGTAGCAGAGATTCCTAAGTTGTCATTAACATAACAAGTTTTAATGCTATCCGTGTTAATTAGTTCCTCTCCAAAATATCGAAAAAAATCTAATTTGCTTTTTATTTTTTGACTCTCTTTTATGTATTCAGGATATTTTCTGCTCCAAAAATCTTCCATATATTCATCATACATTTGTTGTGCTTTTTCTTGTGATAATATTTCATTATTCATTTTATCTTCCAACTCTTTTTTATACTTTTCCGTTGGGTTTGTAATAATGTAATCTAATTGGTCTTTGTTTAGAGAATAATTATAATATGTAAAAAATCTATTTTCTACAGAAACGCTATCTTTTGTAATTATTTTATATATATTATATGCTTCACGTTCAAGAACGTGAGAATTAATATTGTTTTCGTTTAATGTTTCACTCGCAATGATATTGAAATTTTTGAAAATTTGATATAAAGAAGCATACTGTACAACTCTTATTAAATCAGGATTATTCAAATTTGAAAAATAGTCGTATGCCTTTTCTTCTGCTTGATAAACTTTATTTGTAGATTGAACCTCAGTGTCTTCTGGTATATAACTAACTGGTAAAGAACCTGTTCTGTTTATGGCATATATTTGATATTTTTCATTTTCAACGTAATATCCTGTACCTAAGGTGTTCCAATTATATGTAAGTTCGTTGACATTCAGGTCTAATAATGCAGATTTGATAAATGCCCATTCAAATGGTTTTTCATATTTTTCAAAACCTGTATATTCAACCATTCCGTTTTCAGACCAAGATTTCAATATTTGGTCTGTGATATTTAGTAAATTTCCATATTCCGTATTCCATAATTCATCACTCAACAAAATAGGTGCCCAATCTTTTCCTCCCTTTTGTTTTCCCGCTAAAATATGATTTCTTTCATAACTTTGAGCAAGGTGTTCGTTTTCGGTTGTTGCCAGCATCATAATCGTTTCAATTCGTAATGGTGGTAATTCCAAAACAGAAATTTCTCGTTCTCGACCTATTATTGCAACATAGTCTTTATTACTGATTGCACCTAAAATCAAATCAGCATCTAATGAAAATTGTCTTGCTTCTTCCTTCTTATCGCTAATTGAAGTGTTTTTTGGTAAAATCCATACAACAAATCCAGGTCTTTCACTATAATAAATACCATCAGGAGAAACAAAATGACCATTTATATCAATGGGATTAAAAAAGTCTGATAACGTTTTTGAATTGGAATAGGATAAATTTTGCGAATTTAGTTTTTTTAGTTTTTCTCCGTCTTCAATGAACCATTTTTGTAGTTCTGCAGCAGATATTTGATAATTCAAGTCATAAGGTAAAAAACTTTTTGACTTCGCCTGAATTGGTAAATCTATAGTATATGCCTTATAATCAGTATAGAATAATCGTGTCTGTAATTTTGACATAAAATTTTTGAACTTTCTATCACTCAAACCATTGACACATATTATTATATCCTTTATCCAACCATCATAACCAAAAGAATCTGTTTTTATACTCAAATCATAATTGTAATCTTTTAGAAATTCATTTAACATATCAACCGTAGTTTGAGTTGGTGGTTCTGCAATAATCAACAACTTACTTTTATCATCGTATTCTTCCAGCCCAACCATTTGAAACTGATATGGGTATTTTTCTCTAAAATCGTTCCAAATAGAATCTTTTTGAGCATACGCTTGTGTCTCAGTAATAATTGCAGGTTTCGTAATTTGTTTAAAAACAATTAACCCAGCTACTACTACTGCGAGTGTAAGTAAAACATACAAAAATATTTTTCTTTTCTTTTTTGATTTTTGTATTTGAACAGGGGTTCTACCGTTTATAAATTCATATTCTTTACCACATTCGGGACACGCAAATTTTATGTACTTGTCTGTCGGTATTCTTAACTGTGCGAAACATTCGTCGCATTTGATGATTGTTGTTGACATAATTTTTTTATTTTTTAAGGATAAAATTTTCATTAAAACACTCTATGTAAGCATTATAATCGGTTGCATTAATAATTCCTAATTTGTATTCATTTTTTCAGATTTCGCTACCGTTGTCTGCAACGCTCTGCCTTTTCGCTTCCAAATCGCACTGCGTTCCGCTGGTGGCATATAACTTAAGTAATCTACGCTACAAAAATACAAAATTAATTGAAAAATGAAAATATTTTTTATACCTTTGCCATATTACACTTTAATAAATATGCACTAAATTTTATGAAAACAAAAGTCTTTATCACAGCGCTATGTATGATTTTAGTTATTGCAGCTTTTGGTCAGGATAAACAACCAACTAAAGCGGAAATTAAATCTGCAAAAGTAGAAAAATCAATCCGGTCAGGCAACTATGAAATAACAGTCAATCAAGCAAATCCCATGAGTGGCGGGATACGGAATCTTACTTCCGATTACTCGGTTCGCATCTCGGGTGATTCTTCCTACGTCTATCTTCCTTATTTTGGACGCGCTTATTCTGCTCCGTATGGCGGTGATGGCGGAATAAAAGCTTCTACTTTAATGGATAATTATAAAGTGGATTACAAAGAAGGAAAAAGCTATTCCATAGGATTTTCCCTAAAAGCGACAAACGATACTTACCGATTTTCAATTACCCTGTGGACAGATGGGAGTACGTCAATCAACGTAACCTGCAATAACCGTCAAGCAATTAATTATTTGGGCTATTTGAAGTTGCCGGAGAAATAATATTTAAAACCCGACTAAATAATTTTTTTATTCAAAAAAAAGTATTACCTTTGCGCCTCAATTATAAAAAAATAGTATTTATTAATTCAATTAAAATTCAATGAACAATTACGAAACCGTTTTCATTTTAACTCCCGTT
>Ga0123357_10004972_pt1 | contig 15788 bp, 18 predicted proteins | sample TergutEmb28metaG_FD_89873 | JGI IMG/M metagenome (GOLD analysis project Ga0123357, IMG submission 89873) | Embiratermes neotenicus P4 segment gut microbial communities from Petit-Saut dam, French Guiana - Emb289 P4 | ecosystem: Host-associated > Arthropoda: Insects > Digestive system > Gut ... | reverse complement strand
AACAACATTGTAAGTACAATTTTTTTCATGATGTAAAAATTAAATCTATTAAAAATATTTATTATTAATTAATCTCTAAAAAGTCACGTCAATATATATTATGCAAAGTATCGAAAATATTCTTGAAATTATTTGTAAAATATGCTCAACCCTTTGTAATATTGTCTCAATTTTATTTTATGAAAAATAAGTTCCCCCATTGATATCGATATTGGTTCCTGTAATGAAAGAAGATTCTTCGGAAGCCAAATAAGCCACCAAATCAGCGATTTCAGAACCAGCTCCTTCCCGACGAAGCGGAGTTCCTGCAGCTACATTCTTACGACCTTCCGGCGTACTGAACCTGTCGTGGAAAGAGGTGGCAATCATTCCCGGAGCCAAGGCATTGACGCGGATTCCTTCCGGACCTAATTCTTTTGCCATTGAACGGGTAAATGTCATCACTGCACCTTTAGATACAGCATATATAGATGCTCCCGGACCACCGCCGTCGCGTGCCGCCTGTGATGAAAAATTAATAATCGAAGCGCCCTTGCCCATCATCGGAACTGCCTGACGCGTACATAGCCAGCAACTTCTCATATTCACATCCATCAAGAAATCATACCAAGCCTCGTCTTGTTCGGTAATTTTCTTGCGTCCAACCAATCCGCCAACTACATTGACCAAAATATCCAATTTTTCACCATAAGCTTTTTTACATTCGGCGAAAAGTTTTTCGACATCGGCAGCTTTAGTCATATCGCCTTGAACAATAATACATTGTCCTCCGGCTTCAACGATAAAGTTTTTAGTATCGATAGCATCTTGTTCGTTATCAAAATAGTTGATGACTACTTTAACTCCTTCCTTAGCCAATCTCGTAGAAATTTCCCTTCCCAAGTCTCTTGCTCCGCCGGTTACGACGGCTACTTTTCCTTTTAAATTCATATTTTTTATTTTATCATTTTACTTTAAAACGTTCATAAGTATATAAATCTTTCATGCATTATTGCCTTTCAATTTTCCCTCCGAAGAAAAACACGGAACCAATTGCCAATGGAACCAATGCTGCTCCGAGTATAAAAAACGGCAACCAATTTCCTCCTTTTGTTAACGACGGTATGAATACCATGGAAAGAATAACTCCCAATGTGGCGGCGGCTCCTCCAAGCCCTGCCAGTGAACCGACTGTCTTTCCCGAAAATAAATCGGATGGTAGCGTTTGAATGTTTCCTATTGCGAACTGGAAACCTAACAATATCAACACCATTAATGCAATCACGATTCGCACATCCGACACAAGTCCTGTGGCAATCAGTGAAGGAAACATAATAATAGCGCCAATAATCATAGCCGCTTTGCGAGCATAATTTACCGACTTGCCTTTTTTGATGAGATTCCCGGAGAACCAACCACCTAAAAGACTTCCGATCATCGCACCGATATAAGGTATACCGGCATACATACCGATACTTTTAATGTCGAAACCATGAACATCCAATAAGTAGATGGGTAACCAAGCGACAAACATCCACCAAACAGGATCGAGGAAGAAACGTCCGGCAATAACCGACCAGCTTTTTTTGTTTTTCACTAATTCTCCCCACGACAAACCTTTTTCATTATTTATTGTACTTTCAAGCTGTCCGGATAAAATATATTCTTTTTCTTGCTGAGTAATCCATTCATGATATTTCGGCCCTTTTTTATTGATAACCAGCCAAGGAATTAACCACAATAATCCGATAACTCCTATAATGATAAAGGTCATTTGCCATCCGAATTGAGTATAAAGCAACGCTATTAAAATAGGAGAAATGATAGCGCCCACAGATGCTCCGGCATTGAAAAGGCCTTGAGCAAACGCTCTTTCTTTCACAGGAAACCATTCTGCATTGCTTTTAACAGCGCCCGGCCAGGGACCGGCTTCTCCTAATCCCAACATGGCACGGAAGAAACTCAATGAACCTAACCCCCGTGCAAATGCAGTCAAAGCATCGGCCACAGCCCAAATGGTCACAGAAATAACAAAACCGATTCGTGTGCCGATTTTATCGTATAATTTTCCGGAAAGCATCTGACTAATTCCATAAGCAACCATAAAGAACATATAGATATAAGAATACATTTCTTTAGATTGCTGCGTATATTCTTCCGGCGACAAACTTTCCTTATCTATCAATCCCAAATCAGCGACAATTCCTTGCCACATAATAGACAAAGTATTCCTGTCCAAGTAATTAATCAATGTGACTAATACAATCAACGAGATAATCCACCAACGTAATCCTTTAATTTTCATTTTATTGTTGCTAAAAAATCTTCTCTAACCGGAGAGAAAACATCAATTAAAATACCGGGTTCCAAACATTTGCAACCATGCAATGCGTTGGGAGCCACATAATAACCGTCGCCTGTTTGAATGATTTTTGTTTCACCATCAATTGTCATCTCAAATTTGCCGGAGGCGACATAAGTTGTTTGTGTATGTATGTGAACGTGTTGAGCGCCAATAGCTCCTTTTTCAAATATTGCTTTCACCATCATTATATCTTTGTCGTAACCGACGAATTGGCGGGTAATACCCTTGTCGGGAGTATATACCGGCTCTTCTGCTGCAAAAAAGAATGGTTTGCTTTTAATTTCTTTCATGATTTATATAATTTCTTACCCCTAAATCCCCTAAAGAGGACTTTTGAGGCTGTTAAATATTTATACATAACTACGGCCTTTCACATTCCAAGTCCCCTTTAGGGGATTTAGGGGTAAAAGTAAGCCTTATTAAATTGCCATCTTTTGTATTAATAAGTACTAATTTGTTGTTTTTATCTTTACTTTGAAGTAGAGAAATACTTTCGATATTAGAATACGATTGAATAGTATATTCTTCTCTTGGATTGAATTCTCCATGCGGCTCAATAATAGTGGCAAAATGAGCTCCTTTCCCCAATTTCCGGATCATGAAAGAAGGTTCATTCCGTAAATTGAAGTTCGGATCGTTAGCTCCTATCCTGTTCAGGAAAAATTTATCGCCCTCGCCCGGAACTGTGGTAATGGAATAAAACCGGTTTTCATTCAAAAATGTCAGCGTAATATTTGTTAGTGAATCATCGGGCATTCCTTCTGCTTCTTTCCAAAGATATTGATATCCATTTTTAGTTCCCAAAGGTTCTTGACGGGTAGAATAAGCCGTATATCGCCAATTCGTCGAAATTAACTGACCTAAATAATAATAGGATAAATCGTATTGATGAGTTTGCTTTGTCGAATCTACTTCGAAAATATCCAACACCAATGGTTTGTCGAACCCTTCGGCACGAAACATGACAATTGTACGCATCATTTTTATGCCCGGATAGGCCGTTGTATCTGTAGCTTCAATTAACTTTAAATCTTCTTTGTCTACAAAATTGGTGATCTGCGGAGAATAATTTTCTGCAATTCTCAATTTACCTTGATAATTGGATGTTTCATCAACGGCCAGCGTATTGTGCGCTATGGTCTGTTTTGCCCAAGTGTTGTTTTCAGGGAGATAATCTCCGCCATTTTTAGCTTCAATGTTTAGAAAACGGGCAGCGCCGTAATCTTGTAATATTTCACGTCCATTATCGTAATAAGAAATGGAAAGTTTATCGAAATGCCCATGTCCCATGCCTTGTGCGGTAGCTTTCAGTACAACACAAGTTTGATCTCTCCCCTCTCCCATTCTCAAAATCCCGATGCCGCCCTGTTTTCCGTCGGCGCCATCTCTGATTAAAAGTGTTTTTAAATTGAATGGTTGCGCTTTTCCGTCTCTTATTGCTTTGGCAACCGTCATTCCGGCATCACTTAATATTACCTGATTTTGTTCTTTCGCAATACTTAACAAGCGATTATCTTTTGTAATATTGTAAATAATATTTACTCCATAAACCAGTTCAATACTGTGCCAGGTTTTATCCAAAGCATCGTTTAAATGGAAAAACTGCCCATCGGCGTTAGCCATCTGGAGAGAAGTATTGACTGCTTTAACCAGAATACTGTCGCGATACTCGAAAATTTTTCGTTCGGGGTCATTGTTTTGGATAGCTTGTGCGAAAACAATAAACGGTTGAAGAGAATAACGTTGATAATAAGGTCCTTCCGCAAAATATCCGTCGGGAGAAAACAGTTCATCCATTTGCCGCATGAAGCCGCCATTACCATCTCTTGATGATCCATACAATGATTTCTCTACCCAATCGCGGTTGCCTGTCACATAACCAATCATTCCTACACCGGCCACCGCCCAAGTTCCATGATTGTGTATTTTGTTGAATGTAGCTTCGTTATCTTCCGAAATAAATTTCACCATCGGTATAAAAAGATTGGTTTCTATATATTTCCTGTCGGCTTCGGAAAGATAATCGTAAATACAATCATAGGCTTGAGCTGTATGCACCAGCCAAACACAATCGTTCAAGCATTGCCAGAAAAGTTTTCCTCTATCGTTCGATTTTTGCACAGGATGCAAAGGAAGCGCCGGATACATTTTCGCATATTCAACCAACATATCCTTGACGAATGAGGCATATTTTTTATCTTTATAAAGCTGATAAAGAATACCGGCTTTATACATGTCATTATAATTTTTTTTGTGTTGTTCGTGAGTATAACCGCCACCGGCGTCTTTAGGAACAGGAACATTGATTGGTTGACCAATTAAAACATCTATTTCTGCTTTTGTTTTAGATAAAGTTTCATCAAACAACGGCGCTTTGCCCAAATTATTCCGTATTTCCTCAACGCCCTTTTTCGTCAACATTAAACAAGGATGATTACTTTTCGACTCTGCATTAACTGTAAAAATGGATAAAAATATAAACACAGAGACACAGAGGCACAGAGAATTATTTTTTCCCTGTGTCTCTGTGTCTCTGTGTTTAATCAGGTTTTTCATTATCAGCTTAGATTTATTTTATCCGACTGTTCCTGTTTGCGGGCAAAATCTATTACACCTTTCAGATGTTGAGTCATCATCATTTCAGCGCCTCCGGCATCTCGTCTTTTGATGTATTCGAAAATCATTTGATGCTCCATGCCTGCAATGGGTTTATTTTTATCACAGATCCAATACTTCCGGTAATTGGTCATAATATCCGGCGTAATTATCAGCATCATTGATTTTAATACCTGATTTTTAGAAGCTTCTGCAATTTGCCTGTGAAAATTCAAATCTTCTTCTACGGCAGCGCTTCCTTCTTTTATTTTTTGGTCGCATATCAGCAAGCTGCGTTCTATCAATTTCAAATCTTCGTCAGTACGTCTTTGACAGCACAATTTTATGGCATTCACCTCCAATATTAAACGAGTTTCCACCAAAGAATAAAAATCATACGTTTCAATTTTGAGTGCATCGGAAATCAAACCTTCCAATGCCGAAATATCCAATCCTGCTACAAAAGTTCCGCTTTGAGGCAATATTTTCAGAATCCCATAAAATTCAAGTTTTTTGATTGCTTCGCGAACGTGTGCACGGCTGACTCCAAACTTTTCAGCCAGTTTTCGTTCCGAAAGCAATCTATCTCCCGGCGCTAACTGCCCCGAACTCAATAAATACTTCAACTGTCGAATAATAGAATCAACCGGCTTTTCCGAAATGTCATTCGAATCTGTAATTGCAATTTGTTTACTTGATAAAAAATCCATTTTTCGTATAAGCTTTAATTGAATTGGATAACCAATTTGGTTTGCCAAAAGTATGATATTGTTTTGAAATAAAAAAATATTTGAGTTAAAATCAAAGGTAAGATTTACTTTTTATCTTAAAAATTCATCAATTTTATCACATCTTCCGGTAGCAACACATTTTCCATTGTACCTGCAGGAGGATTTTTAAGAAATAGTTTTGTGATGATTATATGATTTTTTGCAAATGGCAGCTTTTCTGCTTTTTTTCTGAGTTCAGCCAACAAGCGATCACTATTCTCACAGGCTGTCCATTTGCACTCGCCTACAAGCAGATACTTTTTATCCAATGATTCGGCCACAACATCCAATTCAAGACGCTCTTCTTTAGAAATATTACCCCACCAGCGATACGCCATACCATAAGTTATTTCGTCGATCTCATTTCCAGAGACCGTTTCTCTGCAAAGTTTCTCCCAATAATCGCCAACATAGCCAGAAAAATGACTGTCGAGAGTAGCTTGTATGGGAGCTATACGTCCAATTTCGATAAAAGAACGATTTGGAACAATAAATTGGAAATAGAAGTTCATAAACGAATCGGTTATCTTATAGAGACTTTTCTTTGAGCTTTTTTCGTTTTCGCCGAAAGGAATCTCTTTAGTCAAATAACCTAACGAAATTAGCTTGGCGAGCGGGCGAGAAAGGTTAGTTGCAATTTCTCCGCATCGTGCGGCAATTTCCGAAAGACGATGTGCCCCCGCACCGACATACGACATTATTGTTGCTGTTTTTACCATATCCTTAATGTCGTCCTTGAAGAGCTTTAACGGTTCTTCGTATAGTGTTCCGTTTACAGATAACAAATTGCCTTCAATCGCTTCGCGCAGATTGGCATATCCCTCTCTCAACTCCCAATAACGTGCTACTCCGCCCCAAACTGCATATTCTTCTACAGCTTCTGTTGCTGAAACACCAAGTGCCTCCTGAATATAAGAGACTTTTATTGGCATAATTTTCAGAATTGCATCAGCTCGTCCATAGAGTGGAGATGCTGCGTCTAAAACTAATCCATACATCAACTGTTGAGAAGAACCACAGATTATTATGCTAAATTTCAGCCTTTTAGAGTCGAGTTTATTTTGAAGAATAGAGGGTAAATCAGGACTGCTTCCAACAAGATAGGGAAATTCGTCGATACACAGCGTGAATTTTTGTGTAGCTCGGTCGTTAAGCATTTCGAAGAACACATTCCAATCGGGATAAATCACTTTGTCAAATCCCGGAATCACAGAAGCTATCATTTTTGCCAATCGCTCTCGCTGCAACTTCGCTTCTGTCTCGTCTGCCAAATAGTAAACATCATTCTCGCCAAGCGTTCGGGTAATTAATGTGGATTTACCTAAGCGACGGCGTCCATAGAGTACCGTAAATGTGGATTTCTCCGCACTCAATACCTGCTTGAGCCTTTTATTTTCTTCAACTCTGTCTACAAATTTCATAAAAGACAATTATTATGCGCTACAAACATAATGATTGTCTTGCATAATTCCAAATATTTCTTAACCAATAAATTCACTTGAAGCTGTCTCACTTTTGAGATAGCCTCTTTTTTACCACTCAAAAGATTCAATCAATTGTCTGACATCTTTTTTTATATAATTCAAAACCGGAGCAATAGAATCCTGGTTAGGTGCTGCGTCGAATAATAAAGAGGCTCGGAAAAAGTGGGCTGTGCTGTCGGTTAATACAAATTGCAGCGGGGTAGCGACATTGCCTTCTATATGATACAAGACTCCATAAACTCTTTTTTCGGGATCTGAAAACGATTGTTCTGTGATAGCATCCGCTTTCATCACATGCCGGTACACTAATTTATGATTGTCTTCAAGGAAGGTATTTAAATGAAATGGTTTTATAAGGAAATAACTGCAATATATCTTGGCGTTGAAAGCAGGATAATTGATATTAAACCATTCTCCTTTAACAGTATCAATTACCGATTCTACGTTGGCATACAGAGAGAGGTCGAAGTTGAAATCCGGATATCCGGTAAATCTTTTGTAGTGATGTTCCGGCAGATCAATCCTGTAATAGCCATAAGGTTTGGGCGCTTGGTTAGAACAAGAATAAAGCAAAATAAGGAAACAGAATAGGATTGTAAATTTCTTAATCATTTTTATGCTTATAAAATTTAACCTTTTGAATTCTTCGTTCACTTATATCACAGATTTCAAAACTATGTGAATTAAATTTTATAACTTCATTTTGTTCCGGAAAATCTCCTTTTAATTCCAAAATCAAACCTGCTAAAGTTTCAACATCTCCGGTTTGCTTTTCGAATTCCTTCGGGTTAAGTCCCGCTATCTTGAAAAAATCAGGCAACGGGATTTTCGCTTCAAACATAAAAGTTTCGTCATCTATTTTTTCATACATCGATTCTTCGTCATCATACTCATCGTTTATTTCTCCTACGATTTCTTCCAAAATATCTTCTAAAGTAACAATTCCTGATGTGCCTCCAAATTCATCGACAACTATCGCCATGTGGATTTTATTCGTTCTGAATTCTTCCAGCAAATCATCCACTTTTTTCGTTTCCGGAACAAAAAATGCAGGACGAATCAAACTTTGCCAACGAAAAGTATCCGGTTTATTTATATGAGGAAGCAAGTCTTTTATATACAAAATACCTTTGATGTCGTCCTGGCTTTTTAAATACACCGGCACCCTGGAATAACCTACGTTGATAACATAATCCAATACTTGTTTGAAGCTCGACCTGATATCTATATCCGAAATATCCAACCGGGATGTCATAATTTCAACAGCGGTTTTGTTATACAGGCTAATAATTCCTTCCAACATTTCTTTTTCTTCAATCATTTTTCCCGAACTTAGTTGTAGAGCTTTAGACAAGTCTTCGACAGATAAATCAATCGACAGTTTTTTATTAACCGAACGCCACGATTTAACCAGCATAGTTGAAAAAGGCCTGCCCAGCCGTTCTAAAAACTTCAATAACGGAGCAAACCTCCGCACGTGTTTCAAAGCGTGAGTTTGAGCATATATTCCGGGTATTATTTCTCCAAACAATACAATCAGTACGACAAAGAAAAGGATTTCCAATGCCAATATTAACAGCTCATTTCCATCGAAAGCAAATATTTTCCGGAAAGAATATATTCCTAAAATAATAGCGGAAAGATGAGAAAGTATATTGAAGATAAAAAGCGAAGCTGATAAGTTATCCGGTTTTTCAAGTAAAGATTTGAGAGTAATGTTTGAAGAGTTGTCTTCTTCCAATTGGTCTTTATCTGAAGACGATAAGGAAGAAATCGCAGCTTTTGAGGCAGAAAGAAATCCTGAAAACAAAATAAAAAGAAAAGCGACAACCAAAACTATTGCAACTTGGAAAGAAAAAGAAGTTGCCTCTGCGCCGGAAAAAATCTGTAATAAAAAACTATCTGAGTCCAAAACATTAAAGTGAAAAGTGAAGAATAAAAAGAGAGTGTTTCAAAAAACCACGAATTACACAAATTTACACGAATTAAAGAATTTCAATTTTCTTATTCTGTTGATTGTTAAACAGGACAATTTGTGATAATTTGTATAATCCGTGGCTAAATAACTTTTAAGACAACCTCTTAAAATGGTAAATCATCTTTTTCTCCATTATCTAAAGGACTTGGAGCCGGTGAATTAAAAGATGTTGCTGCCGGTTGTTGAGTAGCATTTGCTTGTTGAGCAGGTTGCGAAGGTTCGGGGAAAGGTACGGGTCCTTGCTGAGAGTCCGGTTTCTTGTCCATCAATTCCATATTATCCGCGTATATTTCAGTCATATACCTCTTATTTCCTGATGCGTCATCATAAGAACGTGTACGAATTTTTCCTTCAACATACAATTTTGATCCTTTGCGAACATATTTTTCCGCAATTTCGGCCAAAGAACGCCACATAACGATGTTATGCCATTCTGTACGCTCAGGAACAACCGTACCATTTGTCGCCGTATACCCACGTTCTGATGTAGCCAACGTAAAATTCGCCACAGCGCCACCATTGTCGAAATACCTTACTTCAGGGTCTTTTCCGACATTTCCTACTAAAATCACTTTGTTAATTGCCATAATAATAAATTTGTTTGTTAAGATAAATTATTAAGATTTTGTAATGCCCACACTACGGGCTTCGGGCTCAAAATTATAGAAAATCGCCTTATTAACAAATTATATGGCAATTTTTTTTATTAATTAATTTGTTTTTTGCTTATAATAAAATCTTTAGCGCTTCTTAAAACAAAAGCGGCGATCATGGCTTTACGACCTTTCATGAACATGGGAACAATATCGACCAATTGGATCAAAGCTGAACTTATATATGGGTGTTTTTCAAAAAAACCGACTGCCGAATTCTTAGAAGAATCTATTCGTCCTTTCCTGCTATTTTTAATCCCCAAAAAGTTCGACTTAACGGCATCTATTCCCGAATTTATTAACAAGGAACCCCAATGGCTTTGCAAATAATCCACCTGCTTATTCAACTCGTTCCACTGACTTTGTTCTTCTGCTTTCAAACAAGCTCTTTTTATTTGCAATTTTTCTATAGCCGATAATTTATTCGTTTTCATTTTCATCCCTATCTTTTTGGGCTATCTCCTCAACAAACAAGTTAACCAGCCAATTTTGTATTTTTTTCCTTTTCCACAACAAAACACATAAAATAATTATATACAACACGGCAATCAATAGCATACCGGTGGCATAATTATTCAAAAGTTCGCCGGTATAAATTCCTAATGCCAAGAAAAGGAACAAAAAAGCAAAAAATACAACGAGCGATAATATTAAACCATAAAGTAATACAGACGAAAAAACACTCGATTTCTCGTATACATCAAGTTTTAATATTTTCAACTTTAATGTTATATAAGCTGTTAGATCTTTCTTTATATCAGAGAACAAATCACTAAAACTCTTATCCATTTTATTCGTCTCCGGCTTCAAGATTACGAACTTTCATCCTTTCCACTGCCGATTGAGCTAAAGTGTTTACCCTGTCTACTGCACTATCTAACTCATCTATTCCCTGACCGATAGCTTGTCCGATTTTCTTTTTAGCATTATCGACTGTGTCATTAATGCGTTCCAACACTTCTTCTCTGTTTTCTTTATCCATTAAATAACAAACTGCTGCACCAATTGCTGCACCGACCACTAATCCAACGATTAGTTTGGAATTACCTGTTTTCATAATACATAAAAATTTAAAATGATTCGTATCGATGTAAATATTTACAAAGAAAGCAATTTATTGCGTATAATGTTGCATAAAAGCCATTATTTTAAATGATTTTTTTAATTTTGCAGACAAATTACCACTAAATAAAAACTATGTACAATAAAATTATCGTTCTGGATTTTGGTTCCCAAACTACCCAACTTATCGGACGGCGTTTAAGAGAATTAAATGTCTATTGTGAAATTATTCCTTACAACAAATTTCCGGAAAATGATGCAAGCGTAAAAGGCGTAATTCTTTCGGGAAGTCCATTTTCCGTCAATGATAAAGAAGCTTTTAAACCCGATTTGTCGAAAATCAGGGGGAAATATCCTGTATTGGGTATTTGTTATGGCGCACAATACCTGGCTTATTCTTCCGGAGGAAAAGTAGAAAAAGGCGATTCAAGAGAATACGGCAGGGCAATATTAACTCCAACAGATAAAAATGATTTACTGCTTAAAGATGCAAAATCTCAATCTCAAGTCTGGATGTCTCATGGAGATACAATTACACAATTACCCGGCAACTTCAAAATTATTGCGGAAACGAACGATGTAAAAGCCGCAGCATACAAAGTAGCCGGAGAGCCAACCTGGGGTGTACAATTTCACCCTGAAGTATTCCATACGGAAGAAAGCGCTTTACTCTTAGATAATTTCATCAGTATCTGCGGAATACAAAAAGATTGGACTCCGGCTTCTTTTATTGAGCACACGGTTGCAGAACTAAAAGCGCAGCTGGGTAATGACAAAGTGATTTTGGCTCTATCGGGCGGCGTAGATTCTTCTGTTACCGCTGTCCTTTTAAATAAAGCGATAGGTAAAAACCTGACCTGTATTTTTGTCGATCATGGTTTATTACGCAAGAATGAGTTCGAAAATGTGTTGAAAGATTATGAACATCTTGGCCTTCCTGTTATCGGAGTAGATGCCAAAGCGCGTTTCTATAAAGAATTAACCGGAATAACCGATCCCGAAAAGAAACGTAAAATCATAGGAAAAGGATTCATCGACGTTTTTGATGAAGAAGCTCACAAGCTGAAAGATGTTAAATGGTTGGGACAAGGAACCATTTATCCCGATATTATCGAATCGTTGTCCATCACAGGAACGGTTATCAAATCCCACCACAATGTCGGCGGTCTCCCCGAAAAAATGAAGCTTAAATTGGTAGAACCTTTGAGATTGCTATTTAAAGATGAAGTTCGGAAAGTGGGTCGGGAATTAGGTATGATGCCACATTTGATTAACCGTCATCCTTTCCCCGGACCCGGTTTGGGCGTTCGCATATTAGGAGATATTACACCGGAAAAAGTACGAGTATTGCAAGATGCCGATGATATATTCATTCGTGAACTACGCGCGTGGAATTTATATGATAAAGTATGGCAGGCCGGAGCAATCCTTTTACCTGTTCAATCTGTTGGAGTTATGGGTGATGAACGCACGTATGAAAATGCAGTCGCTCTCAGGGCTGTTTCTTCAACCGATGCCATGACTGCCGATTGGGTGCATTTGCCTTATGAATTTCTGGCGAAAGTTTCGAGCGAGATTATTAATAAGGTGAAGGGAGTTAACCGCGTGGTTTATGATATTAGTTCCAAGCCGCCTGCAACTATAGAGTGGGAGTGATTTTATATAATTATCAAAAATAAAGGAGTTTATTTATAATATCGCTGTCATTTTGCGAATTTCAGCAAGGCGTTTATTTAATTTACTATCTTTTTGCGCTACTTGCAAGTTGTAATCAGTTTGCATTCCAACTAATATATATGCCGGTATTCCCAAAGCAGCTTCCATAATCAAAGCAAAGTCGGTTGTTATGGGACGTTTGCCGTTCAATATTTCATTAAACGCCGTGTAAGGTAATTCCAACTGCTTTGCAAACGCCTTTTGTGATAAACTGCGATACTCCAATTCATCTTTCAATAATTCACCCGGATGCACAGGGCAATACGGCGTGAGATTATTTGCTATCATACGTGGGTCAACCCCTTTCACTGTAATCATAATATTTTTATTTATAATGATTTGACAATTCTAAAATGTTACACACTGTGACAATGGGTTCAACTTCATTGTCCTTTACGGTAAATTCAATGCAGTATTGTTTGTTCACTCGAATTGATGAAATACCTTGCTTATTGCCTTTCAATACTTCGTAATTCAAGGAGTTGATAACAAACAAATCTTCGATTCTGTGTGTCTTTTGAAGGGTTTTAATACGCGCTACATATCTTGCCGTCACATCCGATTGAAAACGATGTTTTTTATCCATTGTCTCACCGGTTTCGTACAAGTCGCGCAAATATTCCTTTTCAAAAGTAACAATCATGTATCAATATTCATTTCATAAGACAAAAGTAATATTTTTTTATGAATTCACAAAAAAAGTGAATAAATTTTTGTTCTCAGGATTACTCCTATAAGTTAAGCGAAGTCTTTGTTCAACAAGACTTCGCTTAACAGGGGCTGTATTGAAAACAGTAGTTACATCTCTAAAAAGCCCGAACGGCACGAACTCTACATGCGCCATAGTCGGAGCATCCCTGACTGCCATTGCTGAAGTTCAGATAGTCAAAGCTAGGTAAACCCTCCTCGGAAGAACTCCAATAACAGTCATTAACAAATCCTCCAACAGAATCTCTATTTAGATACAATTTATACAACTCATTTATATTTGGCAAATACCAGTCATTGTAACCATCCAAGACCTTACTTTTACAAATAGATATAGCTTCACTACCCATATTATAACGTCCTGTCTCATCATTCGGCGCTGCTATCAAACCATGTTTGCCGGTCTTATCTATATAAAATACCTTTCCACCTTGATAAGACTGACCTACATATAATCCTCCACTCCTTTCATTCCCTTTACCATCATCATCTTTGCTGCATCCAGCTGCTAAAAACAAATTTAAAATTAATAAAGCTTGCATTAAAAATAAATAAATCTTTTTCATACGAAATTTGTGTATTTGTTGCCCCAAGTCCCAAACAGGCGGTTATTTAAAATAAAAAAACGTGGAACTTTAACAGATAAATTACATTAACTGTTTTCGTTTTTTATCGTCCGTGTCAACTGATTAGAATTGATAACCAAGCCTTAGCATGAGAGATTTTGAATTAAATGCTTCTTTTGACACACTATCGTATCCTTCATAGTCTATATTAACAGAAAACCTATCGTTTATCAAAAGACCAACCCGAAGCATTCCTCCCCAACTGAATTGTCCTTTGGTATCATTTTCCATTTCATCTGTTTTTGTGCTTGTTGAATTATTAGCTGATTGGTATTCTTTAGTTGTTGTGGTTGTTGTAAATGTACCGGGAAATAAATAACTGACATAAGGTCCTACCCCAAATTGCAAACTAAACATATTTGACAAACTAAAACGATAGGCAGCGAATATGGGAATATTTGCTGATATTGCATTATATTTTTGTGTGGTTGTCTTATTAATTGTAGTTGTAATTTGTTTTTTTAAAACATTTGAATACATTGAAACTGTTTGGGATGAAGTAGTTGTTGTTTCACTCCCCAATGGAAAAATATTTAAACTGGGTTCAATTGTCCAATGAGTTGAAACCGGAACTTTTAAAAAAGCGCCAAAATTGTAATTCCCAATGTTATTATTTTCAAAATCATAACTTGTTCCTATTTGAAGGCCAAATTTAGTTTGAGCATTTAGAAAAGAACTGAATGCGCCAAGTAAGAAAAAGCAAATTGTCAAAATTTGCATTTGTTTAGAAAACTGTTTCATGAAAATTTAAATTAATTTGTTAATAATTTTTAATGTGTTAAAGTAGAATTAGTTTTCTTCAAAATACCACTTAAAATTTGCACCGTTGGGTTTTGAAGTAGTAGAGGTGAAACTCTCGTTAGTTTCTTTATTATAAATAATATTCCAACCTTTTCGGATAGATACATTGTATATATCTTTATAATCTCCATAATTGTAAGTTCCTTTAACAGTAAAATCCCTATCTGCATAACAATAAATTGCGCCGGCATCTTCTTCATTTTCCCAGTTTAGATAAAATTCGCCGATTTCTTTATCGGCTTCGTCATAAGCCAATATTGATAAGTTAGCAATTTTGGCATTTTTATCACTTACAAATGGAGCAATTTCTTCTTCTCCAAAATCTGTCTCATCCAGCGATTCCAAATATTGACTTGGAACATCTTTGGAAAGATTCAATTTAAAACCGCCGTTTTTGTATGGGCAGGAAGCTACTTCATATCCTGTCTGATAATATCCTCCACCGGGATAACGTTCATAGCTTTCTACAATCAACGCTTTCACAGTAACAATCTGATCATTGTACTCACTCCCATCTACTACTTTGGCGTCAATTACTGAAGGATTATTACTTCCATTGTCATTGTCATCACTGCACGAACTAATACCAATAAAAACCATTATTGATAAAAGCATTACCAACTTTCTTTTAATTTTCATAACCCCGTTTTTGAAATGGTTTCCGGACTCCATTACATTGTTTAATTTTTCATGCTGTTGCATAACTTTTAATTTTAAAGTGTTAATATTAAGTGATTTATAAAATCCTTTGTTATGATATGCAACCACACGAAAAAAGCGTGAAACTATTCGTTGATTGCTTATTTTATTCCTGCGGTTCAACCAAAACCTTGTACCAAAATAAGCACGAATAGTTCACGCTTTGTGAGAGCGTGAACCTTCGCAACCTTATTCTCGGTACATTTGAAATTTGGTTGATTTCAGGAATGAGAATAAGAGCTAAGTAAGAAATATAACTGATTGATTATAAAAGAAAAAGCCCACTATTTACAAGTGAGCGGTAACAAACGAGTAACAAAACAGCCTTTTTTGAGGTATTTTAGTGGACTTT
>Ga0123357_10004970_pt1 | contig 15789 bp, 7 predicted proteins | sample TergutEmb28metaG_FD_89873 | JGI IMG/M metagenome (GOLD analysis project Ga0123357, IMG submission 89873) | Embiratermes neotenicus P4 segment gut microbial communities from Petit-Saut dam, French Guiana - Emb289 P4 | ecosystem: Host-associated > Arthropoda: Insects > Digestive system > Gut ... | reverse complement strand
TAAGGTTTTTTTCACACCCAAAAAAAAAAAAACTAATCCCCAAAAAAACTTTAAGAAACAAAACAAAAAAAAAAAAAAAGACAGTAAAAAAAAAAAAAAAAAAAAAAAAAAAAGAGTCTCGTATGTATTCTGATCAAACGTAACGTTGATAGCCGTATCAACTTTCGATTGATATTGCATTAGGGTTCATTTCTTTAATGGTTTACCCATATAACCTATTTCTGCACCCCAGACTAGGGGCGTAGGTGGGAGGGAATGGTGCAGCCGTCCCTAGCCGCAGAATACTAGGGGCGGCAAAATGAAGTTTTAAGTGAAGAGATTTGATTTTCTGCCGTCAACAGAATTTAAATTATTGACCCAAATGAAAGGAATTGCAATAAATAATAGTAATTTTTCTCCTAAGTTATAATTTCTGTTAGGCGCGGTCATTTTGATTACTTGCCCTGGGCGCCAAGAAAGCTAGCTGTGTGGCTTTTCCACATTAAACAGCATTACAGCGCAGAAGGCTGCATTCTTTATGTACGTAGGGACTGAACAAATTACACGGAAAAATTAAGTGAACGTTTATTAACGTAGTGTGGTCGACCTGTGTGAAATAAACAGTCTTATTAATTTAGGAGGCTGAGATATTATTTCGATCAGTTGCGAAGAACTAGTAAATTACACTGCTGACACTGAGCCCTTTTCAACAAGTTCTTCGCGTTCACCCTTGAAATATGCCATTGTGTTTTTTTCCCCCCGCTGTCTTCTTCTGTGTGGCTGTGATACGGATGAAAAGTAAAACTGGCAGACACGTATGATGACCATCACACTCGAGTGGACAGGCTTTGCAGTTTTCTGTACTCGCTGCAAACAGATGTTGCCTGCGGAACCCGCGTTTCTCACAGCGAGGTTGATGAAGATTGAAGTCTGCTGGGATGCCACACCGTGCCGATGTGTTGTTACCAGGTGACACGACATAACATGTAAGACGAAGAATCTTCGAGACACCGCATGATGTTCGCATGAATGTTGGTCTGTGCACATTACTGCTACTTCTGCGGAGATAATTGCGCGTTGTTTATGTTCTCGTCTTGGCTGTTTTGACGCCCGTTGGTAATCTGCGTTCGCTGATTGTTGACTGGCTGTCACGTTGGAGGCAGCAGCCTGCCAGAGGCCGTCGTTGGGAGCGATTCACATCTCTTTACTTCATCTTATTTTGCTAGAATATATCTTAATGTTATCCTTCTGTCTCCTCATCCCTGCTATTCACGTCTTGCTTTATATTTCAAGACCAAAATTCTATAGAAATTTGTTGATCCCTGCAGCATAGGCACTTTATGCGTTGTGTGACAACTGACTAGTCAAAACAGTTCGTTGTATCCTACATTTGCTAAAATTGAGTGTTGGCAAGCCCTTGAAATTAAAATTGTATTGTTGGCTTCCGTCACGATCATTTAACACTTTAGACACTAGGGTAGTATTTTTGTCTCAACATTTAAGGGAGTTGCCTGTGAATTTTGTGTTTCTGAATACAACTTAACTGCAAAAAAAAATGTTTAAAGATGTGATCATTAAATTAAATTGAATATATGAAACGGTTGCGTCCTGTACAGGATCAATACGCATGTGTGTGTGTGTGTGTGTGTGTGTGTGTGTGTGCGTGCGCTGCCGGTACAAGGATGTGCCTTTATACAGCAACACACAGAGGAGCGGGAATAATGGTGGCATTCACATCAGGATCTCGTTTATGATGTCCGACAATGTGATTGTGTTTCGGTACACGCAGACGCTACAGTAATGTTTCTGTAGCTTCTCTTCACGTTAGCATACTCTTGCGTGAAAGCCTCCAGCTCTGTTTTTATAGTCTAATATGAAAGAAACCGGTCGTATTGTGAATGAACACAAGTAAATGCGTGTTTGCCCTTTGAAGACTAAAATTCATCCAAGTTTTAGTTCAGTGTTCAGTTCCTACCTAACAGTTAACACCCAGCGTCTGCGCTGTTAATAACATTAGGTTAATGATTTGCAGATAAATCGCTGTGTATCGTGAGAATTATTCAAAACACCTAAATACATACAATGCACAAAATTAGATTTTTATTGTGAAATTCAGCGGTGCGCATAGTAAGCACTGAAGCTTAATGGATTAATACGTACCTGGCAGTACGTTCCATTGCAAAGTGTTGGCTGTGGAGAGGTTAAGTTTCCCACCATTGTAAAAAAAGGTGAGCCTTAGTTATTGAAGGCCAGTGTGATGCGGCAGCGCTTTATATTCACTTTCCACTCTTGAGATTTCGGGGGCTTAGGCAAAGTGATTAACAGAGTTATCACCAGAGATACTAACCTCTCACTCACTTACTGTGGTGAATAAGTGGCTGCGTCGAAGAAACGGAACTACGCACAATTAGAAAGAATTGGTAATAACAGTCAACGGTCGAATGGCTGACACTTCTGCTTCATGTTTGTAAGTACCTCCACCCCCCCACCCCACCCCCACCCCCACCCCCATGGTTCGACAGCCCTACTGGGCCTAGGTCTCCTCGTTGAGGTTTCGAGATCGCACACAGACACACCATACTCGGTAGGATTCCTCTGGACGACGGATCGGCCCGTCCCAGAGACCTCTACCTGACAACACACAACACTCACAAGACATGGACATCCATGCCCCCGGCGTGGTTCGAATCCGCATTCCCAGCAAGCGAGCGGCCACAGATCCACGCTTTAGACGGTGCGGCCGCCGGGATCGTCATTTATAAGATCTCGGGCTCAAATTTCGGCCCTAAGACCGGCTGTTATATCTGAGTTATTTTGTTGTCTTCCTCAGCCCCTCCTTGCGAGTGCTGGGGTAGGGTGGTACCTTCAATTGGGCCGACGTCGTTTCCTTCCACATTCTTTCAGTCCCCTTATTTACTAGCGTTATCTTTCAGTGATTCGTTCTGGAGTATTCAGAATTTTCAGTCACAGTCTAACCTATCTGCTCTCTTAGTGACAGTTCCAGGGTCGTTGTAACTCGTACAGCTCCAAGTCATGTGACACTTGACGGTGAACTCCACTGTACCACGTCCAACGTATGAACACGTTAATTCGCTATGTTTCACATTGGTTTTTCCTATGCTGTTGCCCTGTAGTGGCTGATCTTTGAACGTCAAAGATTTTAAATTTTATGGAGAATTAAGCTTGACCGCACAGTTCGAATTCAGTTGAATAATTTGGGTTTGTGTACGTTGATTGCCTTGGAGAGGACTGCGGATAGTTGCTCTGTCACATAGGTCAAGTTAGGTTATTGTTCAGTAAAATCTTCTCGGGCAGACAGCCGCGTCGAGATGTGTGGAAATTTGCCAACGTTTCATACCTTGACGTGGCTGTCTGCCCGAGAAGATGTTATTGAATTCTGTCGCCGCCAAAGCTTCAAGACTTATAAGTGTTTATTGTTCACCATTGATACAGATGGTTGGTTTCACCGCCCGTTGTTCGTACCAAAATTTGCAAGTAGCTGTGCAACAGAAGCCACAAAAGAAAAATGTTGGTGCTTTTATTTTGTCTCTAATGAACATGGTGTTCATACGCTGTAAGTTCATATCGTCATGAAAAGAAAACCTTCATGCTGTGTTTATTGCATTAACACTTAGATACATCCGCCAAGAAAATCATCTCACCGGTAAGGTTCGAACGATTTTTATCCCTGAAAAATTTCGTCTCTGCTTGCAGCTCGTTTTGCTGCTGGATAACCGGTTATATACATTTGTGAATCTGATGCAGATTTATGTGGCGAAAGTTCAAATTACGAGTTACATCGTAACAAAACACACGCCGGAAACTTCGCGAAGTACGAAGGGAACATAATTGTGCTGTTTATCCAGGAAAATGCTGTGTTTGTCGCGAATTTTACGTTTGTTAGGTATTTTCCTTGCCTAAAGAAATGTGAAAAGAGGCGTGAGATGCCACCTTGCAGTCTTTCTACCAGCTGAACGATTATCTTGGAATTTAGAATAAGCATTATAACACTGAAAAATGCGCAAGAAATGTTGCCAGTTGATAAAAATACACATATTGACTGTACAGATATGTGAAGTTGTATCTGAGTTTTAAAGTGTCAGAAATAGTACTTGTACCGCCCTAATATTTTTTTCTGTAAAGGTAATGATGTCGAAAGTGATGATGATGATGATGATGATAATAGTGATTATAGTAATAATAACAGTTGTAGTCCATGCTGTATATAACATATTGAACCAGGACATCCGAGCAAAACCAAATGAAAATCTTGCTTTCACATTGCATAGTTTCTAGTTATACAGATGTGTTTGTTGTTGTTATTATTATTATTATTATCATCATCATCATCATCATCGTTTTACGAACTTAAAATTTGTCAGATACAACTGAAAGTTCGCACGGTCGCCATGTTGGTAATTCCCCACTTATAGTTTTAAGTACTTTTGTGATTTATCTCTGTGACAGTTATACATTTAGCTCCAACATGTTATCAGTTGTCGCTGTTACATCGGGAGCAAATGAGGTTTTTTGCTCTTCCGCCTTGTACTTTACATTCTAAAAATAATATCTAATACAAACTGCATATTTTTCGAAGACCTGTTACTACACATAGTTTCAAGATCCAACGTTGTCGCAAAGAGCGCTCTCACCTCAAAATTTCGTGCTTCCACCAAATTGTTACTACCGGTTTTGGTAATTAAACGTGTGATGGGTTAGCGTCCAGTGGCATGACCGTATCGGGTTACGTGCAGAATGTTTCAAAACCTGAAATGGAAGACACGCAAACAGACAAGAACAGATATCATGAAGATCTCATTAGTTTTTCTTTTTTATATTTTAGGAAAGAAAGTAGGTTCTAATGTGAGTTAGTGTCTCCACTGGGGCTTTATTCTGTGCTCGTCTGCTCACAAGCTCAGCACACAGGGTTGTCAAGTAAATTGCATTTACTGTTAGACTATAAACTTACATTATCCAAATCCAACATTAAAAACGCAAGATTTATGGGACTAGAAGTCTTTGCTATGGGAGTGTAGGAGTTCCTAACTCTTTGTTTCCATACAGGGGTCATCTTCAGAACACTGAAACTGATCACAACAAAATTAAAGCTAGTTTATAAATCGATAACTGACTCGTAGGTCTGTAACTGTTTTGAACTTTCTGCACCGATTACGTTTTGGTTGACTTGTGATATCGAGAATCAAGCCAAGCATAAAATGGTTCCTTCCACTATTTTCTTCTCATGATGACAGTTGGTTCTCTACCTTGCATTTTAATGCTGTTCTTGTATATAAACTGTAATGTAGACCTCACTAATAGGTAAGTGAATGTATATCGGACGTTGTGGAGGGATAAATTAATTGCAGATTTCGTAAATTATGTCACAACAGCAGCCTTGTCATTTGATTTAATCGCATTACCTGTCTGTCGGTTGGGGTGCAGTTTGTGTTGTGAAACTGTTTAAAGATTGCTGTGTTGCGGTATATTACTCTTTGTAGCCTGGTGTGTAACATGTGTACCAGCATTTGAGAGAAAGCCATTAAATTTATTTTCTCTTCTCTCATTCATATTAGAAGACTAGATTGTAGTAGCAATTGCGATGAAAATATAGTCACATTATTCGAAAGACAGGTGACAGTTAACTGCACAGGGCATAGGAAGTTATTTTACTAGTAAAGAAATTACCCTCTTTATGTAGACCCCGAAGATTCATTAACGCGGTTACAAGAAACCCCAAAGGGCCCTGTCCTCATCTACTGGAATCCAAACTACAACCTGCCTTGTTTCCTTAAGATCCTATTTATTAGCAAGACGTTTCCTATGTGTGTATGGATCTTCCTAGTTGTCTCATACTTCGAGGGTTTCTGACTAAATTTTGTGTTTTTTCCCCCATCACTCCCTTCCTCTTTGACAACTCAAAGGACAGGAAAGTTCAGTCACACATGTTCCACTGGGCGAATTGCTTGCGAGCGAGTACAGCACAGTTGTAGTGTTCTGAAGGTGATGATGCTTTTCCGAGTGCCTGTTGTTGATTTCCGGTTTCCGGGTGGATGTTAGTATTTCCAGTAGGGCTGAATGCAGAATGGCCCTTTGACTATCACAGTTTTGCAGGTCAGGTCAGGTCAAGCTGTACGGGATGGGGTTGCAGTTTAAAAGGCCCTGAACTCTTGACATTCAGCTCAGTCTTCTCTTCCTGTACCAGCAGCATCAACTACGCATGAGCACTAGTTCCGGTCTTGGCGCATTAAATCACCAGCTTCCTGGATCCTCTCGCCAACATGCAAGCATTCACCATTTAGAACGCTGCTGTGTGTCTGGGTTCACATTGGCGTTGCAATGGATTTCTTTGTGTGAGATGAAACTGGCCCAAAAGTAACTTCGTATTAAGGCTGTTATTTGATGAAGTGGGCGAGTTATAGCAGTGCGACTCGTGTCCTTAAGATAAGGCCGACCAAAACTAACTTTATGTACCGCCGTTTACTTAAACAGTTTTGGGGTATTTTGGGAATTTTTACCGGGTTACTTTGGCTCAATAAAAATTATTGTAGTGTGGATTTCGAGGTTTATCTCTGTATCTTCTGTCACACGGTCTAGCGCGGCTATGATCCGCTCATCAGGCCGCCCACTTGAGTTACTAATACTATTTTTCTCACCGGAACGACCTTGTAGTTTATTAGACGAAACTGAATAACTATTTTCTGTATACCTGGAATCACTAATTTGTAACACATGAGTTCGTCAGGTCTGTTGACATAGCTAATTTAATATCGCATACGAAAGCTCACCAGTTCTTCCAATTGTAAGGTACCAGTGTGTTGGTGCATCATATTTTGAAATACAGAAAAAGATGTCCTTGTAGCACTTTCAAATAATCGCCGTGTTCATACTGCTGGAAGTGTGACGTCAGAATGCCTCCATCTGGAAAGTAACGGAACGTACTCTTTCCTCAGGTTTCCTCATATTAAAAACCATTCATGCATACAGTGTGTGTGTGTTGTGTAGGGATGTTGAACGTGCAGTTTCGTTAAGGACGTTTGGTTGGTCTGTATCCTATCGACATGTCTATCGAACCAGCTGCATTGCGTAAAAGTACTGTCATGCCAAAGAATGTGATTTTAACCCTTTGACGACCAAGATCGAGAGACAGACAGACAGACACGTAAGTAACAGCAGAGAATACGAAAGGCAAGTCCTTTAAGACATGAGAGGTTCATGCTTTTTTGTTGCCCGGGGGTGTGGAGGGGAGGGGCTTGTAGTGCAGAATATTAACCTCAATCTGTTACGAGGTTTCCAGGCTTCGCCTGCTCGTCCTTCTACACAAAGTGACGTTAAAACGAATATCTTAGAATGATGATAAGTAGAGCTCTGATATGAGGGTCTCAGATATTTTTTAGTTCATGGTGAGTCCTGAAAATGCAGGATAATTTGGTGTTCATTAGATTAAGGGGTTCATTTTTGATAAATTTAAACCTGGAGAGTTCTTAATCTTTTAAATAAAGTGGTCTGAATTATATTTAAATATTCAATTCGCAACACGCAGTAAAAACTCTAGCAAATGCTGTACAAGGCAGTAATCGCCATTCTGCAATGTGTACATAACATATAAATATGCTGTATTTAGAACATAAACTTTTTTTAATGTTAAACTTGCTGGTACGTAAAGTAACTAGTGGGCTTTGAACGGATAAGAAGTTTACAGTAGGAACCTGAAACTTGTGCTTGATCTCGGCATTTGCTGGAACACAGGCGAAAACAAAGGAAACCTGCATTCCTAGGTTGTAAGTTATGCTGATGTCTTGTGTGGCCCCTTGCTGTTCCTGTGTGATAAATTCATAATAAAAATTTAAGTCAATATTTTTAGAACTTCTGGTGTTGGGTTTTATCTCTTTTGCTGAACAGTTTAACAATATGAAGGCGATTGAGGAACAAAGAGAGCGTGTCCGTTTAAGAGACCATTAATTACCGTAGATCTGTTTAGGTCTGCAGGCCAACTGCAGTACGTGATGGCTGAAGCTGTTGGTATCACGCCAGTATCACGTAACGGTGTTTATTGTTCGCGAAATGAGTAATTATCAAGGTTGGCGAGACGGCTAGGAGTTTAATGAGGTCTGGAAGTAGGAGTAAATTAGCTATACTGGGAGAAGAGGGCAGGTACTATTTGAAACGTGTAAGTCTTGAAATGGCCTGTGAGATAAAACCGACGTGAACGAAATTGTCGACGAATTATTTACCAGTAGATGTGAGGTTATTAGGTTCGATCATAAAACGTGTCTGCCATGGAGCCGGCGACACTGCATCTTGTCAATGTGCTAGCTGGTACACAGGCTTAGGGTCCTTTTCATCCTACTTGCTGTCCTTCCTTACGGTAGTAAATTTGGCCTGTCAGATCACGGCGCTGTGTGTTTGTGAACGTCTCGAGCAACTGATCGATTTTCATAGAGTTCTGCAGAACATTGATCCGCTGGAGACCCCTCCAGTGTCGTCCACTTTCTTTCTTGTAGTTTTGTTAAAACAACATGACCGGGCCAGCGAATTTTTGAGGTGCGAAGAAAACTGATGCCTTTAATGTCGGGGCTGGAATTATGTGTGGCACTAAATCTCCCCAGAATATGCCATCTTTAATGCCCTGTGTTTTATCTGTACCCGTCTGTGTACCTATCTATCTATCTATCTATCTATCTATCTATCTATCTATCTGTCTATCTGTCTATCTATCTGTCTATCTATCTGTCTATCTATCTATCTATCTATCTATCTATCTATCTATCTGTCTGTCTATCTATCTGTCTGTCTATCTGTCTATCTACCTACCTTTCTATCTATCTATCTATCTATCCATCTGTCTATCTGTGTGGCTGTTTATCCATCCATCTATAGACCTGTGTATGTACCTATATGCTAGTTTTTGTAACATGTAAATTAGCAGTATAGCGCACATGGGAGATTTTTTCTCTAAAAGATATGGGCCATTAGATTTAATCATATGAGATTTGTATCGAGAAACAAGTTCAGTGTTCCTACTAATTGCCGGTCCCAGTGGCTGCACAGTCTAAGGCGTGGGTCTGCGCCCACCGACTTGCTGGAATTGCGGATTCGAATCTCGCCGGGACCATTGATGTCTGTCTCTTATGAGTGTTGTGTGTTGTCAGGTAGAGGTCTCTGTTGCGGGCTGATCACTCGTCCAGAGGAGTCCTATGGAGTGTGGTGTGCCTAGTTGGGTGTGATCTTGAAGCCTGGATAATGAGGGGGCCCTGGTCCACTAGGGGTTGTTGCGCCATGGGAAGAAAATTTTTAGCTATGTATGAAACTTTTTTAACGCATAAACGTGGCGACGATGCGAAACGTAGATATTAGGACTATGTGCGATAAATTTAATGTGTACAAAGTCTGAATATTACGGTTTTTCTTACGTGACGACGTGTAATTTGGTATACGGGTACGAACGCTTTTGGCGTGCCTGTCTACCAGACCACACAGCATCACATCCTAGAAGATTATGCCCTGTCTGTTTATGGTCCAGGAAACTATAAATATCACTGTGCAAAATTTTGTTATCTCCTATACGAGAATTAAGAAATGTCGTTATAAGAAAACGAGGGGTTGAAAATTTATGGAGACAGAATATTGGCTGTTCATAAAGAAATACAGCACAACAGACCTGGTATGACACTATCCGACAGCATATACAATACGTGCGTAATCGATACATTTGTAGCTGTACTTGATGCCCACTATATCGAAGTTATGTCGAAATAGTATAATAGCAAATCAGAAATAAAACAGCAGTGTCTTGTATAGTTGTCTGTGTCTTGTATAGTTGTCTGTGTCTTGTATAGTTGTCTGTGTCTTGTATAGTTGTCTGTGTCTTGTATAGTTGTCTGTGTCCACGCCATTAAGGCATGTAGGAGGAACAGCGATACATCTCCACCCATTCTTAACGTCGGTGTTAGATGAAGGTCACCGCCGTTTCACCCCTGGGAAAGAAACTCGGTGTCCGTTTAATAGAAAGCTGGTGAGCCCCTCAGCCGGACTAGACGTTTTGGAAATGAGAAAAATCTCTTTTCCGAACCGGGATTCGAACACCGGTAGTGAAATTTGGGTGGAAAAATGTTAATAATGAGAAGTGTTGTAATGTGAAGTCTTCACCTGATCTTGGGGTGGTCAGATGTAGGATGAATTTGTGTGGGGGGTTTGGGGGGGGCGCACGCGTGGTGAAGGTGAGAAAATTCTGGTTGGGAATTCTGTAGATAGTAAGAGTCCAGACCATTTTGTGTGCTAAAGGAACCGCGATTTTACTCAATATTCCACAGGAACCAGACGGGTTACCGTGGCCCACCAGCACTCCTAATCCGACAACCTAGCGAGGTAATTTAACATAACTCCCGAGAGGATATAGTATATAGTCATTATATTCTGAGGGCCGAGAATTTCCATGTATGGAGCCGTTAGTGGAATATTTGTTGTGTCAGCGATTTAAACAAATTTCACGAGTAGAAGTCGGCAGATTACATCCTTCATAATTGTAGTTCGTGATATTTGTCTGTGGTTCTCGAGTTGTTACGTAAGTACCCACGGACGGACAGGCAGAGCAGCTTTAATAGGAGCTCTGCCAGGATGCTAAGGCGCCTGCCAAGTGTGCATATGAGATAACCATCCTGTCTGGGTTTGTGTTTGTGTGTGCCGCCAAACGTCGTCTTTTTGGTCCCACTGGCAAGCCTTCCCGAAACGTAACACAAACGTTATGCCACTGGAAGACACCCGAAGGCAGAATTGCTTGGATTTCCTGCAATCAATAATCATACCATGGCGGAGCGCGAACTTGTCAGGCAGAAGCGACAGTGGCACCCCTTACTTTATGAGAGTCGTAAAATGATGTAAGGAAAATCATATAAAGATAATCAACTTAAAACTATATGACGGTCGTACGAAAATCTTCCTTAACCTGTGATTTTATGGTGATAATTAAGAAATTATTGGAGTTGGACGCTTGTGATTTGGTGCGCAGTAAACGATATTTACCTACTGTATATGAAACACTGTTCGTGAAGTCAACATATACAGACATGATGACTGCGCGAAGCTGTGACGTTATGAACTACGTGTTTAAACTATACAGGGTGTTACGTAAGAAGCAAGTTATTTTAATTAACAACGACGACAATTATAACTATTGCTACTGCTGCTGATGCTACTACAATACTACTACTATACTACTACTACTACTACTACTACTACTACTACTACCACCACTACTACTAATATTACTACTACTAATAATTATTATTATTATTATACTTAATTATGGCTGGTGGGCCAAGACCTTCTCACTGTCGAGGCTTCAAGATCGCACTCGGACAAACCACATTCGGTAGAACCCCTCTGCACGAGTGATCAGTCCGACGCAGAGACTCGCGCCCTGGACAGTACGGCCACTGGGATCAGCACTGCTGGTGCTGCTGCTGTTACTTTTGCTGCTGCTACTACTACTATTACTACTACTACTCCTACTACTACTACCACCACTACTACTATTATTACTAATAATTATTATTATTATACTTTATTATGGCTGGTGGGCCAAGACCTTCTGACTGTCGAGGCTTCAAAATCGCACTCGAACACACCACATTCGGTAGAACCCCTCTGCACGAGTGATCAGTCCGACGCAGAGACTCGCGCCCTGGACAGTACGGCCACTGGGATCAGTACTGCTGGTGCTGCTGCTGTTACTTTTGCTGCTACTACTACTACTACTACTACTACTACTACTACTACTACTACTACTACTACTTCTTCTTCTACTACCACTACTGCTGGTTAATTTTCAAATTGTTGGATAGTCAGCGTCATTTGTGTGTTAGTGTGTTTATCCAAGTGACATGCATTGAGCTTAACAGGTATGAAATTCGAACTGGTGAGTCAAAGCACTAGTTTATGCTTGTAAATTGTGAAGGTAGAGTCAGTCGACTCTCCTTTCGCTGCGAGGTATTCAATTTAGCACGTGGACGGGTGATTAATGGGAAAAATGTTGATGGTTGGCGAGGCAATCCTGTCGGTCTCTTTGCGTCAGATTAACAGGAGTAGCAGCAGGTGAGTGGCCGGTATTAAGTATTGATACTGTCACTGCAGCGAGGTGACGTTCGTGCTGAGGCTAGCATACCGTGTGATGTGATATGAGCATCTACAGTTGTTTGTGTTAAATGTCATTGACATTGTTGCTTGTAACTCACGGCTTACATTTGGCTTTCATCTACGCCCTAAAGCAGTTTTGCCTACATCCGTGTGATGTAAAATAAGTAATCAGTGAATCTGATGTTTAGTGGACCGTACATCATTGTGACAGTTGAAGAATAAAAAACCAGCTAGATGTCACTTGTTATATTTACTTTACTTCTTAGATACTCAACATGTTTCGGGCATTAATATGTCCATCTTCAAGAGTTTGCGACTATGTTGTTGAAATACCACATTGGCCGGCATCCCGGATACCATCCTAGCCAAACCGCACCCTAATTCCAACACACAGCAATCTAAGAACAATACAGCCAATGTGGTAGTTCAACAACATAGTCGCAAACTCCTGAAGATGGACATATTAATGCCCGAAACATGTTGAGTAACTAAGAAGTAAAGTAAATATAACAAGTGACACCTAGTTGGTTTTTTATTCTTCAAGTTATCAGTGTTTTAACTTCACTATTTCGAAGAAATTATGTAGCAAAGACTACAGTCTCACACTCTCCAGTGCACTAGTTGATGATGCTTGTTCAACTTATGTGTACAGAGTTTGAATTTCGGGACAGTGCTGATAGGTCCAGGACGCACTTTTAGTTGAGATTTGCGCCGAGTGTTTATTAATTATACGTTTTGAAAATGACCGGAGACACCGAATATTGTACAAGTGTAGTCCACACAAAATGTGATGTTGTGCCACTTTAAAACGTGACTGTTAAGACGTTACACTTCATATTAACAGTAATTTAAGTGCTTAATAACATTAATATAGTGGGCCAGGATAGCATGGTCGCTGTAGCGACTCTCTACAGGCTGGGCTTTTCGGGGATCGAAGCCCGGTGTGGGCGAGGTTTTCCGCTTCCCTCCCAACCGGCCGTGCGGCCCACCCTGCCTCCTGTACAATGTGTACCGGGTCTTTTTCCCAGTGGTAAAGCGGCCGGGGCGTGGCGTTGACCACTCACCCACCCACATCTAACGCCGAGGTAGAGCTATACCTCTGCTTCCCCTCTGGGTCTTCATGGTCTGCTCTAGATGAACTTTCATTAACGTTAACATTATAAAGTGACAGGAGTATTGCAATTTGAGACTACAAGTTGGGACTCATTTACTCATTCTTGGTGGATGTTCCTGCCACAAGAGCTTAGCACAAGATCAGTAACTTTTATATGTGCAGTAAATGGAAAACGCGCGTCAGTACTATACAATCGTTCAACGTGTTTCGTAAATTATGTAACGTGTTGTCCTTCTTTATACTTGCATTATTATGATGATTGTCCTTGTTTACTCTTGTTTGAATCCCTGCAGAATGTCTAGTAAAATCTGCCTCAGTCTCTCCGGACGCAAGTAATAAGTCGAGAGTGGCTGTAGTGCCATTGCTAGGATATGCGCACACTGTGAACTGCCTGGAACATCAGATCTGTATGCTAGCGCACTTGCGTGCATTTCCTAACTTGTTTCTGAACTGTTCAGTTTTGGGATTGGTGTACAGACGTGAGTTCTTCATCGATTCCAAGCATGCAGGTGAACAGCAGGTCTCTTCTCCATTCGCGTGGCGTTTCCGAGATAAATTCCGATCATTAAATATTTGTACACCACGGCAGTACACAGATGTCTTTCATTGTGAAGGAACATCTCTTTTTCCCACTGATTCTCGTCAGTCGGGACCAGGGGGAGGTTTTGTAACACATCGTGTCGGATTGTCTAGGTATAGCAAGGTAACGCATTATGCATGTGAAGCTCCCTCCGCGGACAGGTTCATTAGTGCAGTGTGCCACAACATGACACTAGGTGCTGCTGCTGCTGCCGCCGGTCAGCAGTTTGATGTCAGGCGCATTATATGCACTCTCGCATCGCTCCACTGACATTTAAAGCACCGGCTGTTTCCACAGAATTGCAAGTAATGCACACGCGTTTTACTGCCGGCCATCCGCTCCGTTGTCATCTCCATTCCATGACAACTAATACCGTAGTCGCTGGGTTCATTTTCGTTGTGAAGTGATTCTGAAAATGTCGTCAGTGTATCTAAGTAGAAGCCACGCGTATTAATGTCGCCTCCAATAATGGTACCGTGAATGAACAAATCTGGCTTAACCGTTTAATCATCATTACTAACTTGCGTTGTCCTTAGCACTTCTCTTCGCACCGCGCTATAAACACACACTTTCTCGCTTATAAAAGCTAATAAATTAGTGCTGTATAGGGAAATAATTGGTCCTCATTCTGCGTCTCATAGAAATATGGGACTACAATCTGTAGGCAGAATGTATATTTTTATACATGAGTTGAATATGGGCAGGATCCGGTCTAGGCGCTTAGGACAATAAGCAAGAATCTTGCTACAGCCGGGTCTCGAACTGCGATTTCTCGGAGGTTCAGACTATAGTCACGTCACTATACAAACTCCACATCATAAGCACAAGAATCGAAATAACCGTAGAAACAGTATTAACCTTGGTGATAGTACGAAGTATAGGGACGATCCATGGTAATAATCGTTGTGCAGAATATCTGGACATGTACTTTATATTGCTAACGTGCTCATCGGTGGTGTTGGAAACGGCTGTCCGTGTAGCGTAGATAATGCGAATGTGCACAGAACGCAGCCCGTTGGTCTGGAAGGAAAAATCCGCTAGTTGTATTTTAAAAAGCGCTTCAAATAATGAATTTTTAATATCATAAGCAATGGTAAACTATATATATATATATTTAATGAATATGGAAGACGAAATGTTGATGTGTTGTACAGAAACGTCAGACATTGTGGTACCAAAATATTTGTCATTGACTTTTATGGTCACACTGTCAACGTTCAAGGTTTGGACAGTCCGGTACTTTGTATATCTGGAGGCATTTCAGGCTTCTGCCACAGAGTAGTTGAAGCCTTCGGTTGTCTGGATTCGTCAATCGCAGAGCATGGTAGTTGGTTACCGACGTTTCGGAAAAAAATCCGTTCCATCTTCAAGGGTATACAACCACTAACCTACAATCCTTAACATTCCAGAAAAGCGAAGACCTCGCCTGTTAAATCTTGTTAACGTTACATTGTGCTTCCATTGGCGCTTATGGCCGGAATGCCAGGCCCCAGTAGATCTACATTCGTATATCTCTATCATATTACGAGAATAGTGGTGTTCCGTTTGTCCAGTTTTTCCCGGGACGGTCCGTGTTTTATGGGTTATAAAGAGCCCCGTCCCGGTGAGCCGCAAAATTCTGTTCGGGACGCCAGATGTCGTGGGATTTTCGAAGTCATAAAAATACATTTCCTACAGTCCGTACGAAGTTTCGGACTTTCCACAGAGGAGAAAACATCTTTAAGAGTAGTACAGCCGTCAGCCAGCCACCAACAGGAAGAAATAGAAGAGAGAGAGGAAGATGTGTAGATTAGTGATTTGTAGAGTGTAGACTGAGACTGCGAAAAATGAGGAACGGACAGGTAAAGAAAAATCAGTAACTGAACTGAGTGTCTTGAGTTTATGTCGCGTTTTTTCTGTTTTTTTTTTTAATATTTTATATATGCATGTCACAATTGTTATCTGAATCATCTCATTATAGTAATATAAATAAACTACGGGTTTT
>Ga0123357_10004969_pt1 | contig 15789 bp, 11 predicted proteins | sample TergutEmb28metaG_FD_89873 | JGI IMG/M metagenome (GOLD analysis project Ga0123357, IMG submission 89873) | Embiratermes neotenicus P4 segment gut microbial communities from Petit-Saut dam, French Guiana - Emb289 P4 | ecosystem: Host-associated > Arthropoda: Insects > Digestive system > Gut ... | reverse complement strand
GTGTAAAAAGTTAAGTAACCAAAGGAATGAGATGATACAACAAATAAAAAGCACTGGCGGCAATTGGCCTGCAAAGAATGAAACACTTATAAAAAATTATGTAAACTTTTTTGCAAAATTTAAGTCTATAGAATTTATAGATTTGAAATGAGAGCTAACTAAAACTTAGGTTATGTAAAGCGTGTAATATTACTGTTTAATGGGGCATGCTGTTAAATAAATAAAAAAAACACACACACACACACACACCCACACCCACCACACAGATTTGGACTAAAAGATAAGCCAATGTGCCCGTGTGAAGAAGAAGAACAAACTGTAGACCATTTAATATTTAAGTGCAAGAAATTAAGTAACCAAAGAATGAGATGATACGACAAATAAAAAGCACTGGTGACAATTGGTCTGCAAAGATTGAAACACTCATAAAAAATTATGTAAACTTTTTTGTAAAATTTGTTGTGTCCATAGAATTTATAGATTTGAAATGACAGCTAACTAAAGCTTAGGTTATGTAAAGCATGTAATGTTACTGTGTAATGGGGCATGCTGTTTAATAAACAAAATTAAAAAAAAACCAAACACACCACACACACACCCCCACACACACACCCCACACATACACCCACACACACCCCACACCCCCACATACACACACCCACACACCCCCACCACACACCCACCCACACATACACACACACACAGATACACCTGACGGTAAACTATAAATTTACGTTATTTATGGTGGAAGAGCCTGAAATAAAGAGAGCATTTAAAAGACAAAGGTGAAAATTGGAGAATGATATGAAAATATATCCGAAATAATAGCATGGGACAGCGTGGAATGGGTTCATCTGGCACGGTACAGCGATCGGTGGCGGGCTGATATGAACAGGGTAATGAAACTACGGTATCAGAAATTTCGTCTCCAACCTTCAGAAGAACAAAGTTTGAGGGTGTTCGAAAATAGGGTGCTGAGAAGTTATTTGGGTCTAAGTGAGAGGAAACTGGAGAAAAGTGCATACTTGGAGTCTTCATGATGTATTCTTTTCAGCAAATATTCTTACTGTCATCAAATTATGGAGGATGATCGGGGTGGGGCATGTACACGAGTGTCTGGGGTGGTCTATATACACGTAAAGAGTAATGGTTTGGAGACTTGATGGAAAGCGACAACATGGGAGACCTAGTCGTGGATGGGAGGATAACATTAATACGGGCGGTAGGTCATGGAATTGATTGATCTGGCTTAGGGTAGGAATGAGTGGGTGCTGCTGTGACCAGTGCGATGGAACTGTGGGTTACATTAAATACCGGGAAATATTTTTGACTGGCTGGGCAGTCCTTAGCTTTTGAAGAAGGAATGTTCCAAGGAGTTAGTTAGTTAGTTAGTTAGTTAGTTAGTTAGGCCACTTGTTCTGCTTTTTCTCACGCTTGCTCGACCCAACAGTCCCTGCCACAAGGCACGTACTTGGCCGGTTCTTCTTCTACCAGTTGCTTGGCAATGTCCTTGATGCAGTCCTTGAAGGCAGGCGGTATTTCAGAGTCGCACTCCCAGTCGCGGTTGTTGCTGTGTGCATATAGGGCTGCAGGGGTGGCGTGTGTCACCCTGGTGGTGGTCACTATCCCTGTGTGTTTGCCAGCCAGTTGAGCCCACGTCATGATTGAGCTCAGCTGGCTGTTCGCGTTTCTCTCGACATCGCACTCGTTGAACTTCGCATTCGAGTCGAATCCCAACATGTAATATTTGGACTTGACGCCTGTGAACATGGCTGTAGCTGTGCCAGCTGAGTCCGGGACCTGCAAAAGTAATTCACACAATTGGTAGGGATCAGACGGCTGTGGGACGGACGCCGCCATGTTAGGCTTTGGGCAAGGGTGTGAAGGGAGAGCAGGGCTTGCTGGGAAGTGACTTTGCAGTTTGATAGATAGATCGGTACCAACTTTCGGGAGGAAGCTGCTGCCTCTGTCTTCAGGGAACTTTAACGTCTAATGTCGATCTGTAGAGAAGACATCGTGCTGTGCGTCGTAAACCAAGCAACAAAATAGTTTCAGCCAACACAGTTGTCTGGTATGATAACAAAAAGTTTTGCTTTACAAAACGCCACACGTTTCTACCCCTCAGGATCACCATCACCCGCAAATATATCAGAAGGGTGACAGCCAGATACCTTGAATTTTCATTCCTATGAAACAGGCCGCATTTTGCAATCTACTGACACTACCCCGCTCTATACAAAATCAACTGGACACTCTTTAATTGCATCCAGTACGAGGTTTTGTACACATCTGTGGTATAATGACGTCACGTATGTTGCGACATTAAAGGCACATTAACAGGCCACATTCAATATCATTAAAAATTCCTCGTATTTTTACTTTATCATAATAATAGTTCCGTAACTTTCTGTTTTACATTGTGTGTTTCTGTTAGTTTGTTGTATTTCGTATGTAAGTGTGACGCTGACCGTGTCCTACCATCAAGTTGTCCCTGTACCTAATCTCACCATGAAAACTGGGAGGGGGCGGTATTACAGTGTAGCTCCGCGTGTTCGTAACCTCAGAACGACCCACCTGTCTGGTCATCTTCAGGCCGGTGGGTGTATTTGGTGCGATCAGACCGAATTAAAGTCTGGTAGACCAACAGCTCGTTTAGTTCTGCAACACAGCCATTGCTATAATTTGTAACTAAGCGCCAATGAACAGAATGTACATACTTTAAGTACCACAGCATATGCTGGCCACAATTCACGGTGTGTCGAACCACAACAAACTTAAAGCTTAGTGTGCTGCACACTGCAGTCACCCAGTTTAACAGCTGCTGACAGACAGTCCCACAACATTTGTGCCGTGCTAAGAAACTGCCTAGCAGGCGGCCTACTGGAGAGAAAAGTGATACAGCTGTTTGACCTATACTGATGGGGCTGTAAGTGCTAGCACTAAATGAGGCGACTGAAAGCAAACAGTGGTGGTGAGAGTACAAGAAAACTGTTTGTGAAAATGTGTATCAAATTGTATCCAGTTGTACCGAACATGCATGCTAACTCTGTATTGCCAAACAACACAGCAAGGAACAAAAACGCACGTTTAACTCTTTGAAACCTAAATTAACCTGCATTAAACTTGACGATCCAGTCCGTACCGGGCAGTAAACACTCCGTCTCGGTTATAAAAACCAGCCAGTTAATGTTGTATAGGGAAATAATAGCTGTTTGTTCTGAGATCCACACAAAACACACAAATTACAGCTGTGTGGGCAGAACGTGGATTTGTGAACGATAATGCCGGCAGTACTTTTAAACGCCCATTACTCTTCAGTTAATGCATATGTCACCTGTTTGTTGACGTTGTATGTCTTGGAGAGGCCCACAGTGGGGAAGTGTTCAAAGGACAGCTGGTTCTCCTCGCCAGTCTTTCCCTTGAGCTGTCCCTTGTAGATCCGAGCAGCAGTGATGGTGGACATACCCATGCCGTCACCGATGAAGACTATTACGTTCTTGGCGTCACGTAATACGTTCTGGGGAAGTGAGGTAGAGAGTTTATAATTCACTGTAGGAACAGGACAGAGGGTAAGAAAAGGATGAATAACATGACAAGGTCACGGCCACCCTGAACAACGTAAACAAAAAACGGCAAATTTGGTTGTCAGCCGGTAACAACAACACATTAAATAGCAGCGCCCGTACAAGCTTCGGGAACCTAAGGTATCGGGCTAGAGGCTTAGGCAGAGGGCTTGTGTTTACAGCTGCGTAGGTGGAAAGTTGTGTGAGGGTGCATCAGAAAATTACGGTCAAAAGGAATTTGATAAACAGCAGATTGCGCATGGCGTGTGGATGAGTGTGTGTGGATGAACAAGGAGATGGACCGCTGTGGACGTGCGGAAAAATGAGAGCTCTAAAAGAAGGCAGTTTTAGCCTGGTGACGTGTACAAATGTGACAGACAGGTGAGGTAAATAAAGGGGTAAGGATGTCGCTGTCGGCGCACTGACGGTGTACATGGGGAGCAGAATTACAGCTCCACTGATTCTTAACCTCTGCACTAGATAGAGGTGAACATCACGTTCCGGCCGTTTCACCCGCGGTGAGTAACCTAAGTACCCTGTGACTGGTTGAGTCAGTCTGAACAACTGAAGAAAATAAGAGTCTGTTGTCTGTCAGGGGATTAGAACCGCGGATCGTCACTGTACCTACTGCGCTGTCACAGATGCCGAGATAAATAAAAGAAAATACAGTCAGCTGTGTATAAGATGCAATTACAGAGAGAAGAAGTGGAAATTTGAAATGACCTTCCACATAAATGGCACTAAGAATGGATTCCACAAGTGTGAAACCCCGTAATTGTAAGAACTAGACTACGAGATTTGATATTTTGAGTATTCAAAGGACTAAGACCTTGCCACAGAGCATGCGCTGAGCACACAATGTGCTATCGGTTGTTTAGAAACAGTACAGTTGAGTTATTTGAAACTTCATGTAAGTAGCTTGCCGTTTTATCCCAAACTGAGCCTCTCTTAATACGGCCACGGAAAGTACGCAATTCCCAACATTTTATATTTAAACTATTTTCTTTGCTTTACAAAGACGCAGTCACCATGAACTTTGTACAAAAATTCCATTTGTTTTCATGATTATCGACTTTCATCGGTCACATACAATTGTTAAAAATGACTGTCTGCTGTCATCCGAACGGTTGTCACCCGACAACACCAGACGTTCTCTTGATGTGCATTACTAACAGTCCACACGAGGTAGCGATCAGATGTCCTGATTCTTATTCTAAAGGTCCTAGATTCGACTCCTAGCCCGGAGGCTGACAATCCTGAAGGACGTTTCTGACATTCCCCAACGCTTGTATTAAAATGTTCGGACATTCCTAGACTTTTGTTTGAATATCCATGTCGATCACAATTCTCAGGTTCGTCCTACCCTCAACACTGTGACACTACAAATTCTGTTTGACAGACCAACAGTGCTGGTCGCTGAATTCTAATTATTTTGTTCTTACTTGGCGACTCAAACTCAAAGCCTCCTGCAGGCGGGACTCTCCATACCGCACCCAGTGATTCACTTCCTCTACGGGACTGCCTGTGATGGCGGCAACCAGCAGCACCAGAATTCCCAGAGCGCGTCTGTTCGACATGGCGAGTTGCGATCTGAAATCACAGGGCATTTTGTGTCAAGCTGAGACAGCTACGCTTAAGCTATGCTACTTAGTGCGTTACGCAGCTGTTGCAGCTTTATTTTCGCCCGTTTGCTTGAACGTGACCAGTTAAATTTGTGTGTGTGTGTGCGTGCTCTTCATAACGTCAGTTTCATGGTCTCTCGGATTTGACGCCACTTGAAATGCTGTAATCTGTGACCTAGTGACCAGACGTGACCCGGCAGACTTCATTTTCAACATGCCTGACGGTTTTGCCGATGCACACGTCGATGTAATTTAATTGACAGTCATAAGAAAGGTATGGTTTTTCCTTCGCCGATTTTCAAGAAAGTCACAAATGTTCAGCGTAATAACGTGCAGATCTCTTGCACCGAATTTCACTCAAATCGGGCCAAAAATGTGGGCAGTACAATTACGAATTCCTCTACGCCCGTAAGTCAACATGGATATTGATACGGTGATGTTCCTCAAACCTACAATTAATCAGTCAGTAACTATCGATATCTGCTATACCGTGTTTTGCCGAAATATAATGACAGACATACAAAGTGGGACAAACATTCAATTACGCCTTCAAATAGCGTACAGCTGTCACCCCACGGCTTTCTGAGAAGGTCGCTCTTTTATTGATATTGATATATTTGTTAACTGCAATTGGGGTGACACCCGGTGACAGTACTACAGTACACATTTACACACAAACAGTACACAGAACAACACAATTAACAACAGAACAACAAAATTAACAACTTATTTGGGAAGAGCGCGGGCCATGCCCCGTCTTTGCGTGCTATACCCTGGCATTTGCCTTACAACTGAGGAAAGAGCACGGAAAAACCTCAGTCAGGGTAGCTGAAGGGTGCCAGCTGGCACGATGAAAACAGAATATACAGAACGGAAGAGAACAGAACATAACAATAAGAATACGCAAACATAACAAGAAGAGTACATAACTTACAAAATTAAACAAAAGTATACAAAATATACAACCATATATAAAATGATAAAAAAGAACCGAAAGAACATGAAGGAATATGATAAACGAAGAACATGAAGGAATATAATAATTGTATAGCTGTTATAATATGTAGACGACAGAGGAACAGACAGACAGACGGGAGTGATCCCCACATTTGCATTCCTTTGTACTTCTTGACGCACTCCTAATGGTGATGGCGCTCCTTACGTTGTTGTCGTAGTGGATATGTTAATTTGCAGTGCAGAAGAAAGAAGGATTCGCCTGCCCAAGGACCAGCAGATGCTGAATGGACGTTTAACGTCACTTCATATGCAAATTCAGAAACAGTCACTACAGCTGGAGGACAGAAGGAAAATGAAAAATGTCGTTGCTACACCACATGCAGCAGTTAGTTCTGTCACAACGCGACTGTTGCGTTCCCGTGTGACCTCGCGTTATAGAGACAGAATCAGATCGGGAAAGTCTGGACCGTCATCCGGACTGTACGTACATCGACACGTAGCGCTGAGACAGCGTACCAACCAACGTTCGCGTTGTAAAAATAGCGATCACCTGTTCATCAATCATGTGACAGGCAATTAGCGAAATGCAACACGTAGTAGCAGAACTCACTGTACTCAGTTCAGACACTCAGGAATCCTCAACAAATTCTTCAGTCTAAACTGAAAATTATGCAAGGAATTTATTAGGCTCCATTAACAGTTTTAAGGCCAGGTGAACAAAGCTAGCCTGCAGCAAAGTGGATGTCTGCTCTGGTTTGGCTTACGTATTCATTTCTTAATGGCTGTTGTACGCATTAACCAAAGCGTTACACACTGTTTCGACCGTCTTCACCAAACAACACACCGGCTGATCTATCGAAATTTCAAACCGTGGCCCTCTATACAGGTTACTGCTGTGATTATCTGCTCCATTCTGCACGTTGTAACGTCACTCCACAAACACGGTAAGCACAATATCCAAAAATTAATCTCTAAAAACCGAAGAGTTTCTGCTATCTTCGAATTTCTACCGCGCTACCAGCTGTCCAGCCTCTCTTCGTAACCCAAGCAATTCCGTGATAATGTCTTAACACAGCCGACGACTGCCACTTGCAAACCGCCAGCTACTGCCTAACAATATCCGCCTTCCCATCTCAGTGCACACTATAAGCGTAATGCATTTGAATCAGTGTCGTTGAACAACTTAAGAAGGAATCAAACCATCTGTAGAGACAGATGAGTGTCATGTGACATTTATTTATTCACCTTAAACTGAAGGTCGCTGAGCACTGCAGCTGCAACAGCTTGTCTCCGTGGATGCAGGCTTTCTACGCGACAAAGCTGCAGTGTTCAGGGACACGGTAAAACGGACAGCATTTATAGCTGGTCTACAGACGCTGCGGTTATGTGTAGTTGCTACCGTTGGTTTACTGCATGTGCCGAAGGACTGTAACGCTGAAGATTGATATGTGACAGCAAAATCTCCTCCACAGTGAAAGAAGCTGCTATGGCGACGTGAACGTTTTGGTTGCTGGCAGTCTGACTTCGACAAGAGACCGACAAACCCGCAGGTCTGAAGTGCCTACAGAGGAGAAGCACTGCTACACTAATTGTGGCAGAATGTGTTCTGAAGGTGTGCAGATTATTGTGTTTCGGGCCTGCGCAAAACTGCCGCGAAAAGGAAACAATACTCGTAGCTTCGTCATGTCTGTCCGTCCGCTGGTATAAGCGCGATCCCATCGAGCGGACCGTCATTAAATTGCGTGTTCGGGATTTTTTACTGAGAATTGTCGACACTCTTGGGCTTCTATAAAAGAAGAGGAATTTTGTTACCCCTGAAATGATTTTCTTCTCAAGCAGGATTCACCAGGCGTAGAAATTTTGTTTGTGTAAGGAATACTGCTGCAGGACTGAACACAAAGCTCTGACCCACAAGTATGCTATTGTAGGGAGGGGACTTGACAGGATTGTGCCCAGACTGCTGGCCGTCTTGACCCAGACCCTGACTGGGATATGGCCTTCAAACGACCCACATATTTCGCCCTCAAAATGACGATTTGGGCCATACCGCACTTCATGCTGTACATTACTGGAAACTGAGATTGCTGGGGCTCAGTTTGAATCGGCGTCATTATATGACGATGATGATGATAATAATAATAATAATTTTCAAGCTGTACAGATTGTCCCCATGTAGACGGTGAAGTCGTGGAGGGTTCCACTCATTCTTAACTGTGGCACTGGATACGATTCAGTGGCCAGCTTCACGCCCCGGCCGTTTTATCTCTGAGGAACGAACCTTCCGTACTAATTGAAATGAAAGCTGGAGGGGCCCCAGAGCTGGTCTGAGCGTTTGGAAGAAAGAAAAATCTCTTGCCCCTGCCGGAATGCGAACACCAGATCGTCCAGCCCGCAGCCCAGTCACTATACTGACTGACGTACAAGCTACTAATAATATTAATAATACAGAATTAAAGTCTGTCGCTACACACAGCATCAGTAATTAGACCCTATGAGAACGGAACTTTGGAGTTGCTGCTGTGTGTAGGGCCACACACGAGACACGGAAGAGACGGCAGCATGTAAAGCTGGCACCCTTATGGCGGTCACTCTTAGCGCTGCGAGCCAAGACGGATGATGGCAGTTACCACACAAAATCACATTAAATAACAATCTGCTGCGACCTTCTTGTGACTTCAACTGCCAACGGTCATCACGTTTGGCTGTTCCAGTAGATGTGGGATGTAGGTCAAGGTCATGTTCAGCGGTTTGAATTGCCACATTTTCATTTACCGTTATTGTGCTGGCTAAATAAACGCATTGTTACTGGAAAACTTGAAGACGGCATTTAACCTGAATTATATTTAAAGGTACAGTCCGTACCGCGCAGTAAACACACTCCGTCTCGGTTATAAAAATCAGTCCGTCAATGCTGTATAGGGAAATAATCGCTGTTTGTTCTCAGATCCACACAAAACACATAAATACAGTGTGTGGACAGAACGTATGATTTGTGAATGTTAAACTGGCGGTACATATAGTGACCACTGGATCTTAAAGGGACAGTGGTCGTCATCAGGCTGTCTAAATACTTCTCACGATAATATAGAGACACTGCCAAAGTTTTGTATTCGCTTGATTCTCGGTTTGGGATTTCTAAATTTATGGAAGACCCAACCCATACGTAATGTCTACCCCGGGTAACTTGTTCCCTATTAATCCGTCCGTGGGTGGACACTACTTGTTATAAGGTTGATAGTTCACTTCTTAACTCCTAGGGTAGTGCTGCCACCACGTCAACAATCTTTTCCTATTATTGAGAACTAATTCGTTCTAACTTCTCCGTATGATTTATCGGGAATTCAAGGATGTTGTACAGCCGTTTAAATAATTCAATTCAATTCTAAAATGTATATTCTAAAACAATAATTCTAATAAATAAATACCCAAAATAGCAGTTTATTTAATATACAATATGTTCAAGTTAATCAGTTTAAATAATTGTCTCACCTTGTATATATATATATATATATATATATCTACTCGCGGTGTAATTTGGAATTTTGAACTCAGTAAAATTAACTAAATAGTAACCAAATTTGCTCGGCTCTGAGTTTATAAAATTTCCAATCCAGTCAACACAACTCGCCTTGTATAAACAGAAGATAGCTGAAGTAAAACCGGATCTCAGTCTCTGCTTTGCACCAGTTCAATACAAGATGCACAATATAAAAGTTTCTTCAACGTGGAGGTAAGTAGCAACCAGCAGCAATCAAGTCGGCAAGTAATTTTCAATTGAGCGAGAACGGGTTTCCGTGCAGCAGATATATATATATATATATATATATACGTATATATATATAGAGGCGAATTGATGTATCATACATTCTTAAAAGTTTAACAAACTTTCCATACGTCACTATAGACTCTAAGATATGGTTAATGTGTAACGAGCTGACAAAATGCCGAGCTCGGTCATTTTTCGAAGTCCAGTGAACTGCCTTCGCTGCGCTGACTTCGCAAGAGTGCAGCTATCGGCAAAGTTCCGGGTGAGTTTCATAAAACTAAATCCAACATCTGTGTAGTAAATGAAACTCAAATTTGATATTCACTACACATACAGCAATCATTACATTTCATATCCTAAATTTCTTGTGCATGTAACGTGTCTTTTGGTAAGTGTTAGAGCAAACTGCAGCCAGTTACAGCTGTGACTGTCAGTTTACATTCGCCACTTCACCAAACACTGAGTAAAGCAAACAATCTTGCACAGAAGGGCGTAGAATATAATGAGGTGGACACCCTAGTAACTAACTCCACGGAGCAGAGACCTTCCTAACAAGCTAACAGACCCTCAGCTAGTCAAGAAATTCCCTGAACTTCATGGAACCCGAAGGTTCATTATCGAATTCACAACAGTCCGCCAAGTCTGAGACCTCGTGAAATGTTTTGTAACGTAGGAGTTTTTTTTTTACAGTGAGGAGTCGTTAGCACCTCGCCCAAAAACCGAGTTGTGTGACCACCCCTTGTCGACTGTCCACGACTTTTTTTCAACTTATTCGCAGCTACCCTCCATAATGGAGGCCGTTCCTCCATCCGCAACGTGAGGACAAGCCATTCCGTGGTGACAGGGACCCGCTTATCGTGGGAGGTGGATACTGCAAAAGGATAAAACGATAGAAGCAGCCGCTTGCGGTTAATGTAGTGAGACGATGGGGAAGGAAACGGAGGGCACTGAGAGAGAGGTGAGGATTTAAAAAACGTTGAATTCAAAGAGCTGTTTCCTTATTAAACAGGTTTCGTTGTGACAGCAGTTCGGCTGAAATAGTACTGTAGCAGGTACGGAAATTAAACTGCAACGTGTGCACTTCTGATTGGAGTTCGCTGGTGATCAATATGGCGACTGTAGTCTTGTAGGTTATGACGTCGTGTAGTTTGGTAGACAGGTATCAACTGTTCGGAGCAACCTGCTGTTTCTTATGCAGCACTGAACACGAAGGCAGCAGAGGCGTCCAAGAGATCATAATAGATTACCAAAATACACGGCATCATATCCGGAAAGACTGCATTATACTTCTTGTGACGTACACTTGTCTTTCCTTAGTTTAGTATCTTCAGCTGTCCGAAAATGTCAAACGAAAATTACAGGCGCTAAAAGCAGACTGGTGCCAGCAGTTAAGAAGAATGGAGCCGTGCCTCCATGCCCCCATGCATCTTGATTTGTGACGATTAATGCATTAATTAATTACTGATAAATAACTGTAGCCCGGATATCATATTGACTGGGTTACGATTTGGAAAGTCTGGGGTTCGATTGCAGGCAGAAGCAGAGACTAGAGATTCGCTGGGGGCCCACTCATGCTCCTGGTAATTGTTTACCGGCAGCTTTTGCCAGCGGGTAAAAGGGGGGGAGGCGTGAGGCTAACCGCTCATCAGGTTCTATTGCGAATGTTAAGAATAAGTGCAGCTGTAGGTCTGCACCATTCTGTACCGTCATGACGTGTGTAAAGTCAACTTTACCTTTACCTTTACCTTCCGTGTCTCTAAACAGCTTATTTAATTTTCTTGCATTCTGCAGCACGACACATTGACTTTTAGAAATTTGCTAAATATTGCTCCAAATTAGATTTTCACAACTTCTTATCGATAGCAAAGAATTTAATCCGAAGTCCTTTCTTCGCGGTCTTGGAGTCTCCAGGAGATTTGTTGTCTTTGGGTTGCCACGCACAGACAATGCAGCAGAGTTCGGATGGAAATAATTATCGCGTATTGTGGGTTGTTATCGAAAGTACGGAGTGTTTTTAATGCACGTTTAATTTTAATGCTAATCGTACCCCCTACCTCCTTTATTGTTTGAAATGACGTGCGGCCCGCCTCAAATTTTAAAATTATCTGTTTGGCCCGCTTAATACTTGCGTTGAAGATCCCCGCTGTAAAGACCATCTTTATTGTTCCCCTGCTTATTCCTGTGACGTCACTGTTAGCGAGACTCATTTCACAAGCACAAGCACAAATGCACTGTATATAAGTTCGCACAATTGTCTGACAGCTCACAGACAGAACCTTGAAGTTGCGCAACTCAGCTGACAAATGGCGTGACGAAACGTCGACGGAAGACAATTAAAAAACTGTCACAAAATGTCAGTAGACTATGTACTGCAGGAACCGAAGACTCAAACGTTTATTAGTTCGAATCTAGGTCAGACCGTTGCTGACTGCTGCTATGTGGGGCTATGACGGGTGGGAGTTTAATGACGCTGCGTCATGTGCAGGGCCCAGTAACGGCTGCTTGACCCTTGAAGCTAACAGCAACAAACACAACGAAAAGTCGGTAACCACTTACCTAAGGACACGCCGTCTCACCCCGGAAGGCTTGATCCATCAGCAAGTCTGAAACGTTCCACACATCAGGCAGTCGTGTCACTGCCTATTGCCTGCACGATAGACACAGTAGCCTACCTCTTGCTGTCATGGCAAGGTTTCCTATGCGACGGAATGTGTGCGACACAGATGGGGCTTAAAGGCGTACTGTTTGCGTCTTAAAGAAAATGATCATCGGTCATGATGGGCAGTGAACAGTCGTGTGTGCAGATTATGTGGAATATTCATACTGATCATGGACAGCAGGGGCACTTTTGAGAATTCAGCAGTTCCTCAGCTAGTCAAGAAATTTCCAGACTTTTATGAAACCGAAATTTCATTCCCGTGCTCACAACGCCCTACCACTTGACACTCCTCTTTATCTACTGCTTTAAAATACCGGGAACTAATTCAAAGGGTTAAGAAGGATCAGCCTAAACGTAAGAACACCGAACCAGCTGCAACACAGTCACTTTCGACGGCCGGAGGTTTCCCTCGAAATCACACCTGCCGCCATCCCAGAGCCTGTCCGGTGATCCCCCGCTATTCACGTTTCCTATTGCTGCAACACCAAACTATTGCACAATGTCCTACAAGAAACCTGTCTTGCGACCGCCACGGCACGCCTCGCGCTAGTCGACGCTACATTTTATCGTTTTATGCTCTGTTCACCGTGCATCCTAGTATAATCTTAGTAAATACAACATACTTAATAACTACTACAACATCATTAACTTAACAAACATTGCCAATAATTTAACAAATTTAAAGATAAATGAAAACCACAAAATTATAACTTTCGACGTCGAAGACCTTTATGTCAACATCCCCATAGATGGGACATTACATATCATAAAATCTAAACTACTGGAAAACAACAACACACAAATAACACAACAAATACTCACACTATCGAAAGTAACCCTGTCACAGAACTACTTCATATTTCAACACAAGATCTATCAACAAGAACAAGGCATTTCCATGGGATCCCCGATTTCAAGCTTAATAGCCGAAATATTTTTGCAACACTATGAAAACATACACGTAAAACAGCTCCTTGACACAAAGAACATAGTGCTATACACACGATATGTAGATGACATACTAGCCATATACGGCACAACAAGAATCCACCCCACACGCCATCAACACACATAAATCAAATAAATGATAACATAAACCCCACACACGAAAACCACAGGTCTATAAACTTTCTTGACTTGACAATAACACGCAAACAAACAAATCTCGAAATTGACATATATAGAAAACCAATCACCACCGACACAGCAATCGACTTCCTCTCAAACCACCCCATAGAACACAAAATGGCAGCCTTCAGATTATCACACCTCTAGAATGTACTCTCTTGTATTAGTTTCGGAGAAAAAACAAAAACATTGGGATCTAATACAAACAATAACCAGAAATAACAACTTCCCACAAAACCTTCTACAGAAATTAAACCGGCAAATACAACACAAAATCGACCTTACCCAAACTGAAGAAAAGGACAAAAAAAAATGTGCACTACATTCACCTACCACAGCCCAAAAATAAGAAAAATCACAAACTTATGCCAACACACAAACATAGGCATAGCCTTCAGAAACGCAACTACATTACACCAACTCACAAAACCCAAAATGCCAAACCAAACACCAGAACACGAAGAAAGTGGAGTTTACAAACTCAATTGTAACATATGCCATGTATCATACATAGGACAAACAAACCGAAATCTAAAATTAGGATTTCAAGAGCATACACGCTATATTAAACACAACGAACCCCAGTCAGCCTACGCCCTACATATCCTGAATTCCAGACATGAATACGGCAGTATCAGTGACACTATGTCACTATTGAAACACGTCAAAAAACAATCACTCCTACTACCACATGAACAGATGTACGTACAATTATTCCATCATAACAACCAACTCATTCCAGAACAACACCCAAACGAACAAAACCCTACGTTTCAACTCCTTCACAGCCGATACCATACGTCACACCTCACCTGACACTCAAACAATACTTCCACCTCAACCCGAACGAGCCAGTTTAATCCCAAACTGCATACCAGACGGTCGTCCACACATATAAGCCCGCCATTATATCAACAATAATCTTATTGCATTTTCTATAGGGACTATAATTATTAAATTAACATATTCAGATCATTTTAGAGATAATTTTTAAAGAATTTTTAAAGAACCTTTTAACCATGAACCTACCGAAAACTCTACATCAACAAAATGTAAACAGGTAAGCTTCAAACAACGCCAAAAATTGTGCAATCATATAAACCAAAACAAGTCACTCTAATAATATCACTTACATAATAATGTTATCAAGATTTTATCATGCAACTACAAGCAACATCATTCGTTTTAAGGCATAACTTTTTGTAATTTTAAACTATTAACTTGTCTCAAAGTGACATATACCAGGTATCGCATTGGTACAGTTAATTCTCCGAATGATGGGTACATGGTTGCCCGAAACATGTAGAGAATAGAAACAAACGTACATGAAAAATTTGTGCGTCAAATTAATTTATTTACAAAGATGCAAAACGGTAGTTATTTGTTAACAAAATAATACAACATGCCTCTTTTAAACTTCATGAAACAGTGAATTGGGAACTCTGTTGAACAACATTGCACTCGTTCTAATGCATTTCACAGCATTTTCCACAAATGTCGATGTGGCGTCACAACCAGAATATTATTTTTTCTCGACAATTCTAATATCAACAGAATTTGGTTGTAGCCGTTGCAACTAACACTATTGTGGGGCCCTGATGGCAGAAGGAAAGTTAAAGCGTCAGCTATTTTGGTCCGATCTCAACCGAATTTTGAATTTGTCGACACATTTTCTAGTAACTAAAATATTCCAATGTATTAATTAAACCGTCTTTACACAACACATACAATAACAGTTGCAATTATTACAACTATTCAACTAAGCAACATGTTTCGGCCTTATTCGGCCATCATCAGGCTTATGAAACTGTGGTGTTAGTCAAGGTACATTCAGTGGCTTTTACGTATGGGATCCCACGGTTTACAACAGTACTATCAATCTTTTTCGAATTGCAGATACTGTTTAAAAAAAATTATCATAAATTAAATCTGACATTAAAATGTTGTGTTTACTTTAAGAGTGGGTGTCAATGCGTGGTATACTGTGGGTACAATAGTGATCTGTTTGCGGGGGTGTACAGGGGCGGTTGTTCGTGTATTTTTCGTGGGCTTGATTGTTCTCTTGGTGCGTGTCTGTCTATACACTATGTTCTT
>Ga0123357_10004968_pt1 | contig 15793 bp, 12 predicted proteins | sample TergutEmb28metaG_FD_89873 | JGI IMG/M metagenome (GOLD analysis project Ga0123357, IMG submission 89873) | Embiratermes neotenicus P4 segment gut microbial communities from Petit-Saut dam, French Guiana - Emb289 P4 | ecosystem: Host-associated > Arthropoda: Insects > Digestive system > Gut ... | reverse complement strand
TATATATACAGGGTGTCCCAGGAGGAATGTGCCAGACTTCGGGAGAGTGTTCCTTATGTTAAAGTATACCGATATAACCCAAAACACCTATATCCAAAGTTGAACGGTTATGGAGACAATGGCCAGAGAAAAGTGTGGTCTTCTTGTGGTTCCACGTACTGCACCTTTTCAGCTGATGCATTACGTGTACACTTCAGATGTCCTTGAGACTGGAATGCAGTCAACATTGTGCCTGCGTGCCCATGTAAAGTGCTTGGAACCCTAAGGACGACTACAGCATTAATGCGAGTGTTTGTGTAGTTAAATGTAATGGTTTTATGTCACTCATACATTACATGTTAAGTACAGATATTAACATTACAGAAACAACATATTGCTGCTAGTTTTAATATGCATTTGGTAACCAATAAGTGTGTAACAGCTGTCAAAGTTTCAAACTTCTCTGGCCATTATCTCCGTAACTGTTCAACTTTGGATATTGGTGTTTTGGGTTATATCGGTATACTTTAACATAAGGAACACTCTTCCGAAGTCTGGCACATTCCTCCTGGGACACCCTGTATAGAGGTGCCTACACTCTTATAACCAATTTAAAAAAACATGTTCCTTACCCTGACCTGATTTCCTCATTGTAGCACAACACATCGGTATAATTTTTGTCACAAACATAAGAATATACAAGTTCAAATACTACACGCATTCTTATAACCACACTAGCCATGGGTAAGTGATCAACCTTCCATATGGGAAAATAGAAACAGAAGTTAGATAAGCTTGGAGTGCATGTGAACTTGGTGGTAGTGAAATATCCAGGCCTATGACAAATTTAACCTCTAATAAGTGGCCTACTAAACTCATAACTTAATCTGTTCCCATCTACGTTAGAAGAAAAATTTAACAGAAGCCTTAAATGCATTACAATTTGGTCTGAACATCATGGGGGGTCACATTACTGAGATATTTTGGACTGCTCAAATTTATTTTTTGGGGGAAGAAAAACAGAAGTAATTTAACCTCAACAGGGTTAAGTGTTAATGTCGGCAGACTTACAATCCCTTGCTTAGCAACTGGCTGTTCAGTTTCATTTTCAAAAGTATATTTGTTCACCTCCCTGCCACACTTATGTTATTAATACAATAGTTACCTTCAGATCGTCCAATACATGGAGCGCATCATAACCACTAGCACTGTACTGTAAGTCCCTACCTACTGCTCACAGGTTTAACATATTGGGGGGTAGAAGGAGGAAACGTGCGGACAATCGTGGCATGATTAAATGGCTTGTGGCTGGCTAACTCTCCCGTGGGCTTCCAATAGTACGGGCGATGCCCTTGAGGAGTAACCAACCAATCAGAGGCACTGCCAGACGTATACAGAATCACGTATAATTTTATCTTGCATGTGCCTCTGAAATAGAAACAAACCAGACTGATTAGTTGACAAATATAAAATTGATGCCCAAAGGTGAAAAACAGCAGCACTGAGTTGACAGAAGACTCATGTAAATAACAGCAGCATCCAAACAGATGCTACAAGGGAGAATATCATGCATACTACCACAACTCACACACCACATTCTTAAGCAAGGAAAGACTTGTGTTGAGAGTTGTCTGAACCCTCAGTGAAGATACTGAAATTTCAGTGACAGTGTTAACCCATCCACTTATTTTACCATCACAATATAATTAAAATTTCTCTCTTTGTCATACACAAGGCAAGGAGTTTACACACAGCACTCAGATCACAGTAAGGGAAAAGGTTAACTCATTATATCTTCAACATGTCACATCATGATCCAGCCTTCACACTCCTCATCTTTCCTTCCAGTGAGACCTGACAGCATCGGGCATCAGCTTTTCCTATTTTGTCAACCAGTCTGGCCACCGCTGCCACAATATCTTATACACATTGTTCACCTCCATACCCCAACTCAATTCTTCTTCTGCACAGTTTCTGTCATAGTTTTATGACAATTGTGGCCAAGGCTTTCTTTTTGAATTCCAGCTTTACTGTCACATGGGAAAACTTGGTAATACAGTTGAATGCATTTTCTCAGTGCAGTATGATCCTTTCCAAAACACTGACACCACCAGCGTAATGTCTGATATGCAAAGAAAAATTTCTTTCACTAAAAAGTCCTGTGAAAATGGGGTCAAACCCTGTACAAAATGTATACCACCAAAACGAAAAATAACACATTATTCCAGGTTGTTTCAACACCTAGATATAATTCATAAAACAATGCCATAGCTAAAAATGCGAAACACAACACAAAATTGCCTACAGTGACTTGCCTCCTTAGGTTTATGAAAGTGTGATTATCACATGCATAAGGGCTTACAGAATATATGCGTGGTTTACCAACTGAACAGCCACAGAATAAAAAGCTATGTTACAGGTAACATACACAGATGATTATTCTTTTACAAAATAACTCAGACAAGGTAAAGACCAAAATCATGACATTACAGAAGACCTGAAAATATGTATTCAAGGATAACTCTTGCATATGAACTGTAACTGGATTCTCTTCAGGGCATTAAAGATGACGATTACAAATAACAACTGCGGAAACCAAGGAAAAGATGTAGCCATGAGTTACACAGACACAACTACAAAACAAGTGCTTACAGAAGATAAGAACAACTGAAAGAATTCAGCAAAGGATCCATCATGGTAAAAAATCAATGGATGATGACAAAATGTTCCTTACATCAAGAACATTTAAACGCCACTTGATTCTTTCCCTTGCACTCACAATTCCAATTCACAAAGTCGTTTCACACAAACGTCATCTGGCAATTTTTGGCTACAAAATATAAAGAGATTTGTTTCACAAATATTTTGGTACCAACATTCACCAAATTGGAATTATGGGATAGCATGCATACACACTGAAGATTTCTGATACTATGGGTGTCAGATTTATGACCTCAAAATATAAGAAACACCCACTCTACAACGCTAAAGAGGAGGGGACATACAAGAATCGACTAGGCTTTCAAAAACTAAAATTTAACAGATGAAAATGAAATTTAAAAAAGAAAATTGTTGAGTCTAGTCTCATATTTGTTATGTGGCTACTGTGTGTCACTGCAACTGTTTATAACCCATTTATGTTACACTGGACACTGCAATATGACGCCATTATAAATCTGTCCATACAGTCTGTTTAATGCACGACATTACCACTATTCAGGAACATCCTTATATGTTTTTTGCGCACGAATAAATATGCCTACAATGACAGACACACAGTAATTCAGAAAATATAATCTGTGGAGAAACAGTTCAAGCATTTGTAGGGTCACTAACAGGTGCAGTCACATTCCTGAAAGATGTTGTGTACCAAACACTACACCCACAAACGACAATTCCTGCATTGCCCATGGTCACTGCATTCTGCAGACAGTACAGTGTTTCACACAATTTATAATTCAGATTGCATTTAAAAATATATTTACCACAAAGTACACACACCAGCACCCTGATATATTCACATATCAAAAAATATATTATCCCCCATGCTGTTCCAGAGCTCCAAATAAAATATGAACCCAGAACACATATTTTAATTTTATGATAAAAAACACATCACATACACAAATGAATACACATTCAGTCCTCCAGCAGAGATACACTCTTCATGGTCCTTGCAGGCTCCACCTAATGCAGCTACTTTTGCAGTCACATGATCAAAACTTACACCAAACAAATGATGAAAGTGCCAGCTATCACCAAACACTAAGTTATGAGTTTTTCAAGCATTGTCGTCACATCTAAACATGACCCCTCACAGAGGAGGTAAACCATTCACTGAAGGCTCAAGTCCATCAACATTCCAAAGCACTATACAATCTGTTTGAAATAAACTGACAACATGCAATGTTATGCAAAAAAATTACATTTGACAACTTAAAAAAGTGTGTTACAACAGAAGACAAGTCATGTCCAAGAAAAGGCAACAGGGTACCCCAACTGGTCAAATGTGACCAGACAACATAATTCAACCCCTTTGCTTCAGCGCAGTACTTACCTAAGCCACGTGCTGCTACATCTGTTGCTACCAATATAGATACCTTCCCACTTCGAAACTCTGAAACACAGTAATATTAATGATGTAAGGATGTAAGGGCAAAACAAAATGAAACAGGTCACTGCCTATAAAAAGGTTTCACTGAATACACGAATTATATTGTCGACACACACACACACGTGCATAAGAAAATGAAATAACACTGTAAATTGCCATAAACCATCTACAAAACTAGCAATAATCACAGATTCAAATTTCACATTATATCCTATCTGCCAAACCGAAAATTCATTCTGACTTCAAAACCTTTGAAAGATAAACTACAGAAGAGTTTAATCTTTGCATGGCCAAATTATCACACACAGGATGAAACCAGACTAACACCAGTACCTTACAAACTTTCCTACAAACCATGCAAGTACAATTTTGACAGAATGAGCAACAACACTCTTGCCAATCTCATAAATCTTATCTCAATTATATAATATTTACAGGTATAGTACCCCAGACTAATAAAAAACAAGACACAGACAGTCAGGACTCCCACGCCACCTACAGCCTACTATGTTGGAAAAGTCAAGAATATTTTGTAACTACTGTGTTAACCAATACTTCAAATATACCAGAAACAGTAACTTGTATTCTAAAAATTGTAATAATGTTTTTAAGTATTTTAGCCTGTGGCTGAAACTCTTGAAGAAATAAATACCATGGACAATAGTTGTGTTGATGGCTTTTTATTCCTTTAATTTAAAGTAATGCAACATGATGATAAACCTCAAAGCTGAAATATATTAAAAGAGTGGTGTACGTTAATCATATGGGAGAATTTTGATATTAAATAATTCTATCATCTAATTTGGGAAAACGTCTCAAGCAGTGGCATATTAAAGGAGTTTCACTGTACTTTCACCAAATTACAAAATCCATATTTTTTATTACAAATACTTTGTTTGCCAGCAGCCTTGCATTCTACAGAAAATGGGCCTTATGGTCTGTTAGAGCATATGACGCTTGTAAATATCCAATCTTAAGCCTCAGGAATTCAATCGTCAAAGTCAATATGTATATTACATTTCTAAATTCTTGAGTCCTAAGACAACTTAAGGCACTGAGTACTTTCATACCTGATAACACATAATCCCGCTCCTGTTGTGACTTGTCACCATGAATGCTTTTCGCAGGCCAGCTGTTAACAAGCAAAGATATTATTAATATTTACTGAAGCAATGAGTTCCAAATTCACAGGTGGCACACTTTAATGACGAAGGTTCCTGACCACCCCACTCTCCACAAAGATACATATCTGCCATTTTACTACAACACATTAAATGAACACTTTTCGTAAGTGCACTGGTCTTATCAAAAACCCATAATGAGGTTCCTCACATCTGATGCCTCATTATGTGCACAATCCTTGCACACTCACCCATATCTGCCAATGCTTCTTGTGATATCATCCACCTTCCTCTTGGTTTCCACAAATATAATAGTCTTACTTTCCTCTTCTTGTGATATCTCCTCCAGAAGCTTCAGCAACCTAAGACAATTCATTATCAGGATAAAAAAGTATGGCTGATGCAGTTACAAATAAAGCATGACTGTATTCATTTGTACATATCTTACATAATGACACAGCCATATTATCACTTTCCACACATCACAAATTAATTCCCAACACAGACAAAGATTTAATCTTCTCCACAGCACCTACACGTCTTGGTTCTTCTAAACAGTGGATATCATGGCTCTTCCCTTATAAGTGAAGCAACCTCAACAAGAAGCTGACCACTCACCCCCCCACCAAGTGCCAAGTTAACCCTATCATGCCAGCATTAAATCCCAGGTAATCTTACAGTTAGGAGAATTTCAGTGGCCACCATTACTTTGCATGTCATTGGTGAAAACTCCAGGTGAGTGGATTTTTAACCTTAGCATAGAGCCTTTTAAAGGCCAGCTTTCTGCTGAGGATGGAGCACTATTCATTTTCAAGTGCCAAAAGCCAGACATTCAGCCTTTATGACACAAAGAACATATATTCAACGGGACACCCTCATTTCCTTCTATCCATTAAAGCCAAATGCATACTGCACATCAACTGTGGTCAGCTCTTGGTGTAAAAACAGCTGAGGATGTGTGGGGCTGTAACTTTTATCCCAATTGTCTTCAAGGTGTGGAACAAAGGAACAACTTTGCTGCCTTCTATCTCAGACCCTGATTTAATGAACAAAATAAGAACCTTCGGCTTCTACTAAATGTGGAAATTTCTTGACTAGATGAGCAACTGTTCAGTAACCCTGTACTCCACGGAATTAGTTACATCCACACTACATAATAGGGATACAGGAGAGGCAAGTCAGTATAATTCCTACATTAGGGGTGGGCTGACGAACATAATTTTCTGTTCTCCAAAGTGTCCAGACCAAATTTGCAGCCCTCCAAGTCTCATACTCTCTAGGTACCATGGGTTCCTTCCCCAGCCTAGAGTGGCTGTGACATTCCTCCATCTAGTGACAAAGTTAAGACTGCATAGAGCAATACCTTCATTCTAACACATCTTTATGCAGCTGGTGCTTAAATGAGCTAAAATTGTTTTGGCTCTAAACAGTACAGATTGCAAGGGAAGATCTGTTTATCTGAACTGAAAAAAAAAAAAAGTATTATGTACTGACCTTGAGTGTGATGTGAGCAGACATACATACGCTGTGTTATAACTTTTACCTATCCACTGTATCCACAGCATGTATTAATCGCATACAGCATATTTCAAAAATGCCAGGCATGCAAGGAAGAAAACATTCCAATAGGCAGCATTCAATGTACACTCCACTGCATCCTACCTTTGTTCAAAGACAGAGAAGCAATTGTGTGTTAAATTTTGCGGGGATTAAACAGCAACACAGAAGTTGATGGAATGGCAGCTCTGCCATATGCTGATAGCAATTTCTTGCTAGAGAACTGCACTCTAATAAGCTATTATGCAGCAAGTAGTGGTAATTCCCTACCGATGTTTCAGGCTAAACTATCAGCCCTATTTTCTAGGGTCAAGAATCTTGGACTGGCCTTCTTGACCTCTGAAGATAGGACCGATAGGTTGTCCTGAAACATGGGTAAGGAATCACCGCTATTTACTGTGAGAGCCCAGAACAGCATAGTTCTCAGCTACTTTGCAGCAAAGCCTGAAATCACACAATTTCTTACTTAGTTTCTTTTTCATACTCCTGACACACATCAATAATCTGAAGAATATTATGGTTGGCTGCAAGCTGAAGTGAACCAATATTGATCTGGATGTAGTCATTCAGGAACTCTTCCGCCAAATTACGCACTTCCTTAGGCCATGTAGCAGACCACATCAGCACCTGTCGATCAGGCTGGAACAAAAAACACATCTTGTTAAATAATATATAAAATGAATTCTGCAGCACCCTACAGGACAACATACTCAATCACCAAACCTGATAGAATAGAACAAAGTTCAACAAAAATTAACTGCATACACTCATTACTACTGATTCAGAGACAAAAATTTTCAGATCTGCATATAGTAAATATATATTTAAGCCAGGAAGACAGAACAACAATTCTGCAAATAATTTTCATATAGTGAAATCTCCATCCATTCTTCCCATATGTGTTACCTTCCCCCAAGTACCTTAATTTCTTCTGATCCCAAAAAAAAACCCACATATAAACAATGTATAATTAAATCACGTGTACTGTTCCTCAACGTGTCATTTTCTAGCATCAGTCATTCTAAATGCTTTCCAAGAAAAAGAAGTCAAACATAATGTGATGTTATCCAACACACATTTGAAGAAATTTACTTACAATGATTGATTAAATTCATTTACAAAATATCACCATGCATCAGCCAAGTGTGAAAGATGGTTGAGCAGTGGGGATGACAGGCAACCTTAGTTGTAAGGGTGCAAACTGTGGACCATACTCTACAGTTGCTATTATCATATAGTTTCGCATCATTCTGGATACTTCCCTTCCACTTTGACAATTACAAGCAGTGTAATTTCATGTCATTATTCCTGTTATTTGTTATTCGTGCAAATGATGGCTGGAAAATTGTCGAAATCACACTGTTTGGAAATATAAAACACCTCACAAATAAAAAAACATGGATGACAACCACCATGTGCACCAAGTTGTTAACAGCACTGCGTGCATCCAATGTGGTACAAGGTACATGAGTCTGGTTGTTTATGAATACCTGTACCACCCATCTGCAAGATACGTTCTACAAAACATACCAATGAACTGTGCAAGTGTGATGCCTTCAAGCACCGGGCATGGCTAGATGCTGAAAAAGATGTTGACTTCAGTTCTTGCACACTGTAAGACAAAAAACTTGCCACATATGGTGTTTCCAGCATGGCTAAGTAGTGTTATTCATTAAGGGTGGCGACAGTAGTGGGGACACATAGGCAGACAAACATGATCTTCCAGTGACAAGTTTCCCAAAGCCCATGCCACTTTTGAAAGTTGCAGATCATTCCTTTACACCCTCAACATTGTTGAGCACGACACACACAGCATTTTGAAATTGGAAATGCATTGTTTCTATGTGAAATTTTAAGATTTTGAACTGAGATGATGTCATTACCCATTTCTTTGGTAAATAAGTAATTTGCTTGCAGGCAATAATGCAAGTTTTGCTCACTATTTTTGTAGGCCTAGGCATGAAATATAAGTTTTTAATTTTGTTTCATGACACGTTTAAAGTTTTTCTCACATCTGACATTTTCACACTTTGACTACTTGGTCCCCAAAGTTCCTTCAAAAATGACAGATAAAGATTTCACTGTAGTAAGATAAATGTTACACAAACATTTTATACATTATCCAATACAATATTAATAAAGATTAAAGTTCAAATACATATCCTATCATACACAGTACTACAGGCTAGTAGTTACAATATTATTTGTATGAGTCTACCCGAATCTGCTCAATGATCTTGCGTATCTGTGGTTCAAATCCCATATCAAGCATCCTGTCTGCCTCATCCAGAACAAGGTAAGTGCACCTCTTCAGGTTTGTAGTTCCTCTCTCCAGAAAGTCAATCAGACGGCCTGGTGTGGCAATGCATATCTCCACACCTCGCTCCAAATCCCGTGCCTGCATGAGCAGAAACATGTTGGGTCAACATCCCTCCACCATTTGTAGTAGTAGCATCACATCTCCTGCACCTGCCATACATTACCTGTGGTCCTTTAGGGGCTCCTCCAAAAACACATGTGTTGCGGACATGCGACGATGCTCCAAAATCCGATGCTACCTGTTGGATTTGTTGGGCCAATTCTCTGGTTGGAGCCAACACCAATGCAATAGGGCCATCACCTCTCAGTAAGCGAGGCTGGCTGTTTATATGTACGATTGCCGGTAGAATATACTGTAAAAAAAAAATTAAACTGACTTTGTTGCTCTAGTACATTCCACAGTATGTAATACATACAAAGAGCAGATTATAAAGGGAAAGACACACATTACAACCACAATAAATATTCCAGTGAGTGCATCAATTTACAAGTACTTTCAGCACAATCTTGATGCAACTGTATCACCACTCGAGTGATCATGCACTATCCTCAAATTCAGTGAGTCATTGTCACTGTCAGCATAACTCAGACCAGAATCCACTTTCTTAAAACATTCTAAAACATCTTCACTTACCTTACACCACATCTTGCAGAGAATGAAACAAGAAGCAAGCACTTATGACACAAACAAATTATACCAAAATATATGTGACCAAAATATAAACCCACAAAGTTTAACTACTTCCAAAGGATGAAAAAAGAATGCAGATATGATCATACAACAATATAAAAAAAAATATATTTCACAAAAAGTAATAAAAAATTTCTAATAAAAATATCCATTCAATTCCATTCAAGGTTCAAGTAACTTACAAGAAACACTACAGGATATCAAAGAAAGAATGGTGGGGAAGAAGTAAAGAATAACACTTGAGAGAAAACTGTGAAACATATTCAAAACATGTTAGCAATAAAGCAACTGGATGAAAGCAGAAACACTCACAAGGCATGGAATGCAAGACACCATGGAAGAAAACCAACAGAAGACCTGGCAAACATGTACAAGCCTTATGCAAAACGACGACAAATGTGTGCAAGTGTAGTAACTTCCAGCTGTTAAGTATAAATTAATTTTTGCATTATTTGATCGCACAGATTCTCGTGGTAAATGGAACATCTAGGTGAAAATCATTCCTTAAATTTTGCAGCTTTGTCATTTTGAGCAGTACTGTACACACAATGCATTTCTACGAAAAAAATCCATTTGTAGACAAAGAGAATTGCTTGGGTATGGGTTAAGGCAAGAAAAAGGGTAAAATCAAAGCCCAAGACTGAAAGACGTGAGAAAAGAGTATAAATCCTCCAGACTGTTATGTACAAGAGATGATATCATGAGTGGGAAGCAAACAAAGTGTCTAACCTCACAATAACCAGAACAGTAATAAGAAAAACAAAATGAAATGAAATGCTGTGAAAGATATTCCCACCATGCAACATTGCAAATTCAGTAACATATCATCATAAGACTTCATTCCATTCATGAAAACACCAAATATACACACAGTAACCCAAGTCAAGTATATGAAAGTTTCAGCCTGTTCATTCTATTCTTCAAACAATCTACAAATCTAACCATAACCTAAGATTTCAAATTGTTTGACCGCACCACCTAATTCAAAGACCATAATCTGGACAAAGGAACTATTTCCTGATAATGCAAACTAAAACTTGCCCACACATGAAAAACAGGTAAGTATTGGGTCAAAGTTACAGTTTTCATCAATTCAACTCCTTCCTTTCAGCAAAAAGATGTTCTCACATAGGCACAAAGCTCTTTGCTTTACTCACAGCCAGTGTTTTCCCAGAGCCAGTTTGTGCTATCCCAACCATATCTCTGCCACTCATAGCAATTGGCCAGCCTTGGGCTTGAATGGCTGTGGGTTCTTCAAATGCTTGTCTCCTGTAAAAGAAGTTTATCATCAATACAGCAGCATCTATCAACTACATCACAATAAAATTACAAAGCTTGGTATTTACCTGATCTCATTCATGACATAGTCTGGGAAGTTGCCCTCTTCAAAACAAAGGTTGGGATGTGGTACATTATTCCCTTTCACTGTTATTTCTTTGAGAGATCTGTACTTTATCACTTCATGCATGGGCCTGAAATAAATTTAACAGTGAAATCACAGTATTTGAATCCGTAACATTTGCATCCCTGCACAGACCTCATCTTACACTATGAACACTAATGTTAACTCAACAAACTTTACCGGTTTACAACATTTGGATGTGGTACATAGAAATCTTTGCGGAATGGCTGCAGGCTGCTCATGTCCCATCTTGGTTTCCTTAATCGTTCACCTGGCTGCTTCCCCTTGAGCGAGTTGCCTCCACCACTGCCACCTCCTCCAAACCCCCTGCCACCTCCAAAACTACCTCCACCAAAACCTCCACGTCTTCCTTCTCCTGAACGACCTCTGTCACGATTACGATCACGATACCTATAGTGTCAAAACAAAAAATTATAAAACAAGCAAACATTAAAACTCACTAATGGATTTTCAAATTCCTTCACATAGAAAAAAAATTACTACACAGTTTCATGGCCTGGAATATGCAATGTAAGTAACAACAACCAGGAACATCAGCAATTATAGCACTATCATATGAACAGCATTTGTGAATGAACATAACCACAGTAGCTAGAAAAACCGAGATCGCATTTTCACTTTCTATCATAAAATGAATTCTCATTACCTAAAACCAATGTCACCAAAACTAAACTTTAACATCTAACCTCTGTGACTATCTACAAATAAAACAAAACCTGTATGTTTAACCTCAAACATTACATACTTCTCATAAATTTCAGTATGTCAATTAACTAAAATTTAAAGCCCAACTTCACTGCAATAAGCGGTTTGTTAAAATTAATAACAAATAACATTAATCCTGACATCCATACATCTGTACCACTCAAATAAAACTTCTATGTCTAAGCCACATATGGAAATAGGATCAAATTTCACCCCCAAACTTTGGTGCACTATATATCCACACTGGTTTCTGCCAATAAAAATATGTGAAAGCCTCTAACTTCTATCAGTAAAGTGCAACATCATGGCCTAGCCTCGGTGACTATGCATCAATGAAAACCAACCTTAGCAAATGAACTTGATGCTAAAAACATTTGTGTTCATGGTCACTTTGTACCAATAAAATGCAACCTAAGAATCCACACTACTACTAAAATGTAACTCAAACACCTAATCCCTTTGGATTACAAGTTGTTCTCTTTTCCAGCATCTTACATACAAGTCACTAAAATGTGGTAACTGCAAGTGGGGTTTCAGTCACTTAAATCATACCTCAGAACTTGTAATTAGTGGGTTAAATTACTGTGGATTTTTATGTGTCTTCAATAATCTAACTTCTTCTTGTGACACTGGCAACCCTGATACAAGTGGTGAGCAACATTAAAGACACCACAAATGTTAAGACAATGAAGTGTGTGTGAGGACTGCATACATGCATATTGCTTCAGATTAAAAACTGAATCGCAATTTAATTCAAAACTGAGGTTAACACTTCCAATTTTTAAATATTTTACAGTGTGAGATATTGAACATACGTGTAAGATTATATTCAGTATACATAAAATAACCGAAATAAACATAAACAAGAAATTTCACTAAAAGTTGACACACATCACATCACTAAAGGTTCACTATGTACATCAGTATGAACACCACGCCAGGGTAACCTCTTTTTTTTAATTTCGTATATTCTGAGGTATCAATAGACTAAATGCTTACAATACGTTGCGGCTGGAAGACTAACTCCGTAGCCTGTCATGAAAACAATGGTTTACACGAATTCTGACGATTCCCGGCAGGATGGTTCGAATTTCCTATTAGGGTGACGACGATTTAAGAAAGGTCTGCTCTTTTTTAACGTAGGGTGTGGGAAGGGAAACTATCAACGCCTGGAGTGGCATTTATACTTTCGCCGGCCCGGAACATAGCCACCAACCACGATCAACCAAATGGCGACTAAACATAATGTAACCAACATTCGTACAACCGTGCTATTGCATAAATTACGCCTACTACAGCCCTCATATACCATACATGCTGAATGCAGCGTAACTGGGGTGCACAGCATATGAACGTGTGTGATCCACGAGCACTCACATGTTAATTACAGGAGATGCAACGCCGTAAGATTACTTCAACCCAACGTTGAACTGGACATAAAGAAAACTGCAACTTTCGAAGCCTGCTCCTGGAAGAATACCAAAAATATTTATAAACGAAAGCTCCTGGAATTTTAAAAAGAAGTCCACAATATGATGAGGACATAGACAATAGCCTACGCGGAGCTAATTTTCACATAATATCACGAAATACAACATTCACTTACCAACCCCGCAAACACAACAGACAGGTCAACTAAACGGGACCTACTTTCGGACATCCGTGCGTAGGAAAAAATTCTATCTGTAGAACGTATCTCCTTTAATTAAAAAATATACCTGTCATAAATAAAAGTATATATTTTACTCCTGGAAGAGTATAATGTACTACAACCTTCAAATAAGAATAAATTAATTGAAAACTAAAGTACTACTTTTCGACGGAAGCGGATATGCATTTACGTTTCCGTATGACGAAATGCTGCCAATGAACAGCGATGGCAAGATGGCAGATGGAATGCATGAAGTGACACGTTTTTATAAAAAAGGGAAAATTATCGATCCATATTTATTGTCCATAATCCAATTTGATTTGCCAATATAATGATCTCAAACATTATACTTATTTATCTTCGAAGTGTACGACCGACTTTAAAACCTGTTTCGTCTAGTCTGTACTTCGACAGAGTTACTACTTCACAGGTTTGGAATTTCAACGTTTATAGAAAGTAAATCAGGATACTCGTAATCACCACTACGCGCAAGGTAGTTCGTCTGCGTACCAGACGAGGTTAAAACGACCCAATACGATACGCCTACGTATAATAACATGGATATTATCATAGGCAATACTGATGGCGCCAAGTATATTTCAAACGGTCAAGTTGGTGAATGTAAATTGCCTACCTAGCTTTTATATCCTACCCTCAATGAGCGCCCGAGAACTCGTTTGAAAGAAGGATTAGGGTTTTTTACAGTATCACATTTCAATCCCTGGGGTCACTCAACTGCAGTACTAATTAATCCATGTTCCACACATTACAGGATTCTCCCAATCAGTACATTAAGTGCATAAGCAGAATAGTTGTATTAAATCAATTCTGTGTTTAAATCTTTATATACAAATACTTAACATTTGACTTATATTCTATATAGGTCCTATATGTCCTGAACGTAAACAGTAATGAATAAAAATAGAAATCTGCTGCTGTTCATGTTTTGTGCAGCTACTTAAGGTGCTCTTTCTCATACTTGAGGCACTTGACCTACATACATCACAAATTTGTAAACCAGTTTTTACCCACGTTATGTTTTGTATGAAACAAAAATTATGCCACCATCAGAAACTGAAATATTATGGTGATGCAGTGTGACATTGTCCAGTGTTTGTATCACTGATCCATGGTGTAACATACTATAGTAAATGATGACAAATATATAGTCTCAAACTCTGTTTGTCTCTGGCAAAGAGGGTGGAATTATTCACATCACAGAACTAAATGGTGAAGAGGCATGTAGCACATATACTGGTGAGAAATTTCTCAGAAACTTGCAGCAGTCATACAACATTCAGCCTACTACAGAAAGACCAAATCTGCATCCAAAAATACTACCAAGAAAATGGTGTTCAACAATATCCTGCAATGTTCACACAAAAGCCAATGCCATGTATTCAAAATATAATGGTTGAAAATGTATTCCTTGATGACATTATAAAATTTTGTGCAGCCAGAAACATGTGCCTCAGACCCCTGTAGTTCCACAAGATAGCCAGGGTAGTTCTGCACATTCCACTCCATTTCCACATGACATAATTTCACATATTCCTTATTTTACAGATCTCAATAAACAGATGCCTACCTATTGAAAATAATGAACATAGCATATCAACCAATTCTGTATACAGAACCTACAGGAAATCACAGGTTTTGTGCAAAATACAGTTTAGTTTAGTTTATTCTTTCATCCATTCAGTCACATATGTAACATAGGACACGTCAGTTACAATTCCACACATACATACAGTGACATAACTTAATGGATTTTTGGTAACCTTAACCAGAACTTGATTATATCATCTGTGGAACAGCTGATATAATGTTGTCCACTCCTCCTCCCACTTACATAAGGCTGACAACCTTATCACCATCCTGGACTATTGTCACATAATCTGGGAACCTTAACTTCCTGGAACCCTCTGGGCACCTCGAACCTGTAATGGAACTGATTTACCTTTTTACCTCTTCCCACTAGGCCCTGACTACGTGATAATTAGTTGCTCCTATCCAAGAAATAGCATGTAATCTTGAAACTGCTAAGTTCCTCGCCATGATCACAGAAGCCTGCCAAATGATCCTCTCTTAAGCCAGTGCAATCCAAATGATATGTGGAATACTGCGGGATTGAGAAATGACAGTCGCAGTAAAGCACATATAGTTCTATTTATTTTTGTCTGTCATACAGTTGTTACGCGTGGTTGCGTAATGCGTTGTGCGAGTAATTGTC
>Ga0123357_10004967_pt1 | contig 15794 bp, 12 predicted proteins | sample TergutEmb28metaG_FD_89873 | JGI IMG/M metagenome (GOLD analysis project Ga0123357, IMG submission 89873) | Embiratermes neotenicus P4 segment gut microbial communities from Petit-Saut dam, French Guiana - Emb289 P4 | ecosystem: Host-associated > Arthropoda: Insects > Digestive system > Gut ... | reverse complement strand
TCAATCTGAGCCAGAATCAAACTCTCCAGTTTAAATCCGCTCTCGCATAAAACGCGAGCTAAAAACTCATTCTCTCTTTTTCCCAACTCGCTATTCACTTGTCAAAGAACCATTGCGCGAACTCTCATTCTAGCACCGGACAAAAACCCCAGTCAAGAACTTTCGTCGCTCAGCCAGTCCTTGTGCCCCAACTCGCACGATAAGGTCAAGAACTTTTTTGCCGCTTGCGCACATTTTTTGCCGGAAAATGAAGAATTCCATATAAAACAATGTGCCATGACGCTGCATGGATCACGATAGCCTCAGAATTCGGAAAAAATTCCGAGCCGTTTCGAGCGCCGGCTTCCGAACAGCCGCAGGGCAAGTACGCAAAAAACCCCCGCTGCCATTTGCGTCCAGAAGTCCGCATGCAAGACGTGCAGCCCGGTAACGGCCATGGCGCCCACGGCGGCGGCGCTTCCATAGAAGTTGATTTCCAGCAGCGCCGGACGTTCGCTCAAACACAGATCGCGCAGCACACCGCCCACAGTGCCCGCCATACACCCTGTAAGGACGCCCCCCAAGGGAGTCGCCAGCCCGAGCGCCAGCGCGACATGCGTCCCAAGAGCCGTAGACAGCGCCAGCGAAGCCCCCTCCAGCACCGGGAACACAGGCGCTTTTTCGGAGACGCGGCGTTGGAGCAGCCAACCCGCACAAGCCCCCGCGAAACTTGCCGCCACATACGCGCGTTCGTCAAAGGCGTCCATGCGCGGCAGGATCTGCGCGCTGAACCCTAGCATGACGCTGCGGGCTACCGGGCTGATCAACGCGCAGATCATTCCCAAAATAAGCGCGCCCGTAAAAGGCAGGCTGTGCCGACCGCCCCGGAAGGCGGCGGCCAAGCCCAACAGGGCGCACGACAGATAATCCAGAAAGAGCACGGTGGACCAGGTCATGCTGTTCCCTATGACATTATTTCGCGAGGCCCACCGCCCGGCGTTCGCGGATCACCGTTACGCGGATCTGGCCGGGATAGGTGAGATTTTTTTCAATTTTGTCCGTTATATCCTTACAAAGGAGATAGGTAGCGTCATCATCCACATTTTCGGAATTGACCATGACCCTGATTTCGCGCCCCGCTTGGATGGCATAGGCTTTTGCAACGCCGTCGAACGCGGTGGCGATGCCTTCGAGTTCTTCCAGACGTTTGACGTAATTTTCCAGGAGTTCCTTACGCGCGCCGGGCCGCGCGCCGGAAAGGCCGTCCGCCGCCTGGCAGAGCACAGCCAGCGCCGTTGTGGGCGGCTGGTCTTCATGGTGAGCGGCTATGGCATGGATGATGTCCTTGCCTTCGCCGTATTTTTTCGCAATATCCGCACCAATAAGCGCGTGAGAACCCTCAACTTCGTGATCCACGGCCTTGCCGATATCATGCAGCAAGCCGGCTCGTTTGGCTTTTTTGATGTCCATGCCGAGTTCGGCGGCCATCATGCCGCACAGGGCGGCAACCTCCAGGGAATGTTGCAGCACGTTCTGCGTAAAGCTCGTGCGGTAACGGAGCTGGCCGAGCAGACGGACGATCTCCGGATGAATGCCATGTACGCCCGCGTCAAAGGTGGCCTGTTCGCCGACTTCGCGCAACTGCACGTCCAGTTCCTGCTGACATTTCTGCACGATATCCTCAATGCGCGCGGGATGGATGCGGCCATCCTGGATCAGGCGTTCCAGCGCCATTTTGGCAAGCTGGCGGCGCAGGGGACTGTACGCGGAAAGGATAACGGTTTCCGGCGTGTCGTCGATGATGAGATCAACCCCGGTCGCCGCTTCGATGGCGCGGATATTGCGGCCTTCGCGGCCGATGATCCGTCCTTTCATGTCTTCGCTGGGCAGCGTGACGGCCGTGACCGTCTGTTCGCCGACATAATCCCCGGCATAGCGCTGGATGGCGCTGGCGATGATTTCCTTGCCCTTGCGGTCAGCGACTTCGCGGGCTTCGCTTTCGATAACGCGCATCATCCTTGCCGCTTCGTGGCGTGTGCGCGCTTCGATTTCGGCAAAGAGCCGCTCTTTGGCTTCTTCGCCGCTCATGCCGGCAATTTCCTGGAGTCTGCGTTCCTGTTCGCCGATGCGGGCATTGAGCGTTTCTTCCTTTTCTTCAAGCCGGCGTTCCTTGCGCGTCAACTCTTTTTCCACGGCAAGGATTTCGTGTTCCTTTTCCGTGGCTTTTTCGAGTTTTTCCTCAAGGCGTTCGCTGTGTTCCTGAATTTTGCGATCCCGCGCCTTCAGTTCCCGCTCAAGCTCCTTAAACTCATGCTCCATCTCGCGTTTCTGGTTAAAAAGTTCATCCTGCCCTTGGAGCAGCATTTCTTTTTTCTGGGCCTGGGCCTCCTTGCGGGCTTCCTCCACAATGCGTCTGGCAAGCTCCTCCGCATCGCCCATGCGTTTGGATGTCGTCGCCCGGTGCGCGGCAGCGCCCGCCAGCAGGCCGCACACGGCGGCGCCCGTTACATATATCATCAACATGAAGTCCACAGCTATACTCCCTCTATGGTGACAGGCTCAAAGCCTGATACGACAAACGCGCCCTTCGCGCGAAACAAAACAGGGAGGACTGCGGCGGGGCAAAGGCACAGAGCGGACCTGAGCCGTACACGAAGGAAAGAGAGCCCCGGAGAGCCGTGTGAATTGCAGACGCAGAACCTGGGGTATCCAGGTGGGAGCCATGGATTTTCCTTCAGGCTTCCCGTTTCGAACGGGCATGCACACCGGAAAAGTCGACCTGGCCCCCTGTATTAGGCTTGTGAGGTCAGCGCCTACGCTTCAATCACGCACACTCCAGGGAAGAAAAGCACAAGATATGCTTGCGCTTAAACATCATCTATCTTTGTCAGCAGGGCATCGATGCGATTCTGCACATCGGCCAGTTGTTCGTGTGACTGTAACAGGTCATCCGCAAGGCCAAGCACCAAAAAAGTCAGCAGGGCGTCCTTGCTGATTCGTCCTCCGTGGAACCTAAGTCTCTCATACCGTTCTTCCACAAGGGCTTTGGCGTTCTCCACACGCCCCAGATCAGCCTCAGCGCGGAAAGATATATCCAAACCGAGAACGGTTAAGTGAAAACTGCGCATCTTCGTGCCCTCTGGTTCCGGCACGCCAAAGCAACAAGACATGCCGACCGCCGTAAACACGGCTACAAAGCGCTGTACATTGCCCGGCAAGGGCCGTCAGACGCTTTCCGGCGTTTCAAACGCCGGCGCAACAACGCAAAAACGCGGTTTTACGACTTGCCTACAGCAACGCCCTGAAGGCGCGACAGCAACCCGTCCACGCGCTTCAACACAGCATCCTTCAGTTGCTGCTCTTCTTCCAAGGCCTGCTTCAGGTAGTTGTTTTCCTCCGTCAGCACCGTAAGGCCAACGGTGGCATCTTCGCGAAGTTTTGCATTCTCCTTGCGCAGGAATTCTATTTCCGTAACCAGAGAATCTACTCGACTTTCCAGGAGATCTAGCAGTTCCATACCTTTTAGTTACCACTCCTTGCCGGCGAAAGCAAGCTGCTGAGGTGACGCCGCCGGGCTCGCACAAGGCCATGCTTCGGCGGAGAGTATTGGAAAAAGCATCCGCACTACCCCTTGTTTCTTCTCGGCATGTTGCGCTGCCGTCCACGGGCGATGGCCATGTCACCGTCAGGCACATCCTGGGTGATAACCGAACCCGCGCCGACCAAGGCGCCGCTGCCCACGCTCACCGGCGCGACAAGGGCCGTATTGCTGCCGATAAAGGCCCCCGCGCCGATGAGGGTTTTATGCTTGCGCACCCCATCATAATTGCAGGTGATAGTGCCTGCGCCGATGTTGGCGCGTTCCCCTACATCGGCATCGCCGATGTAGGAAAGGTGGTTCGCTTTCGCCCCCTTGTGGAGGCAGGCTTGTTTCAACTCCACAAAATTTCCCATGTGCGCGGAGTCTTCCATCACCGCGCCGGGTCGCAGACGGGCAAAGGGGCCTACCGTACAGTTCGTTCCTACCCGCGCGCCTTCCAGGTGGCAGAAGGAACGCAGCACAGCGCCCGCAGCCACGCTGCTGTCGATAAGAACGCAATGGGACTCGATGCGCGCCCCCTGCTCAACCAGGCTTGCGCCGTAAATTTCACAGGGACCCGCCAGTTCCGCGCCGGGTTCGATCCGCGCGCGCGGGCTGACGCGCACGGATTCCGGGGCATGGATGATCACGCCGCTCTCCAGCAAGTCCCGGACGATTTTCTCGCGCAGGAAGGCTTCCGATTGCGCAAGCTCCCAAGGAGCATTGATGCCGAACAGGCTGGGATCATTCCCGCAGTCCACGCCGCGCGTCTCATAGCCGCCGGCAATCGCCAGCCCCACGAGATCCGTGATGTAATATTCGCCGCTCCTGTTCTCTCTGGAAAGGGCCGGCGTCAGAGCTTTCGCCAGATCAAGGTTCAGGCAATATACGCCCGCGTTGACCTCGCCCGTGGCGGGACCATGCAGGGCGGGATCAAAGTCCCTGGCTTCCACGATGGACAGCACCCGCCCGTCCTTGCGCACCACGCGTCCATAGGCGGCGGGATCGTCCAGGCGCAGGACGGCAAAGGCCAGATCCGCCCCTTCGGCCTGCTGGAGAAAACTTTTCAGAAGGGAGGCGGCGACAAGCGGACTGTCGCCGTTCAGCACAACTACGCGCTCACAGCCCGCAGCTTCCAAAACCGGCAGGGCTTCCGCCAGGGCATGCCCGGTGCCGAGTTGTTCCCGTTGTTCCACAAAACGCGCCGTGCCGTCCGCAAACAGCTTGCGCACCGCATCGGCCTGATAGCCGACAAGCACCCAGACATCCTCTCCGAAAAGCGGACGCAAGGCCTCCAGCACATACCACAACAAGGGCTCGTTCAGAAGACGCTGCAAGACCTTCGGCTTGTCCGAATGCATGCGCGTGCCCTTGCCCGCGGCTAACACCAAGGCGCCCATACGCTGCGCCATACGCCCCCCCATCGTTATTCCCCATGCGTGGAACTTAGTATACAATCAAAACACAGAAAATACAAGTTTATCGTCAGCTTCCCATTCCACGACCACACGCTGTCCCTCACGCGCCTCGCCGGCAATGATTTTGCGCGACAAGGGCGTTTCCACATGCTGCTGCACATAACGCTTCAAGGGCCGCGCGCCGTATACGGGATCGTAGCCCGCATCCGCGATGAAGGTCTTGGCCGCATCGCTCAGTTCCAGCACGATGTTGCGTTCCTCAAGGCGTTTTTGCAGTCTGGCGACCTGGAGTTCCACGATTCGCCCGATTTCCTCGCGCCGCAAGGGGGTGAAAAGCACCGTTTCGTCCACCCGGTTCAGAAACTCCGGCCGGAAATGGCGGCGCAGTTCCTCAAAAACCCTGTCCCGCACCTGCGGATCCAACAGGCCATCCGGGCCTATTCCTTCCAACAGAAGCGTGGAAGCGATATTGGAGGTCATGATCAGGATGGTGTTGCGAAAATCCACCGTGCGGCCCTGGTTGTCCGTGAGCCGCCCGTCATCCAGCACCTGCAGCAGGATATTAAACACATCGGGATGGGCTTTTTCGATCTCGTCAAAGAGGATCACGGAATACGGCTTGCGGCGCACCGCCTCGGTAAGCTGCCCGCCTTCGTCATAGCCCACGTAGCCGGGGGGCGCGCCGATGAGCCGGGACACGGAGTGTTTTTCCATGTATTCGCTCATATCCAGGCGCACCATGTTGCTTTCGGCGTCAAAAAGCGCCTCGGCCAGGCTTTTGCACAGCTCGGTCTTGCCGACGCCGGTCGGCCCCAGGAAAATAAAGGAGCCCGTGGGCCGCGCGGGATCGGAAATGCCGGCCCTGGCGCGCAACACGGCATCGGACACCGCGTTGACCGCCTCATCCTGCCCGACAACGCGCGCATGCAGCGCTTCCGGCAGCCGGAGCAGCTTTTCGCGCTCCGCCTCCATCAGGCGCGTTACGGGAATGCCCGTCCAACGGCCGACGATTTCCGCCACATCGTCTGGCCGCACTTCCTCCTTGAGCAGGCGCGGACCGTCTTTCTCCGCGGCTTCCGCCGCTTGCAGCGCCTTCTCCAGGTTCAGCAGCGTGGAATATTTGAGTTCCGCCGCCTTATTCAGATCATAGGCCCGCTCCGCCTCTTCAATGGCCAGGCGGGTACGCTCAATATCTTCCTTGATCTGGCGCACGGCGTTGATCGCGCCTTTTTCCGCCTCCCATTGCGCGCGCAAGCTTGCCTGCCCAACGTGCAGATCGTCCAGTTCGCTCTCAAGTCTGCGCAGGCGCTCCCGAGAAGCTTCATCTGTTTCACGGCGCAAGGCCTCGCGTTCAATCTCAAGTTGCATCAGCTTGCGGTTGGCTTCATCAAGATCCGCCGGCAGCGAGTCGATTTCCGTGCGGATGAGCGCCGCCGCCTCGTCAATCAAATCTATGGCCTTGTCCGGCAGTTGCCTGTCCGTGATATACCTGTGGGAAAGCGTCACCGCCTCCACAATCGCGGAGTCGCTGATGCGCACGCCGTGGTGCACTTCAAAACGCTCCTTCAGGCCGCGCAGGATGGAGATCGCATCCTCCACCGTCGGCTCGTCCACCAGGACGGGCTGGAAACGCCGTTCCAGAGCCGGATCTTTTTCAATGTGTTTACGGTACTCATCCAGCGTGGTCGCGCCTATGCAGTGCAGTTCGCCCCTGGCCAGCATGGGCTTGAGCAGGTTGCCCGCGTCCATCGCTCCCTCGCTTTTGCCCGCGCCCACAATAGTATGCAGCTCGTCGATGAACAGCAGCGTCCGGCCTTCGGATTGCTCCACCTCGGTAAGCACCGCCTTCAGGCGCTCCTCGAACTCGCCCCGGAATTTCGCCCCGGCAATAAGCGCGCCCAGATCCAGGGCATAGAGGTTCTTGTCCTTCAGCCCTTCCGGCACGTCACCTTTCAGAATGCGGAAGGCCAGGCCTTCGACGATGGCGGTTTTGCCCACCCCGGCCTCGCCGATAAGCACCGGGTTATTTTTGGTGCGCCGCGACAAAATGCGTATCGTGCGCCGGATCTCCGCGTCACGTCCGATGACCGGATCAAGCTTGCCCTTGCGCGCCGCGTCCACCAGGTCGCGCCCGTACTTCGCCAGCGCCTCGAAGCTGTTCTCCGGCGTAACGGAAGTCACGCGCTGGCCCTTTCGCATTTCCGTCATGGCCGCGTTGAAGCGATCATACGAGCATTTGTATTCCCGGCAGACCGTTCCCATCGGCGTTCCTGCGGGCTGCACGATCAACGCGGCAAAAATCTGGTCCACGCTCAGGTATTCGTCCTTCAGGGCGCGGGCGTTTTTCTGCGCCTCAGCCAGCGCTTTGGCAAGCCGTTGCGACACCACGAACTTGCCCACATCCATCCCAGGCCCGGCAAGCGACGGACGCTTTCTGAGCTGCTCTTCCAGCGCGCCGGCAAACGCCAGCGGGTTGATGTCCATCTTTTCCAGCGTACGCGGCACAAGACCGGCTTTTTGCTCCACGAGGACCAAAGCCAGATGCTCCACATCCACTTCCTGGTGTCCCAAACGGGCCGCCAGCGCGTGCGCCTCGGCCATTCCCTCCTGGGCTTTTTCCGTAAATTTGCCTGTATCCATAACGAGCACCTGGTCCCCGTTTATGTCCGCGCTTTGAATGAGGATGCGGCGGCCAGTTTTTCCCACAGTTTCTGTTCGCGTTCCGTTGTCGTTTCAGGCAGCATTATCTGGACGCGCGCCAGCAGGTCGCCGCGACCGGTCCCCGCCCCCATCCCTTTGCCGCGCAGGCGGAATTTGCGGCCCGACGATGTGCCGGCAGGCACCTGCAATTCCGCTTCGCCTTCCAGGGTCGGAACGCGCACCTTGGCGCCGAGCGCCGCTTCCCAGGGCGCCAGCGGCAAATCGCAGAGCACATTGTCGCCGTCCACCTGGAAGTGCGGATGCGGCGCGAAGCGGATGTGCAAAAAGAGATCGCCCGGCGCACCTCCTCCGGGAACGGGATTCCCTTGGCCCGCAAGGCGCAGTTTCGCGCCTTGGCGAATGCCGGCGGGGATGTTCACCTCCAGGGTGCGTTCTCCGCCGGGGCCGCTCAACGCGAGCGTTCTGCGCCCGCCTTTGACGGCGTCTTCCAGGGGGATGGCGAATTCCGCCTCTGCATCGCGACCACGGCGTTGCCGGGCGGAAAAGCCGCCAAAGGGATCAGGGCCGAAGCCGCCGGCCTTCCCTCCGCCGCGCGCCCCCTGTCCGAAGATCATTTCAAAAAAATCGCTGAAGCCCGAGGCATCGCCGCCGCTGAAGGAAAAATGCATGTTTTCAAAGCCCGGCGCGCCCTGAAACTGCTGTCCATGCTTCCAGTTGTGCCCTAACTGATCGTAGAGCTTGCGCTTTTCCGGATCTTTGAGCACCTCGTAGGCCTCGTTGGCCTCTTTGAATTTTTCCTCGGCCTGGGGCTTGCCCGCATTGAGATCCGGGTGGTGCTTGCGGGCCAACTTCTTGAAAGCCCGTGCAATCTCCTCCGCGGACGCGGAGCGCTCAACTCCCAAAACCTGGTAATAATCCTTATAGGAAACCGCCATGCTCTTTCCCCTTCACGCAGGCCTGTGTCCGCGCATGCTCCGCCTCTGTAAAACTAAGAACGCCCTATACTTCGTCAAGGGCGCGACATGCGGCAAGATCCGCCAAAAGCTGCTCCCGCGCCGCGTGAAAAATCGGCGTCCGGGGCAAGTCTTCCAGCAGCCCTTGCAAATGGCCTTCCCGCGCCAGGCATCCTCGGCTGAAGGCAAAACGCAGATCATACTGCCAAGCCCCGATCAGGACGCGGAAATCGTTGACGCTGCGCAAATCGGCGTAGCTTGGCACACGCCGCGCCAGGGCCTCCTCCAGTACCTTGGGGGTGAAGAGATCCGGGTCGTGTTTGACGGAAAGGAGTACCGTCGAGGAAGGCGCTTCGCCGGAAGCAAGGTGCGTGGCGAAGATCCGGCAGATGTCCAGCTTGTCGGCGTCACGCACCGCATCGGCAATCAGCCGTATTTCCGGCGGAAGCTTCAAGGGCAGGCGATAACGGTTGTGCAGGACAAGGGCGCTGTACACCAGACGGCGCAACATGGGGTCTTCGTCCTTGATCGCCCCTTCGGACTTCAGGATTTTTACCCCGAATTGCCCGTGATTAATCGATTGGGTGTCGCGGAAGGTCCGCCAACGGAAAAATTGTGGAAAGCGCGCCACGTCATGGTACAAGGCCGCGAGCAGCGTCGCCCGTTCCAGCAGGGACAAGGGCAGGGGCAGGCGCGCCATCTCGGCCGTGAATTCCCTGCTGCCCGCCAGCAGCTTGCAGCGCTCAAATACCCGCAGGCTGTGCTCGTATTTGAGCCGTAAGGGGGCCGTGTCCTCCTTTTCACGCGCCAGAAAGCTTTCGAAAAATGCCGTAAAAAAAAATGTGTGGGAAGAAATATCCTGCATGCGTCACTCCTCGTGGCCTTGTAGCGCTGTGGCGGGCGGAATGCAAGGACGCGCAGCTTGAGGGCGCGTCCCCCTTCTGGTAAGAATTAGGCTGACCCAGGAGGGCGTTCATGTCGGAATTTGTGCATTTGCATTGCCATACGGAGTACAGTCTGCTGGACGGCGCCATCCGCATCCGGGATCTGTGCGCGCGCGCCAAGGACTTCGGCATGCCCGCAGCCGCCATCACCGACCACGGCAATATGTACGGCGTCGCGGAGTTTTATCGGACCTGCAAGGATTTCGGCCTCAAGCCCCTCATCGGCTGCGAGGTCTATGTCTGTCATGACCATAGAGACAAGGAATCGGACATGGCGCGGCGGCGGCGCCATCTTGTGCTGCTTGCGCAAAACATGGCGGGCTACCGGAACCTGCTCAAGCTGGTCACCCGGGGCGCTCTGGATGGCTTTCATTACCGTCCGCGCGTGGACCACGACCTGTTGCGGAAGCATTCCGAAGGGATCATCGCGCTTTCCGCCTGTATGGCGGGCGAAATTCCGCACGCGCTTCTCCACCAGGGCATGGAGGAGGGCATCCGCCTTGCCGAAGAATACAGCGCGATCTATCCGGAACGCTTCTATCTGGAACTGCAATCCAACGGCCTGAAAGAACAGGAACGCGTCAACGCCGAACTGATGGAACTGGCGCAACGCGCCGGCTTGCCCCTGGTAGCGACCAACGATTGCCACTACCTGAATGCCGACGATGTGGAAGCGCACGACATCCTGCTCTGCATCCAGACCCAGGCCAAAGTGGACGAACCCAACCGCATGCGCTTTGAGACCAAGGAGCTGTATTACAAGAGCATTGAGGAAATGGAACGGGCCTTTGCCCATGCGCCCGAAGCTCTTGCCAACACCATGCGCATCGCGGATCAATGCGTGCTGGACATTCCCTTCGGCAAACATGTGTTTCCCGTCTACGATCTGCCGGAGGGCGTGACGCCGGAAGAAGAATTTCGCCGCCTGGCGCGGGAAGGCCTGGAAAAACGCCTGGAACGCCACCCGGAGTCGGCCGGCCTTGACCGCGACCTGTACCGCAAGCGCCTGGAATGGGAGCTGCAGGTGATCGCCGAAATGCAGTTCGCGGATTATTTTCTCATCGTGCAGGATTTCATCAACTGGGCCAAAGACCAGGGCATTCCCGTCGGGCCGGGACGCGGCTCCGTGGCCGGGTCTCTGGTGGCCTGGGCCTTGCGCATCACCAACCTCGATCCCATTCCCTACAAGCTGCTCTTTGAACGTTTTTTAAACAACGAGCGCGTCTCCCTTCCCGATATCGACGTGGACTTCTGCGAACGCCGCAGACCCGATGTGATGCGCTATGTCGCCGGAAAATACGGCGAGGACGCCGTCGCGCAAATCACCACCTTCGGAACCATGAAAGCCAAGGCAGCGGTGCGCGATGTCGGCCGCGCGCTGGGCTTCTCGTTCGCCGAGACGGACAAAATAGCCAAACTCGTGCCGGAAGAACTGAAAATGACCCTTGCCAAGGCGCTGGAGATGGAACCCGCCCTTGCGGAACTGTACGAAGGCGATCTCCGGGTGCGCCGTCTGCTGGATATCGCCAGGCGGCTCGAAGGACTCGCGCGCCACGCCTCCACCCATGCCGCCGGGGTGGTAATCGCCGACAGGGCCATGGAGGAATACCTGCCGCTCTACCGGGGGAAACGGGGGGAAATCGTCACCCAGTACGATATGCACATGGTGGAAAAGGTCGGACTGGTAAAATTCGACTTTCTCGGCCTGAGCACCATGACCCTCATCCAGGACACCCTGGACGCCATCACCCGCCAAGGCAAAGAAGCCCCGAACCTGGACGCGCTGCCGCTGAACGATCCCGCCGCCTATGAACTCTACGCCAAAGGCGATACGGACGGCATCTTTCAGGTGGAAAGCGCGGGCATGCGCCAGTATTTGCGCATGCTCAAACCCAACTGTTTTGAGGATCTCATCGCCATGCTGGCCCTGTACCGCCCCGGCACACTGGGTTCGGGCATGGTGGAGGAGTTTATCAAGCGCAAACATGGGGAAGTGCCCGTCATCTACCCGCTGGAAATTCTTGAGGATTGCCTCCGCGACACGTACGGCGTCATCGTCTACCAGGAACAGGTGATGCAGATCAGCCAGATAGTGGCCGGCTACACCCTCGGACAGGCGGACTTGCTGCGCCGCGCCATGGGAAAAAAGAAAGCCGAGGAGATGTCCCGGGAACGCCCGCGCTTTGTGGCCGGGGCTGGCGCTAAAGGCATTGATGCAAAAAAAGCCCATGAAATTTTTGACTTGATGGAAAAATTTGCGGAATATGGCTTCAACAAGTCGCATTCCGCCGCCTATGCGCTCATCTCCTACCACACCGCCTACCTGAAAGCGCATTTCAAGGTCGAATTCATGGCCGCCCTGCTGACCTTGGAAATGGGCAATCAAAATAAGCTGCTCAAGTACTGGGCCGCCTGCAAGGACATGGGCATCCAGGTGGCGCCGCCTTCGGTCAACCGCAGCCGGCACGAGTTCACCGCCCACGACGGACAGGTGATCTTCGGCCTCGGCGGCATCAAGAATGTGGGGGCTGAAGCCGTCAATGACATTGTCGAAGCCCGCAAGGAAGGCGGGGAGTTCGCCTCCCTGCTCGATCTCGTCCTGCGCGTCAACCTGCGCAAAGTCACCAGGCGCGTACTCGAAGCGTTCATCAAAGGCGGCGCCTGCGATTGCTTCGGCATTTCGCGCGCGGCCTTGCTCACGGGTCTGGACCTTGTTCTGGCCCGTGCCCAGAAACGCGCCAAAGAAAAGGCGTCCAAACAGGTTTCTCTGCTCACGGCATCGCTCTCCCAAGAAACGCCCCTCGCCGGGCTGGGCATCGCCTGTGAGGAGCGGGACATTCCCGAAATGGAGGAAAGCGAACGCCTGAAACTGGAAAAAGAATCCCTCGGCTTCTTTCTGACCAGCCACCCTCTCCAGCCGTACCGGCGCGACATGGAACGCCTCGGCCATACCCCCTTGGAGGAAGCGCGCGATCTCCCCTCGGGTTCGGAAATCCGATGCGCCGTGTTGGTCACGGACCTGAAGGAAGTGCTTACCAAGTCCAAGGGAGAACGCATGGCCCTGGTGGATGTGGAAGACTTGAGCGCTCACGCGAAAATAACGTTTTTCCCCCGCGATTACCTGGAGAACCGCGAGATCCTGCGAAGCGGGCAGCCTCTTGAAATCGCGGCGCGTCTGGACAGCCGCGGAGGATCTTCGGATTCAGAAGAGGAGGATGAGGAAGGGCCGCGCGAAATCAAACTGCTGGGGCAGCGTGTGCGGCTTCTGTCCGAGGTCTGCGCGGATGCCGACGCCGGCGACGACAGGCGGCTGAGCATAGAAATTCCCGCCACGCGCCTGGACGCGGAGCATATGCGCCGTCTGGCGCAGGTGCTGGCGAACTACCCCGGTCCCGTGGAAGTGCAGGCGGACGTGCGCGTGGACGCGCATCTGTACACCCTGCTTTTCTCTCCCCGTTACCGTGTGCAGCCGGGGCCGGCTTTGGTCAGGGAACTTCAGAAATGGGGCGTTACGGGGACACAGTACTAATTTTTTTTCAGCCGGAGGAGTGAACATGCGTGCCGTCAGTATTATCGGCTTCAAAAATTCAGGCAAAACCACGCTTACGGCGTTGCTGGCCGGCGTCCTGGAACGGCGCGGCATGCGGGTGTCCATCGTCAAGCACACGTCTTCGGGCCTTGACAAGCCAAGTACCGACAGCGCGCGGCTACGCGCGCCGGGACGAAGCGTCCTGGCGCTTTCCGATGGGGAATGCGCGCTTTTTTATGGGGAAACGCGCCGTCTGGCGGACATGCTTCCCTTGATCCAGGCGGATATGCTGCTTGTGGAAGGAGGCAAGGGACTGGGTTGGCTTCCGCGCATCCTGTGCCTGCGTACGCCGGACGAGGCCGAAGCGGACGAGCCGGAAAAACTGGACCGCGGTCTGGCCTTTGCCGCTTGGGGCAGGACGGCTGCGCCGGGCTTGCCGTATTTCCCCGGCGGGCCGGGCGTGGAGGACGAGGCGCTGGAAGCGCTTGCGACCCTGGCGCAGGAAAAGGCCTTTCTGCTGCCCGGCCTGGACTGCGCGGCCTGCGGACGGGAAAACTGCGCGGCGCTGGCTGCGGAAATCGTAGCCGGGAAGGCCGGCGCGCAGGACTGCGCGGCCCTGTGCGCGGAGGTGGAGGCGCGCATCAACGGGCAGCCGCTGGGCCTGAACGCCTTTACCGCGCGCATCGTGGCAGGCGCATTGCGCGGCATGCTGCGCGAGATGAAAGGCTTCGCCCCCGGCGACATTACGCTGAAAATACGGACGTGAGGCGTCATTATCGCGCAACTGGACGTGTAGCCGCCAGGCTGATAGGGGTCATAGCGGCAACTGAATTTTTTCGGCGATTGTTTTGGCCAAGTTTCTAAAATCATCACCCGCATCTTGTACCGATGCCGCGTGAGAGCCGATAGCCCCATCAGCTGAAAGCAGCTTGAAGATTGGTTTACGCACTTCCTGCCCCATAGGCGCGAGACTGCGGTAGTGCTTTATGGTGGCTAGGCAGTATGGATCATTTTCCGGCAGGATGCTTGTGCCCGGTTCTTGATCGAGAACCCACTTCCTGTATTCCTGCGGGATACGATTAATCCATTTATCATAGGCTTTTACCGGCCTGTCGAGACGTACACTATGTTGTTGCGTTAGGTAGCCGATAACCTGCATCTTGCCGTCCGGCAGCTTGAAGTCAGGGTATTCTCGCTTTTCGCGGGATTGGTTCCAGTTCTCCAGGCGTTTTCTCCAGGCGCTTTTCCAGTCTCGCAGCGTCGGCCCAAGGTTCCTCAATCCTTGCAAGGAGAATAAGTCCGCGCCAAGAGGGATTACCACATAATCCGTGGCTATCAGCACGGAGCGGTTGATCGCGCCAAGATTAGGCCCGATATCGACTAAAATGATGTCAGCTTGTTCCGAAACGGCGGATAGCTGCATGACTTGCCAAAAAGAACTCAGGATGCGCATTGGGCGGTACAAATTATTGTCGCCTATACGCCACTGTTCGGCCAAGGCGTCTTCATAGCCGGACAGGGCGACATCGCCGGGAATCAGGTATAAGCCGTCCGCAATTTTTTGCAGTTCGGCCGGAACAAGGTCGCCAACTCCCGTAAGCGGTTTTACAGCGCGATACATGGTTGAGCCGGAAGCGTCACTTTCCCACAATTCCTCAATGGCGTCCTCATCAAGAAACGCTGCCGTTAAATTGCTTTGCGGATCAAGATCAGCGGCAATGACCTGCTTGCCCAGTTCAGAAAACATCCACGCAAGATGGTAGAGAAGCGAAGTTTTTCCGACACCACCCTTATTGTTGAAAAACGTCAATATGGGAACGTTCATAGCTTCTCCTTGAGGATGCATAGCACGGCGCTTGGCGTTACCTGGAACTCAGGAGGGGGGTTGCCGTTTTTTTCCAATTCCCGGCGGGCTGTCGCAATACCCCGGCCAAAGCCCTGCACGAACCCAAAAACCTTCATTGCTTCTGAAAGATTGGGGTTCCGATAGTCTGTCACTCCCGGCTGCCCGAAATTTTCAGGGGTCACATTGCCGTAAGGTCCGCCAGGGCTATGTAGTTCTATCCGATCATTAAACCAATATATCCTGGCGGGCGCGTTTGTGCTTTCGTATGTTCTGTGCATAACCGCATTATATATCATCTGGCGCATCGCGGCCTGGGGATATGACGCCGCGCGTATTTCTTTCGCCGCGCTAACTATGTCAACGGAGACCCTGTTGTGAGCGTTGATCTTTTGCTCCAGTCTGTGCAACATGGTACTTATATTTCCATAAACATCTTCAGCATCTATGACATCGTCAGCCAAATCTGTCCCGTCAATGCGCAAGAATTGAATATAAGATCCTGGAATAAAATCCTGCGGACTCTTGCCGAGTATGAGCAGGCCGGAAATTGTAGGAATTGGGGTATCCGGCGAAACTATCATCCGGCAACTTGCGAGTTTTTGCTCGTATGTTCTGTTGTTTTCCAGCAGGACGTCAGATGCGAATGCCGAAGGAAGATATTCTTCCTCAAACACCCGTCGGGACAAATCATGCAGCGTCGCGCCAGGCACGGAAAATACATCATAAGGGATCATTTTTTCTCGACGGGCGCGGGCTTCAGACACATGAACGGGAATAAGTTTCGTAATGGCGTACTCACGGGCAGGCACAGCCAGTTTTGCAACAGGCTGCTAAGCGGGGGTTAGCGAGGGGGTTAGGCAGGGATGCAGGGGAGAAAAACGCAT
>Ga0123357_10004966_pt1:0-12500 | contig 15795 bp, 9 predicted proteins | sample TergutEmb28metaG_FD_89873 | JGI IMG/M metagenome (GOLD analysis project Ga0123357, IMG submission 89873) | Embiratermes neotenicus P4 segment gut microbial communities from Petit-Saut dam, French Guiana - Emb289 P4 | ecosystem: Host-associated > Arthropoda: Insects > Digestive system >... | reverse complement strand
CAGGTAGCATAACTGATGCATTCTAGCAGCTTGGGTCAACAAAATGAGTCACCAGTTTTAAAATACAACTTAGTGTTCATTGTGTCCTGTGTTATGCAGCAGCAGTTATACTGCACACTAAGTTGAATTTACAACTGTTGACTCATTTTGTTGATCTATGCTGCTAGAATGTATCAGTTATACTCCATGAAGATGACCTTTTAAGGAGTGAAACATGTTGGAATTATGTATAGTGTTAGTAAAGTGGTGATTCAGTTATACGTGAGTGCATTTGTCAGTGTTTATTTGATATTGTGATGTAAGTGCACAGATGTGAAGAGACTGGATTGTTGTTTGCATTGCCTTCTCATCGGGAGTAAATGAAAATAATGGGTTCTCCCGTAGAGGATGATTCCTTCACTCCTTTTGGATAGGCATAGGCTAGAAAGATCAAAATTCTGCACCTGGATGTGTTAAAAGGAAAAGTTTTAAGTCATGTTTGGAGCAATAGATCTTACAGTTTTCAAGTAAGATTGCTGGTAAAGGTACAAAACTATGCATTGCTATTACCATGTTCCACACTAATTTTTTAAACATGCTTTGTTTCAAAACCCTTATTATATGTAATGCTATACAACAGTAATTAGAATTAATGTAATGTCATCTAAATTATATTTCTTCTTGTGGGGGTTCTCCCAATTCTTATGTCCCTGTTGTTGTACACTGTCAAATATCTTTTTGTTGTCTGTACACATTTCTGCTAAATACAGTAAAATGCAAAATTGAAAGCAGTTCATTTAAAATACTGTGAAATTCAAAGCATGTCTCTTCCTCTGGCCTTAAACATTGGATTGTATATACGTTATTAATGCGGTTAATACAAAATGATTAAGTTGTTATTCATGTTACAGACCTTTTATTATTGAAAATTGAAGAGTTTTAAGTATTATTATCTGGACAACTGGCATAAACATTTGTTTTTTTTAACACCGAGTACCCCTGGAACTCTCCAGGATTGTGAAAGCTGTTTGTCTAGAGTAGGAGCAAATATTTGGCTGCCAGCAGATACTGTCCATTATGGTAAACGTGAGGCTGCACCCTCCAATGTGACCTTTGCAGAGGCAATAAAAATTAAGCTGTTAAGTGCTTGCGCACTGATTGTGTACCTAACTGGAGTTCACTTATGTCTGCAATCACTGGAGTGTGAAGTCTGTTGTTGTTTCCTCTCATTGATTGTATGAAGGACAAGCTGCTGTTGATATATGTGAATCATTCAGAAAGATGTGTTTTTGTACCTGGAACTGTGTGAAGAGTTCAATGTAGTTGATAGGAAGGGTGACCATTGCGTATGCTGTAATACCACTGTGGAAGTTGGGTCAAGAAAGCGCATCTTAAAATGTTGAGGTGTCTTTCATATGTGATTCATTTTCTAGTTCATTCAGTGGGGCAAAATATGATTGAAGGTAAGGGACAAAATGAAATACTGTTTCTGACATTGAGGGCAATCAGTTCTGAACATTAAGAAAATGGGGGAGGATGGAATTGCAAGGTTACATGTATTGTCCTAGTAGCTTCTATGAGTTCCTCATTGTCAAACAATTGAGCCCTTTTGTTGGCTCCAGCTGTGAGCAAAATGCAAGTGGTCATGAGGGAAGTAAGAGAAGGAGGAAATGCAGTTACTTCCAGTGTGACCAGCTTGCAGAGGTGTATTATTGGCATTGTTATTGCTAGGTTTCATAATGACGTTAGAGTGATGCTGGTGACATAATTGTCAAAGCCACATATAAACTTCAAGATTATGTGTTGAAAGCACACAAGAAAGTATTGACACAAACGTCAGTTGAGTCTTTTTTTGAGAAACTGCATATTGAGATCAAGGTTTGACAAACATGACTTATTTTGTGCTAGCCTGTTTTTTTTATGTATGTTGTATTAATTACCCAATAGGTGTTTAATAAGTACGAGGAGGGAATCTTGTAAGTTCTAAGTTAAGTAAGAGACTCAGTGCTTACAACAAGGCATGGTAGGCAAAGTTCACTAAAGGAATTGGGTATTTTGAAGCCTGATTTTTTGGTCCCGAGCACTTTGTGGTTCTCTGGACTGTTTTTATCTTCCAGTTCCTTTTTTACCAGTTCAGTAAACTGGATGTGTTGGCAACCTGTCTGCTCTGATTTTTTTGGAGCACCTATATGCATCACAATATTCTGTTTTCTTTATCGCTATGGCCAAGAAAGTGTGGAAATTGAAAAATTTTCTTCCCAGAAGTTCCAGGTAGCAAAGCTGTTGAGACCAGGAATCCTCAGCATATGTTCTGTGGAAGTATGGTGTTTCACTCACTGTGTGTTTTATTGTAGCGCTGACTTATTAGGAAAAGTTGTTTTTGCCCATAGTACAAACAGGTACACGCACGATTGTATACTCTAGCTGTTGATAGTTTTATGTTGAAGAACCATGGTTTTGGAATCATTTACAAAGGCATGCACATTACAGAAGTTCCACATGGAATGTTATGTTGGGGCAATTTTGATTTAAAATGATGAAACATAATGAAACCTGAAATGAACTTCTTGTCTAGCAGTTTTTAATGTATTGTTATTTAATATTAAAGTGTGGATAACTTCAGTGATTCACTATTGTTCATTTTTCTTTCTTCCATAAAATCTCTGTCTTTTGGTTGATGCTAATTTCATTACTGTGTCTATATGCTGTATAGTTCTGTCATACTCTGGTAGGTGGAATGGATATCAGGACAATAATGTCTGGGAAACTATTATAGGTGACTGTAAATAAATAAAATTAAGTGAGGATGTCTAGTACACTTGATGAGGTGTTACTTCAGATTATCTCATTTTGAAAATTTCTTGGAAAGCAAGAAGGCATGATAGGTAAAAGAGAGAACTCTTGCTGCTTGCAGGGCTATACCATTCCACTGGACAAACGACTTGCTGCTGATGGACGCGGCTTACAGCAAGTCCACATTAATGAGAACTTTGCAAAACTGGCAGAGGCCCTGTATATTGCTGACAGAAAGGTATGGACAGATATTACCTCAGTCTTTGAGATTAACACAACTGAAGTTGCATGAGATACTGAAAGTTTATGATGTACAGGGCATCAATATCTAGTTTGGGGAGTCAAATATATTTCTGGCATCTTTTTTACATGATATTTTATTATGTGAAGGTTTGACAAACAACAGCACTTGTTTACTGATATGTGCTATTTTTTCATTACAAGGTTGTCAGGTGAAAGTATTAAGACATTCTGGGTGATTAGTATGTACATAAAATTAAAAATATTGTTTGGAATTTCAGTGTGTTTACCAATAAAGGATTGTCATATATAATAAAAACACTTGCTCTTATGTTTTTGAAGGGTTGGAAATAGACATTAATATGACTTGAAATCATTATACACGTTTAAGAAGTTTATTTTTGTTACACAAAAATATTCTATTGCCCTGTCCAGAAATGGTGGTGATAATAAAAGTAGTGCTGTAATGTGTGGTCACCATGTTTTTATTTTGCTAAACAAAAGCATAGTTTCCAGTAATAAATGGGTATACAGTGAAACTTCAGTTTACGTTCTCTGAATTTATGTTTTCCCTGGATTTACGCTATAAATTCATAGTCTTTACTAATAGGCCATAAGATCAGTGTTAAAATTTACCTGTCCTCACTTTCGCATTTTCCGCAATTGTTCGTTTGAATTTTGAAGTCTTGCTGGAAGAAACACCCTTGATTTTATGAGCATTTCCACTCATGAAGCTTGCGACTAACAAGTGTTATGATTGGTTGAGAAAAAGTAACCAATAAAACATGCACTGCTTCCATTGTGAGATTGAATTCAGCCAAAAAAACTAGTATTGGAAGCAAACAAATCAAGCTAAGCCATACTATTTTGGTTTGAACTCTTGTAGGGAGAGCAAGTGCAGAATTTTTTAGTCTTCAACGATCGTTGTGAGTGAAGCTGAAAACTTTCCATTTATAGTGAATATGTCCTCAAATGGAAAGAGAATGAAGAAGCAACATAAAATGTTTTCTGTAGATGAAAAAATGCAAATATTAGCTGAAATTGATGCTTTTGATGGAACTTGGGTGGATATAGCAGCAATGCTTGGTTTGTGGGTATCAAAGTTAAACACGATAGTTAGTAAACGGTCTGAAATAGAGAAAAGTTACTTGTGTTGTGGGCCATAGTTTTCTAAAGAACACAAATCTCGGAAGATTTTGCCATTGGAAGAACTTGAAACCATCCTTTTAGCATGGTTCAAGCAAGCCCATACTGCAAACTCATCTGTCATTGAACCCTACATGAAGGAAGAGGCTCTACATGTAGCTGCTTGTCTAGGTATCAATGGTTTTTGGGCTTCAGATGGCTGGATTGACTGTTCTAAGTAAATACATAACCTGGTATATAAGAATATATCGGGAGAAAGTGCCATAGTAAACCCTGAAACATGGATGGATTGGAAAAATGAAGAACTGCCCAAAATAATTGAAAGGACATGTTTAATGTTGATGAAACTGGACTCTGCCATAATCTCCAGCCTAGTAAGACAATGACTTACAAAGGTGATTCTTGCTATGGTGGAACAAAATCACAGCAGAGGGTCACTGTTCTGCTGAGTTGCAATGCTGATGTCATGGAGAAATTACCTTCACTGGTGACTGGCAAGTGCAACAAACCCCACTGCTTCATAAATGTAAAAAAAACTCCCCACCAAATACACTGCAAATTCCAGTTTATGGATGGCTTCAGCCACTTTTGAGGAGTTTCTTGTGCAATTGGATTGCCAGATAGGAGCAAAAAACAGAAAAATCTTGTTCTTTATTGACCAGTGTGCTGCACACCCAGGAGTTACCACTGCTATGAAAAATATTAAAGTTATATTTTTCCCCCCAAATTGCACAAACCATTTGCAACCAGTGGATATGGGGATCGTCCATGCTTTCAAATGCCTGTACAGAAAGCAACTCATATGGAATGTGACAGCAACGATCGAAGGAGAATTACTTGGTGATGCAGGATCATCTGACTTGTGAGAGAAGAGGAAGAAGATGAAGAAGAGGAAAAGGAGGAGGAAGAAGAAGAAGAGGAAGATGAAGAAGAAGAAGAGGAGGAAGAAGAAGCAGAAGAGGAAGAAGATGAAGAAGAGGAAGAGAAGGAAGAAGAAGAAGAGGAGGAAGAAGAAGAAGCAGGAGGAGGAGAGGTGGCAAGAAAATACATCCAGCAGTTGAATGTGGAGGATGGCATCGTAGTGTGTGCAGTAAGCTCCAAAACAAGTTCCATGCAAGAAAGACATAAAGAAATAACAATATGGGACTGGTTAAAAAAATGAAATTTATTCTGTTTTGATTTTGCAAATGATTGCTGTTTCGTTTACGTTATTTTAAACTTAATGAAAAAGTGAGTTTTACTGTTTTGAAAGTTTGCAATAAATTAAGCATTATTATGCTGTGTAAACTTGATTTTAATAATGAATAAGACCAAGGCAATGAGAAATAACCATTCTTCTGTTTTTCTTTGTTTTCCCTGATTTTACACTTTCCTTGATTTTCAGTTTTTCAGTAAGGTCTGCATTACGATGTAAAATAGGGGTTTCACTGTATAAAGAGTACAGATGTGTTTGAACTGTTTCAGTTAACTGGTGTGTATAATGGTTTCTTAATACTGCTGTTACTAAGGATCAGATGGCATTTTTTTCCAGTTGCTTCACTGGTACTCAGTATGGCTCCCATGACAGAGTGATTTTAAGTGCTAAGTGGAATTCTCGTGGTCTTGTTTGGTCAGTAACTGAATAATATTTACAAAAACCACTAAAATTTGAATATATTACAGGCACGTGAAGCTGTAGAGATGAGAGCCCAGTTGGAGAAAAAACTAGCACAGAAGGAGAAGGAAAAGAAAGAGGAACATTTACGACAACTTGCACAAAAGGCACGTGAGGAACGGGCTGGTATCAGAACTCAAGCAGCTGCTGGTAAGCATTAAAACCCTCCATAGCATCCGTTGTTTGTGTTTTTATATTTTTCAATAAGAAAGAAACTTTGTACAATAAATTACAGTCTGGTAATGCTTTTGTTGCATTTTAACCAATATCTCTGCATTTAGGTAACTAGGTCATGACCTAACTCTTTAGAGCAGAGTCCTTTTTAAGAAGCTAGTAGTTACTCGGCTAATCAAGAAAATCACCACGTTTTATGGAACCTGAATACTCATTACTGTTCTTGCAAGAACCAACTGCTGGTCCCCGTCCTGAGCCAGATGAATCCATTTGTCACCCATCCATCCTATTTCTTTAAGGTCCACTTTTATGTTATCCTCCCATCTATGCCTAGGTCTTTGAGGCAGGTTGTTTCAGGTTTTTCCATGAAGATTTTGCATGCATTTTTATTTCCATGTCTGTCACGTATCACATCCGTGCCAGTCCTCCCTGATTTGATATCCGTATTAATGCTTGACAGCACATAAAAATCATGAAGTTGTTCATTTTGCAGTTTTCTTTCAGCCTTTTCTTACTTCCTGCCTGTTAGGTCTAGACATTTTCTTCTGCACTCTGCTTTGGAACACCTAAGGTCAGTGTTTAACAACCTGCTGGTCGTGACCCTAATTTGGGCCATGTAGTATTCTGGACAGGTTGTAAATCTGCTTCTGACTCACACTAATTTAACAAGGGCATTACAAGCAGTATTTTTTGTATTTGTAATCAGTTGTAGTGACCTTGTGGCAATATCAGCTTGACAGTCATTTGATGAGAAAAATGAAACAGAATATTGACCACCAGGTTTTCAAGCCTTTGAATGAAAAATTATTGGATCTGCCATATAAAATTATTGTCATTTGACCGAAGTAATTATATGGTTTGTCAATTTAAGGAATGTCTTGTAAAACATGGAAAAATTTAACTTTAAAAGACTGTGAAGATTAGGTCTAGATCAGGGGGTCATCAAACTTTTTTAAGCAGCGACCCCCTTGACCATACTTTCATTCCCTAGCGACCCCCTTGAAAATACGTTCATTCCCCATCAACCCCTATTGATATCAACAATTAAAACACAAATGCAACTTTTATTAATATTTTTTTAATATCAATGCAAAGTTATTAATCTCTACTACTATAATAATCTAAAAAAAAGAAATCAAATTACCTGCCTTTATAAGAAAATTTGGAATAAGCATCAGGATATTTATAGCTAAAAAATAATTGGTTGCTTGATACCTCAACCTAAGGTCATCAATGTGAAGGATGTGCTTGGTGTGCACGAACCAAAGCGTTCACATCTGGCTGGATGTTGGTAAGCTTCAGTCTTAGATCGCCCCGTTCCTCGAGGTTCACGCGGTTGCGTTGCTTACTGAGGATCGCATTGATGTGACTGAAGCCAGCTTCCACCATATATGAGCTGGGAAATGCCAGAAGGAATGGCTTAGCCACCGCTGCGAGTTTTGGGTACTTATCCCTGGTGTTCACGTTGTACCAGAAGTCACTCAGACTTCTGCTCTCGAACACAGCTTTCGCTGCAATGTCCATGTTCAATTCGGTGAGTTCATATTCACATTCTGGTTCAACACTTAGGTTTTCAAATTTCACGTCGAAGGGTGTGATAATCCATTCCGGTATGGTCATGTTCTCAAGGTCTTTGAACCGAACACGGAAATCATCTTGCAGATTGCCCAGGTGGTTGGTGAAGATCTCAATATTGTGTGAAATGCTGTGGTCTTCCATCAGGCTCGTGGAGAAATGTTTCAAATTCGAAAAATATTTATAATCTCTGCGATCCGGTGAATTTTTGAACAATCCAAGCTTCACCTGAAAACCCATAATGATTGTCCATGCTTGAATGATTGTAACATCCCTGCCCTGCAAACGTTTTTGGATCTCATTGAATTTAGAATAAATGTCCGCCAGATAAAGCAAATGCTTTTTACATTTCTTTAGTTCATGACACAGCAATGGAACAACTTCTCCCAGAAACTCCACTGTAGAGTCAAAGATGTCAACAAGCCTTTGCAAGCTATCACCTCTCGACAACCACCTCACCTCTGTATGCAGGAGTAACTGATTAGCAGTTTCATCATTCTTCTCACACAATTTTGCGAATACTCGAGATTTGAGAGGGTGTGCTTTTATCTTATTGATCAATCTGATACAAATCATCAATGTTTCGTGCAGCTCACCACTAAGCTTTTTAGCTACAAGATGAGTTCTATGTAGAACACAATGAACTGTTACCACATGTGGAACCTTTTGTTTGAGCAAGGTAGCGAACCCTCTGTATCTACCGACCATGGCGGGTGCACCATCAATTGCCACAGCAGTGATATTCTCCAAACTAATGTTCTCTTCTTGCAAATACTCTTCCATGCATCTGAAAATAGTCTGTCCTTTAGAATCGCCTTCTAGATATTTTGAGAACAAAAACTCGTCGGTAACACACTTGAGACTCGACTAAAATACCTTACATAAGCCATCAGTACACTAGAACTGCCAAATGTTGCTTCATCCAGTTGTAGTGAAAACTTGGAGCACTGCAGCTCCAATAACAAAGTTTTTTCCACATTGTGAGCCATCTCATCAATTTGACGTTTCACTGTACTTGCACTCAATGGTACCGATTTCAATACAGGATCAGGGTTTGTCTTCATCACATTTCTGAGAACCTCTTCAAGAGCAGGTAGAATCACTTCCTCACCAATGCAATAAGGCTTTCCCTTCTTTGCAATATAGAGGGCTATGTTGTACAAGGCTTTCTGTCCTTGAAGATCAGGATTTGCAGGAGACTTGAAAAATGTTTCCAAGCGTGGTCGGCTATGGAATTTCGCTTTTAGTGCTTTGAAATAGTCAAGCTCCTTGCTTTTCTTGTCACAATAAATTCTTTCCAGATGGTCTTTCATCTTAGAAGGCTTCATGCTATCATTGCTAAAAGTCTTTTTGCAAAGTAGGCACATGGGAATTGACTCACTTGTAGGTGAAGCAATGAATCCAAATTTCAGATAATCTTGACTATACTGTCTGCATTTTTTCTTATTCTCTGCCATAGCCCTAGAAACCAATGACAAGAATATTTGCTAAAAACAATAATATTGTTTTTATTTTATATCCCAGTTTTTTAATTCTACCAGGTAATGCAAAAAGTCATCGTTTTTATCGGCATCCTCAAGCTTGTGAGGCTATCCGGCTACTTTCACTTTTCCCAGTGTTGGAGGTCATTGGAGGTAATTCCAGGCTATGGCTTGATATGCTGAGTTTAGAAGCTACCTCTGAACAAATCTAACTTGGGTCCGCCTCAGTTATTTCATGAGCTTCCTTTTGATCAAGAGCTTTTGACCTCCTTGACCGAGCCTCGTCTTCGAGAGACTGGTTTGTACTCATACAGTAAAATCAAGTGAATTTCAGTTTCAGCGGTAATCATTTTTTCTACGTGGTTTGAACACCCTCAACGAGACTGGACTAAATACTCTTTTCATGAAGAATAATCATTTTTGTTTATATGAGAAGAAATTGCTTTGAGTTAGAATCAATAAAATAAGATGCTATAGCCAAAAAAAAAAAAAAGATGTATTTTGAAAAATGTCAGTACTTTTTGAATAACTTGGTATATAGTATATCTGTATGTCAACATTTGCTAACATTTGTGAAAGAAATAATGATGCAATCGGAAATTTATACTTGTTGGTTTTCCTCCCACTGACCTTGCTCACCGATAGAAGCTGAAGAAACTGGACTTGCTGGTGAAATAAAACAAGTTATTGGAGCAAGAATTCTTCTCTTTGACAGTTCAATTAGAGACTAACCTGCATTCTGAAGCCTTGCAGGTCTCACTGTGCTCACAGCGCAGTCTTGCTTAGAGAGCACGTTTTAACGTAAACAATGACCTCACTCACTGAAGAAACTGTTTACACTAGTTTACATTATCCCCGAGGTTCAATGAACTCTCATTCCCCCACTGACCCTGTTTGGACCCCCTATCTGTCATAGACCCCCTGGAATGCCTCAGAGACCCCTTGGGGGTCACTGAGGGCTAGTTTGACAACTCCTGGTCTAGATATAAGAGCCATAATAGGAGTCACACTCCGAAAATGAGGCTTATGCATTAGTTTGCAAATGCATATCTGTTTGTCTTCATTTCTTGACATGATTAAAATATCAGGTTCATTATACCAATTCATGTTTTCTTGTCACCTATGTTTATTTTTGACTCTTGGGGCTGCAGGAGGAAGCTGTTGGCCTCATCTGAGTCATGGTTCAAAAAGGTTGAGGTACACAGGCCTTTTCCTCAGTGTGAGAGTCCAAGTTTGACATCCATGTAAAGCAGGACACATAGGGTACAGTTATTTATAAAATATAGTGAAGTGTGCTCAAGTTGTTCCCACTTAAGAAATTTTACAACCTATGCAGTCTGAATAACTTCGTACCAAAATTTTCCTCTATGATTAATATATATGTTGCCATTTTAATATATTTTCTCCATACAAGGATTTCCCAGCTAAGAAGTATGATTATTTTTGGACACAACATATTTTTCACTGTCTTCAATTTGTTGCACACATATTGTGGTGAAATCACACAGTTCATAAAGATTTGGCTCCAAGTTTGTTTCCACCACTGATTAGAGGTACTGATAAGCAACTCACTGTTCATCTCTGGAAATAAGTGGTGGGAAATGTCATATTCTGACTGCATTGCCACCAATTTACCTACGTGCATTGCACACTGTGACACAACGTTATGGCCTGTGTGTAAGTTACATCACTAATCTGCACGGACTTAATGGAATGTGTTGTGTCCATAACTTTTTTACTTTACTTCCAACAGTATGAAGTATCTGTGTGAAAAATTTACGTACTTTTTGTTTTCATTTCAAATTACTTGTGCATGTACAGTTTTCATCCTTCAGAGCCATTAATTATTAAATGCCATGATCAGCAAGCTGCTAGATAAAGAACTGACTTAAATTGCAAGCTCCTCTCAATTCAAGAAGAGCTGAATGTTATAAACATGGTGGTTGCTACTTAAAATTTTTCTTGCAAAAAGGATTATTTAAGAACTTTGCATTTTTGTGTGAACTTAAAATACGGGTTACAATACTGAAACTGTAAGTGAAAAAAAGCTGAGGTAAAAAAATGTGAAAATAGCAAAATATTTTATGGTGGGATTGATGTTTATGGAATAGTTCCAGCAAGAACTGACTCTTCATCTACCAGGTGTTTGTAAAAGAAATCTCACATGCGAGAATATGTTAGAATTGTACTTGAAGTGTGGTTTGGTGGTTACACTGAATTATTTAATGCAGAATTTGTACAATGTTATTCTAGTGACAGGAATGTTGGATGTTAGTTCAGGTACAAAATAACAAAATACTATCTTCTTCAGGCTTAGCCTTTTGAGATGTTTTCCTCCTTAATATGAAATTTGTTGAATTTTTCCATAAATGTCTTAAGAGTGTTTCACTATACACATAATAAAACATGATGTATATACCTCACAGTTTTATCAAATTTAAAGGACTGACAGGAAGAATTTGTGACCTGATTTTATTCAGATGCTTCATTTTATTTTGTGTAGCAGCAGGAACTTCAGATTAATAATTACTTATTTTATATATTTGTGCACACAGTTGGCACTGGTGCAGGTTGTATTTTCATAATTTTGTCAGATATATCCTCAACATTTCATACCAGTGCTATGTCATATTTGTTAACATATGAAACATTTATTGTAGGCCATCAGATGGAAGTATAATTATAGATTTTCATTAGTCACCCAAACAGTTGTATAAAAAAACGGGACAGTTAAAGAAAGGATTTCAACCAAGAACGCCAGTGTGCAAAGATAAAAAAGGAGAATTGTTGGAAGGAGAGGAAGAAATCCAAAAAAGATGGATGGAGCACTTTAAGGAGTTATTGAACACAGAGAGCAATGGAAAAGAGCAGGCCGATCAAAATATTGAGGCAAGTGCTCAGAAGCAGTGCATAGAGGAACCAAATACACAAGAAGTAAGGGAAGCAATAAAGGAGTTAAGAAATAATAAGGCACCAGGTGGGGATAACATATGTGCAGAATTGGTGAAATATGGAAGAGATAAGTTGATACAGCTAATATACGGATTGATAAAGGATGTATGGAGGCAAGAGGTAATGCCAAAGGAATGGACAATGACGATAATTTGTCCAATACACAAGAAAGGTAATAAAACGGATTGCCAGAATTACAGAGGGTTCTCAATATTAAGCGTGATATATAAAGTATTTGCCAAGATATTAGCTAAGAGGCTAAGTTCTTATACAGAACAGATTATAGGAGATTATCAGTGTGGTTTCTGAAGAGACGGGTCAACTATGGACCAGAATTTTGCACTAAGAAGTATATTGGGGAAATGTTATGAGTATAATATAACATTACATCAACTATTTATGGACTTTAAGCAAGCATATGATAGTATAAATAGAGAAAAATTGATTTTAATATTAGAGGAATTTAAGATCCCAAGGAAACTGATAAACCTGATTGGAATGACATT
>Ga0123357_10004965_pt1 | contig 15796 bp, 9 predicted proteins | sample TergutEmb28metaG_FD_89873 | JGI IMG/M metagenome (GOLD analysis project Ga0123357, IMG submission 89873) | Embiratermes neotenicus P4 segment gut microbial communities from Petit-Saut dam, French Guiana - Emb289 P4 | ecosystem: Host-associated > Arthropoda: Insects > Digestive system > Gut ... | reverse complement strand
TCAGCACGCCTTCCTTCGGAGGGGAAGTAAAGCCGTCGGTCCCATGTCGTAGATTTGCGGCATGTAAAAGATCCCTAAATTTACGTGGAAGTCGGAATTTAGGCAAAATTACTACCGGACATCGTTCTCGCCCACAGTTCCACCTTTCGCTGTTAGGATCTCTCGCGTCGTTGCGGACGGAGGCACTTGGCGGCTAAAGTGGGAACGTCTAAAGGCGGAGGAAAGCAATGGCAAACTACCCCTAAGAACTTGCCCAGGATGCTGTGTGCCAGAGCCATACCGGTCACATGACTAGGCTCTGGTTCCCCCAAGCCCGGCCTTCAAGGCTGAATACTAATGAATGAATGAATGTATAGTGAAGGAAGAAAGAAAGCGAAAATAAAAGTAGTTAGGCAAAACACAAGAAAAGAAACGCCAAGGGGTAAAAGTTATGAGAAGGGGAAAAAATTAGAAGAAAATAGGAACAGAGACAGAGGAAAGGTGCAGGAACAAAAGGCAGGAACATGGAACGAATGAGAAGAAAATATGAATTACCGGACAGAGCACGAGGATAATAACGATCAACAGCGCGAAACTAGTACTCTAGTGACCCCCAAGCTTACGGTAAACACAAGGACTGCGGAGGAGAAATCGAATAACAGTTCAGAATAACATTCGGAGGCCGGCACTGATTCCTGCTAGTCGGATGTTGTTTAACCCTTTGACGCCTAACGACTACTATAGTGGTCGTACCGCACCGCTAACCTCTAAACGTTGCATTTTATATATTTATTCAACAAATGCAGGTACTGAATATTTTAAACATGGTATATTCTCTGCGTTTTTTCCTCTTCAAAATGCAGTTTGTTTCATAAATCTTACGTATTTGGTTCTGTATTATTCACATTTTATATAGAGGGTGTGCTAAAATTAAAAAAATAATTCCGGCGCCAAAGGGTTAATGCGTTACATGTACGAAATGTAAAGCACAAATGACAAATGGGGAGGCCTCGTGTATCCTTCCGTATATCTCACTCTAAAAACCACGTACAATGATTTTCGATAAAAACCTTTTTGGTACGCATCGACTTTCTATAACCACTACTTTACACAAAGCACAAACTGAAACAAATTTTTCCGTAAATGTTTCTCACACAAAAGTTGAGGTTTTTCAGGGCTCCGTGGTTTCTATAGTTGCCCATTTACAGGGTTGCAGAAACACAAAAAGAATTCGCACAGTATTTCAGCAGCTGGATTTGTTTGTATCTTCGGTATTAGAAAGGGGTGGAAGCATATATTTAGATGGGTGTATTAGACAGCGCCCAGAGATAGAGAAGTGTTTTGTCTAAAGGGCCCAAATGAGGAAAGGTCTGCCACCTTTATGCCCGAGATGCCAACATTTTTCGCGTTAAAAGTTACTTCTCTGTATTTTTTAAAAGACTATACGATGATAGAAGCCCAGAAGCGATATGACATTCAATATAAAACACCACTACCAATCACCTACTTACTTACTTACTCCATGAAGCAGAGTCCTTCTTGAGAAGCTAACTGGTTCTGCAGCTAGTCACGAAATTCCCCGCACTTTATGGAACTCGAAAGTTCATCACCATATCCACAAGTGCCCACCATCTGTCCCTATCCTGAGCCAACTCCATCCCGTCTCCACCCCTTCCCACTTCCCGAAGATCCATCTTAATATTATCCTCCCATCTACGTCTGGGTCTCGCTATTGGTCTCCTTCCCTCAGGTTTCCCCACTAGAACCCTGTGCACACCTCTCTCCTCCCCATACGCGCCACATGCCCCGCCCATCTCATTCTTCTCGATTTTACCACCCGCACAATAACCAATCACCTACAGAAGCGAAAAATTGGGTCATTACCACCGAAATACAAGCAGTTCAAATTCCTACGAAGCAGGAAAATTCGACATCTGCTCGGAGGTACATCGGAAGCCGTTTAAATCCATCTAGTTCTCAAGTTAAGAAAACCTAGAGCTATAAGCCGCCTGTACGATTTTATGGAGCAGTGTTTAGGGAAGCACAGGAGTATTGTTTACCTTAACACAATGCATAAACGAATAAGACATACGCCGAAAATCTGTGATTTCGCTAATTAAGTTCTGAAGAGTTTTGATGAAGCTACATGAGGTTCAGAACTTTTTGGTTCTTCCTGTTCTCCTGTCCACCTTCTAATACACAACTTTAGTACGACGTTTCGGAAGCCGGCTCTGCCTCCTTCCTCCGGTGAGAGGTATTAGGAATCGCTCGTCCTCTGATGGACCCGTTACAAAGAGCGATTCCTAGCTACGGCACTGTGACGTAAAGCAGACATTTCACGTTTGAACTTCCCATATCTGCTGGCTAGAAGTCAGTATCAGGAAGGTGCTGCGACGGTCCACCTGGATAAATCTTTTTCTTGGTTTTCCTATGTCTATAAGCAAATGCTGAGATGGTTCCCAAGATTCCAAGTTGCCACTACATGCTTCTCATGTAGCCCTCCTGTCTTAAATTTACTAGTAATCAATTTCATATTTTGTATATATGTAAAATAACCACTGCCACCGGGTGACAACCCAATTGAAGTTTATTATTATTATTATTATTATTATTATTATTAAAACCGGCTAAAACAAAATCGAAAGGTGCTCACCCATATTTCTCTTTAATGCCTATTTTAACGTCTTAAGGACATCAGTCACAGTTTATAGCAGTGCTGGATTTAGTTTTTAATCCTGCTAATTTTACATCTTCCAGCCCAATTCTCCCAACAAATTATGAGAAGTCAGTGTGAATGATTCATAGGTTGTTAATAACTTTGAACTACACAATTTTCTATCAACTTTTCCCTGTCCATGATCAGTTTGAATAAAGCTAATTGCCATGCCTGGACTATAGTGACATTATAGGCCGTAATGGAACAGGTAGGCTTGTATAATTGAAACATAAAACATCCAGAAAGTTTTGTATGTCTACAGATAAACTGAAAATACTATCAATGATAATGGTGTGACGCCAGACTGCATGTGCACAAGATTTTATAAATTATATAAGAATCACCTAGCTCTTTCTGAATTTAATGATTCCATGTTTATTTCATATTCAATTTACTGCTCAATGAACAGATTTACTGCTGATTTAACAAGGAAGGTTACAGTAAAATCGGAATTATTCCCTGCATACTGATTTAAGTCTAAAGTGTTCCCGTCAACTATTAACTACCCCGGATCAACTGTGAAAGAATTATCGCGCATCACGAATGGAAAAATGTTTGAGTTCATTTACACTACAATTTAACAATCCTAATGGAACCTTTATTATGGGTGGATAATATTAGGATGGATCTCCAGGAGGTCGGATGTGGGTATAAGGACTGGATTGGGCTGGCCCAGGATAGAGACAGGTGGCGGACGCTTGTGAGTGCGATAATGAACCTTCGGGTTCCGTGAAACACGGGGAATTTCTTGACTAGCTGCAAACCCGTTAGCTTCTCAAGAAGGACTCTGCACCATGGAGTAAATAAGTAACGGAACTTTTATTGATGAACTATGCCGTGAAAGTACATAGGCTGCAGCGGTTGCCGTGATTCGAAGCCCAATTTCTGTACACAAATTTAGGTTCGAAAAAAGAGTTCTCGGGATTATAAAAATAAGGTCTGTTGTTACCAGCATATTTGTTTTCTTAATTGTTGTGCCGAGGTAAGGGTACGTCTCTGTGCCACTGTGACATTTCATGAACTGAATCTCCATTCCCGGGACCACAGATACGTTAAAACGGATAAATAGCAGAGGAAAATCGAATTACCCGGCAAGAAACCTATCCCAAAGTCATTTCATTCAACCAAAGTACCACACAGTTTGCCCTGGAATTAAATTCGAGCCTCTAACTCTCTATCTATACTCAATGTAAAATAAAGACAACATTTTCGTAAGTTATAGGTACTGAAAATCCTTGTGGAACTCACAGTAAAACATCAATTCTTTGTTAGAAAGCTAGAATTCAAAGAAGTCTAACTTCTCTCCGTCTACCACTCTTTGTGACTGTATGAAAAACATAAGAAAAGTTAAAAACTGTAATGAATCAGACCTTTCTCTGCCTTTATTATTTATTCGTGTACAAAAGGCTTATTTGTGTTTGGCAGTGTTTTGATTTGTTCTGCCATCCACACTACAGGTTCCCGTGTTCACCCCTCGAGAGCTCTACCTTCAAACAACAACTTCATTTTGTAGGGTCTGTTTACATTCACTCGCAGACAAACAGTCTTCCCTCCACAATTTCCCTCCGTTTTCCTTCTTCGTTTTTCCACAGAGATCTTTCTGTCCGGCTAGAAAGCTGTGGTGTATAAAGGACGCTCAGCATCTTGTAGCATTTCATGTCAGTACACAATTCAGAGTTTGTAAGCAGCAATAAGCTGAGTTGACTGTTAAAAAAATATCCCCTCACACTGCAATATTACATATCTGTAGTTTAAACTGCTTATCCAGGGTATGCCCAAAAGAATGGTGCGATTTCAAAAGTGAACAAGAAATTTATTTCTCACCTTACACGGGCACAACGTACACTGTCAGCAGCGGCAAATGTCCAAGTTTCTCACGCGTTAAGCACAATCCTTGTAATCATAGATCTGGACACCTCAAAACGGAGCACACAGAAAGCCTTTTCCTACTGCGACGCCATCTTGGAAACTGGCCCCGCGGCCCCGCAGTAAGCATAAGAAGCGAACTGCTGGTAGCGCATGAGAAACTTGGACATTTGCTGCTGTTGACGGTGTACGTTGTGCCCGTGTAAGGTGAGAAATAGATTTCTTGTTAACTTTTGAAACCGCACTTATTTTGTGTATACCCTGTATTTTCATCAATACAATAATAATAATAATAATAATAACAAATAGTACACACATGCACAAACCATTGTATGAAGAGGGAGATGTCACATTGTTGTGGAATAAAGCAGTACACACAGACAGAGAAGTTGCAGTAAACAGACCAGATTTAATAATTAAAAACTAAAAAGAGAAAACATGCACACTGATAAATGTTGCAATACCCGAAGACAGAAATGTTGTGCAAAAGGAAGCGGAAAAGAAGTTAAAATACAAGAGTTTATGTATAGAGATACAACGAATGTGGAATCTGAAATGTACGATTGTACCAGTAATAACTGGAGCCACTGGAATAGTAAGGAGAAGCTTAAGGAAAATTTTGGAAGCTGTACCAGGAAGACATTCGATAGATTCACTACAAAGGACAGCAATACTTGGAACATCACGCATAATACGGAAAGTACTGCAGTGTGAAGCTTGAAACCTGAGCGGTGTGGATCACCGCTCGTTCAAGAGAAGCACCAGGAAGAAAAGGTGTGTGACAAGCGACATCAATAATAATAATAATAATAATATAGTCAAGATGAATCACTTGGTCTAATAAGGTTACAAGGAATCTGACGTTCAGGTGAACGTGCATCGTCATAAATTCTTATAATAAAACCAACTAGATGCACTGATTTCTCAAATTCATTTTTGGAATAAAATTCTACATGTTTCGGACAGTTCCTCTGTCCATCATCAGGATTTTTTCACTGTACACACAGCAATGGTATATGTCATACACGTTTACTGACAGCTTGCGAACTAGCTGTCAGTAAACGTGTATGACATATACCATTGCTGTGTGTACAGTGAAAAAAATCCTGATGATGGACAGAGGAACTGTCCGAAACATGTAGAATTTTATTCCAAAGATAAATTTGAGAAATTAGTACATCTAGTTTGTTTTATTGTAAGAAGGTTACAAGGATTCAGCCTCTGCCTCAACATCGCATTATGGCACGATGTGTAACAAGGATAGCACAATACCGTCATTCTCAACTCAATTTTGACAGCTACTTGCCGTCAAATGCACAAAATATTTCGGCCTTAGAAGGCTACAATCAGGTTCTTGTAATTATTTATATATATTGAGAAAGCTGAACATTACATACAAAATTTCTAGGTAAGGCTGAGATCTCATGTTATAAAAATACGCGAAGTTTAAAAATGTTCATAATGTTACTGATACGATTCCTGCCGAAACATGAATGTGCTGTTAATATGCGTAAATTATTATTTAAAAAAGCTGGTTCTCTTTACCAAAAACTGTTTATATTTATTCCTGATTCTGCACTTCGTAGAAGCAAAGAATTTAGTTTCCGATAAGGATGTTGAACAAACAAATTGGATTTATAGGCACTGCAAAATACTCTCCGAAACCTAACAGTAAGTATTAAGTAAAATAAAGTAAATTTAGGTTTTCTCAGAGGACAGTGTTACACAGTTAACATGGTGCATCAGTACTGAGCACAAGCTAAAAGAGTACTAAACAGTGAGGCTTGAAGGTGGTCATCGTATGAATCATTCTGCAATACGGCCTTGAAAACAGCGTGAGTTAGCATCGTCCATTGGTCATTCTGCTGGTTGCTGCTATTAATTACTTCAAAAACAAAATTAAAAAAAAATAATTGTTACAGTTCTTCCGACTATTGTTTTTCACATTCGGAACAAGTTTGGCGGTAAACACCTGAACTCAGATATTCAATATGAGTTCGGGTGTTATTCCTTTGTAGTTTTCTAACAAAATCATTAGAATATAAATTTACTCTTAGTTTGTGTTAGATAGTTTAGTGAGAAATTTAGTCTCTTTTTCAAAGTAGATGAATTTTAAATATATTTAATATTTCTTCGTCTTGTTAGGAGGTTAATTGTTTACAATTTAGCACATTAATAATCTCAGGGTAATAACAACTGTCGATATTGTAGATATGGCATTTAATCGTAGGTCGCAATGTTTAATTTCAGATTTCGATATTCACACGAGAACACTTTTTATATCTTAAACAAAACCAGAGGAATCTTTGGACATAAGAAAGTGTTTAGGTTTTGCAGACTTTAATTACTCTGGAGTGATGCGTTATTACATTTTATTACGTATTTTTAATTTTTAGGGAATATTTACCGCTAATTGAAAAATCCGAGTTGTTATTCAAAGTTGTTCTGCTATTCTTTCTATACAAGGATTGAAGAAAATACTCATTCCGTGTTTAGGGAATCATATGAAACCCAAATGTGGTGTGTAAAACAAAAACTGGAGTATTTTTACATTAAAATAGGTGACACGTATAATAACCACTGTGTTTTTAAATTATGGTAAATTGTTATACACTCTGGGATATAATTAGTGGGGTATATCAGATTCAGTTTTGTGTGCCTTAGGGCAACTCCACGGGTAAAGTTATATCAGAAACATGAATCAGCGGTGGAATAGAGGCAATTTTTTGCGCACTGTAGCAACTCCTCTCCACTTTCTCAATCTCTAGCCATGACAAAGTGCGTGAGAGTGGGAAGGGTGTGTACGGAGCAAAGCGAGCAACAGTGAGTTTTAATTATTCATTGCTGCAACGTTTCTTGCATTTTCTCCTTATTTCCGTTTCAGAAAAGACAGAGAAAATGTGAAAGAATCCGTAAGATGGCAAGTATTTCTTGATCCTTTTTCTTTTTAAGTTCTCATTTTTATCCTTTTCCTTCCACAATCTTCCACCCCAGATTTTAGATTCTTTCGTTAATTTATTCTCTAGCATTTTTATTTCTTTTCGTTTTTTTAATTGCACAATCGTGGTTCCACTGAATTTTAAATCGGAATCTCCTCATCGTGTACAAAAATGAAGGAAAATGAAAATACGGGAAGAAAATTAAGAGTTCAGTATTGCAAAGAAGATGTATTTGCTTACATTAATAACTTCTGTACACTGGAAACCTCTTCACTTAGTCTGAATATCCAGAAGGGGTCACTTGAAAGACTTACGATGGCAGGATAATATTGAAACGGACTTTAAAGAATGAAAATGTGGGGGTGTGTGCCTTAGAACACATAGAGGTAATTGGTTCCTCTGAACACAATGATAAACTCTTTAACTGACCATAAATTTCTTGATCGGATAAACAATAATCACTTTCTCAAGAAATATTCTGCTTCATATAGCAGTACGTTTACGCCAAGTACATCATACGCTGCTCCCTAACTTCCCAATATATAGCAATCCTTCACCGCTTTATAAGAAGGTGTTTCTTTGGGTTTGAAAGCGGCGGCCTGATTGTTAGACTTCTTCACAGTGGTTTTGATTTAGATTAATCAGAAATCGACTACCGATACTTTGCTAATTACTGGGTGGATCCCATCACATATACCGTCTTACGAGGCGGGTATACAGTATTCAGTTTCCTCTCTCATTAATCCCACTTTGTCTTCTCTCTCACCACTGCACCCTTCCATTTTTCTCGATGTTTCTACCTCACTTTGTTCTCTTTCCCAGACAACCATCCTCCATTTTATTTTGTCTCTCTCTCTCCTTCACTTATCTCTCTCGACGCCATAAAGGAACTTCAAGGAATCAAACACTACAGGATACCACCACTTGATTCGGCGTCTGCGCAAACCAAAGGATCACATTTCGGAACTACAAGTTGCACATCAGCTGCAGAAACCGCTGCTATGAGCCGAGTAATTACAGAATACCTTTCCGAATCCATTTACTGCAAAAGACTGGAAGGAGGAACAATACCCATCCAACCACGGTTCTGTGAAGTGCATTTTAATTTCAGTTTAACAGCATATCCAGAAACGTAACTGATTATGAGGTAATTTGAAATCCTAGAATGGGCTTATAGCCTTAAATAATACTCCTATATGGGTCTGCACAAAGCAGACTTCGTTTTCCATTCAAGACCCCTACCTCATTACGCAGACAACCCTCGTTCCCCTTTCCTTTACCGGCAACCGCAGTGTCTATAGACCATTCACTGCACAGAGTAGACCATCGCTCTTAGGCAACAGCGTTGCTGCTGCTCCGTTCACCACTGCCACTTACGTACAGCATTCGCCACTAGTTATACAACCGCGCGTGCTGAAGCAGGTGTTACATAAGGAATTTTCGGCTTTAGAGTAGGCCTAATAAACAGATGGAGAATCAGTCATTCCACACACTTGCACACATTGAAACTCGATAAGGTAATGCAAATTTCACCTAGATCAGGCCATGAAGACCCAAAAGGGGAGTACAGGTATAGCTATATACTTTCTTTAACATCGGCGCTAGGTGGGGTAGGTGGTCAACGCCACGCTCCAGCCACCTTATCCCCGGGAAAGAGACCCGATATCCATTTTATAGGAGGTTGGGTAGGCTCCAGGGTCCGCCTGGACGGGTGCGGGAAATTTCGCCACCACCGGGATTCGATCCGCGGACGGTCCGACCCGTAGCGAACTCGAGAAACAGGAAGCGTAAATAAACACGCGAGTTTATGCAACAGATATAGTTGTAAGCTTCGTTTACGAGATGTCAATAAAGTGACGGTCTTTACTTTCAGCGTACGACATCCCCGGCAAGAAATTACAAGAATAAGTTTTTAAGGAACGTTGCCCCTGATAATATACTATAAACAGCTCCACATAACTTATTTCATGAAAATAAAAAAAAAACTATTACATCTCCATACGCTGTCGACAACAAGCAACTATTTATCTGGCGAGATTTAATTAAAATAAAAGTCCACCAGAGAGCATGATACACTCCAACAAACGTGAATCCGCAACAGATTAGTTCAGGGTAAGTTGGTTCTGTACAAAACCATTCCCCGACTTAAGCAGTAGGCTAGTTACTTTCCGGAAGATTCGGCGCAAGTCGAAGTTCGCGTAAGTAGGAGTTGAGTACTAACTTCATCAACTTTGTGTGTATACGCAAGGATGTCCAGTTGAAATCTAAACTACGAATATCAACCTAATCCTTGTCGCCAGCAGGCAGCATCGCCGGTGCATTATACCACAAGCTGTAAACACAGTCTAGTGCTCCTGAGGATGGGCGAAATTATCGCCCGAAACATGTTAAGCTGATTGTAATTATCAAAAAAAAATTGTTATTTTTGCATCTAGTTGGCCGTTTATATTACTGTATCAATGATGCACGGTCACACAAACATCAAATTTACGAATATCCTTCTCAGATAACGGGATTTAAAACTGGCAATGATCCCCCAGTCCACAGGCGGATGGATTAGTGTGGTGTTCGGGGGGACAAACACGACTTTCACATTTGAATAGAAGTCGTGTACATGTGCAGGATGACCAGGAGCGTTATCGACTTCTACACGATCACCCTTCGTACTTTGTTGTCCCGACGCGCTCAGTCTGGTAGGTGAACCTCTTTCAGGAAACGGGTGTGGTTCACCGAATCACATATAGTTTTAGTCATTTCTTTTTTACTTGTTGTTTTATTTACTCAATTTATTCTTGATATAAAATAATGGAGCGCTATATCCAGTAAAACAACTAGATCATTTCTTGGGAACTGACACAGTCACTTCTCTGTACATCACACTCGTACGCGACTGAATTCGCACTGGATTGCTAGCGTCGGTTGTCCGCTGCTAACGTTTTCTCATTTAAATCTCTCCCCTCCTACCTATCACCAACGGTCCTGAATATACGTTGACAGATTAACTTACAATGCATGCCATGAATCGTCCGTAACTGACGCCAGCAATCCTAAGAAACAACTACACTAAAAAAATCGGCTACAGACTGTAAGCAAAATCAGCCCTCTCGCCCAGCAGTATTCTTCCGCCATAATCGCCGCAATTTGCTTTCATTCTCGCAAGGAAAAATTTGGTGCCTACTTTAAAAATCTTATTATTTCAGTTTCTTTACCTTGTTTGAAAATTTCGTTCGTCTGAAATTGCGTAACTTGGAATTGCAAAAGTTGAAGATTGTCTATAACCAAGATCGCACGGGCGTAGTAATTCTGGTGGACCGCAACTACATGTGACGGACAATAAGAACGCAAACAAGATCTCAGAATGAAGACGACCTCCAACACTTTTACGTAAAGGATGTGCGTAAGTAAGCAAGATCTCAAGACGATGAAGACGACAGTGACAGGAGAAATTCCGGTTTTGCGTACACTGCAGGCATTGTGCTGACTTTGCGCAATGCAGTGTGAGATACATATCGCTGGCAAACAAGTAAATTAAGAAGTGTGGAAAGAAGAAAATGGAAGTTACAACACAAATGTGAAAAATATAGGCGCAAGAAAAAAAAAAAGCGAAAGTAATGAATTAAACGAAGAAAAAAGAAAGGAAGAAATCGCGAAACGAAGGAGAATATGACAATAAATAAAGATAAGAGTAATAAAAGAAAACGAAACAAAATCATAAAGTAAATTATGGAAAAAGAAAAATGAGTCCTGAGAAACCAACATTTACCCCGCTGGACACGCTGCTCCCGCCCTCCATGTAATCAAAACAGGGGAGACCACAAAGGCAGGACCGTAGTCGGCGAACCCAGAACCTTCTTAATCAAAAATAAATTTGGGTGACAAAAAAATATATACACATTCAGGGACGCAGAAATCCCCGGCGCCAGGTCGCCCGGGCGACTAGATTTGGTACACGGTAGCGCCTAATATTTGCGAGGTCTCAGTAAGGGACTTGCTTCATGTCAACCTTCTGGCGCCTGGAATTTTGAGGTGGCTTCTTGATTCTTGGAAAATTTGTCTATTCTTTTATATACACGTGAACTGTTAAATTTGCAAGAGGATCATGCACAGGTATGATATCTTTAAATTACGCTTTTTATAGTTCTTTGCTTCTTTCATACCCATTTATCTCTTGCAGTTCTTATCACGTTCCAAACATCAGTACCCATTTTTATTTCCAACACGAAACAGCGTGTAACTGTGGGAAACCAATCTCCGTTTGTAATAAAAGCGACTTATATCACCACATGGCACACACAGTACAGCCAGCAAATCGAAACTGCATAAGACTTTTCCCACCTTCATTGCTAAATAGAATATCTTTCCCACACGGCTAAGATAATACAAAATTTCATGAAATTCTTTCCAACGTTTTTCGAGTTTAAATTTGTGGATGAACGGACGGAAAAATAAATTCCACTTCCCGTCAGAGGATTAAGTTACACTACGTTGCGTTACCTCAGTTCCTTTAAGTTACATCAAGGTAAGAACATTGTGCAAAGCACGCAAAGTATCGTGTTTGTAAACAAAGGGTAAGCATTTCGATTCTGTAGTTTATACACGTATCTCAGTACGTTTTCAATTGCCAAGTGCCCCGTAATGTTTCATGACTTTCTGCGTTACGCTAATTCTTGCGGACCCTCTAATCGTACTGCACAAGTTAACACAGCACCAAACAAAACCCTTGTCCTGACTTCGTTACTTATTTAAAAAAGAGGACACCAAACAACTTCTACAACAAGTTATTCTTGCCCTAAGACGAGTTTTATTAGAACGCCCGATTAAAATTCAACACATTTTCCAAGACAATACACGCCATCAGACTGCGCTCTCTTGTGCATTGAAATATTTAACATTATGAACGAAGGCCAGAGTGTCCTGCATCCTACGTTTCTCCTTCTACTGTGATTCACAGGCATCTGAACAAACACACTTCAACCGAATGGCTAGGCGTGGCACAAGCTTGCCTCTCGTCTCTTCTCCTGAACATATCCTATAGGAGTAAAGCACATACTTGTGAAATAGTTGAATCCGTTTCCGATCCAATAAAAAAAAGGTGCTAGAATAGGAGCGACAATGAAGAAATACAAGTAGGGCCTACAAATTGGTTGCGAGAAGAACTGGAAACCAATCATTTGCAATGATTCACAACTTCTCGGTAACCGTACACTTCGATACAAACGAATCGAGGCCGAACCATTCTTAGGCGGTTAGTCGCCAGCGTCTCACCGCGGAGTTCCGGCTTCAATCCCAGGCCACTTCGTGTTGGATTTGTGGTGGATAAACTGGCACTGAGAAAGGGTTTTCTCCAAATACTTAGGTGTTCCACTGTCAGTATCATTCCACCGACGCTTCATATGTCACCGACGCTGTATATACTCACCAACTGACAGCGTCATTCAATATCAAATATAATTTTAAAAAAAGAATCAGACTTTGCTTGGTTTCAGTAACAAATACTATTTTTAGCATATTTAAGTGCTACAACTATGTATCATTTACAATGACACCTTGCACCAAATAATATCATATATTTTGGACCAACAGAGTGCACCTCTCTTAAATGTAATTCAGTTGTTCACTTCTACATGCACATGTTTCAAACCCGAGGGCTCATCTTCAGGAAGACAGTTGTAACAAGTAGGGGTAGGGTAAAATATGTCTAAATGCATGGTACACCCTGGTTTATCAAAGCAGGGTTTTGTTGAGATTACAATAAAAGGTATTAGAAGATATACAAGTATAAACTTGTTTAAATTTAAACATAATAGTATAAAAAGGGTAAAGTGATCCCGTTACAGGCCCGGTGTGGCCCAGAGGGTGGGTAGAGGTATAGCTGTACTCTTCCATGACCGCGGCACTAGAAGGGGGGTGAGTGGTCAGCAGCACGCCCCGGCCGCACTTTACCACCGGGAAAACCCCGGTGCACGTTTTACAGGAGGCTGGGTGGGCCCCAGGGCCGGTCTGGACGGGCGGAAAATCTCGTCCCCACCGGTATTCGATCCCGGACCCTCCAGCCCGTAGTCAGTCGCTATACCGACTGAGCTACCCGGCCCACATATATAACAGTATAAACATATAAAAACATATATATTTAATTTTAAAACATAAATATATAAAGGTCAATTGTTATATTAAGAGTTGAAAGAAATGTAATACTGTGCCTCAGAATGTGATTATAAAGTCAGGGTAAAATACTGCTGTACGTATGAACGGTAGCAGCAGTCTTTTGGGTGAAAGAGGGGGTACATATTGCATTTGTCTTCCTGAAGATAAGCCATCGGTTTCGAAACATGTACATGTATAAATATTGTAAAATTTAAATTAAATTTAACAGAGGTGCCCTTGGTTGGTCTACGTTATATCATTTTATCATAATGCACGGTACAAACAACATAAAACCACCAAATAACATGTGTGATTATACAATAATCACACATATTATTTGCGTGTGGTTATGCAATAATCACACGCGGTACGCAGCACACAAGGCACAAAATGTTCCAAACCTACACGCAAACACACACATCCCGTACTAAACGCCACATTAAATGAAGGAATAATCTCCTTCCTCGTCAAATGATCACTTATTCATCACCTGCTTCACAATGGTGTTTCAATGTTACTAAGCACTGGGTCCAGATTTTTAAAGCTACACGTTTTAAAATGATTTTTAAATTAATTGCGCTATACAGTAATTGGTTGTGTTTCTCTGAATTCAGCGAGATGTAATATGATGCCTGTAAAGAAAGAAATGCACCATTCCACACGAAAATCCGGTGCCTTTGTTGTGTACATAAGAGGCCTGACAAACGTCAGGGCTGATTCCATTACGCACTCACTGACCCATTCTAAGTACTGCCTTCTCCACAAAGCAGAAGCATTATGACTCTAATACGCATTTCACGAGATTCAAATGCTTGCAAATACTGCTGGAAATCTGTAACCGAAATTTATTTTTATTACAATTTCACAGCAAGCTTCTAACATGTATTTATGAAACTCTTTTCACGAAAGTTTCTAATCAGTAGTATTAAAACCAAATTTGTATTAATATTTTGTATTTTTAAACTAAATATCATAAGTTTAACTCTCGGAAACCTAATTTAAAATTCTTACTCTCTGTTACCTTAAGGTTTACTAAGAATATCTGGTTTGAATCTCAACGAAATTCTGGTTGAATTCTTCAGTTCATTTTTAATTTAATTATACACTTAAAGTGGATACTAAGGTCTACAACAGCTACACCTTCCAGTTTTGATAAAAGATTCACTTACTGTTAGGGTCATGGATCCATCTCTTCTTCTCTGGTGCTTTCAGTGCCCCGCTGCTGCCCCCCACGCTCCTTGATTCTTCCTGAAACAAAGAATTGTGGCATTCCTAATGTAATTACAGTAAGGGCCCATTTCAATTACAAACTACTGTGTAAGCAAAGGAAAATGGCACACAAAATTCTATACGAAAATGCTGAAGGGAAGAGAGCGCTTGGATAGCATCGGTTGTAAAAAAGGTATGAATTTTCTGATATGGTAGAGAACGTAAAATTGGATTTGTTGACCAGCTGAAGAGATGGATGTTATTTTTTCTTTAACTTCTCAGCAAAGGCCTATTGCATTGACAGGGAAAGCACATACTCGGGGCGAAAAACTGGTACTTATGCTTGTTTTACTGCAACAGTTGCCCTGTTGTATTTTAAGATTAAACTGAATTCGTGGTCGTTCAGTTTCGTTAGTAACTGGCAGTCATTTTATTCCACTTGCTCATCATAAAAAAAGATTAAAAACGTATGAAAAACATTCTGAGTTTACCGCAAATCGGAATCTACTTTTCCCTTAAATTGCGCATGCGCAGTAATTTTTTATGGGATATTGGAGGTGGTTCAGGAAACAGAAGCCACCTTGCTGGAGGATACAGTCTCTTTATATCGTTTTGTAGGTTTAACCAGATCCGATGAAAGTAATAAAAAAACTCTACAGCTTTCCATTCAGACACACACAAGCACACACACACACGCACGCACGCACACATACAAATATACATACATACATAAGCACATACACAATACTTACATACATACAAACATAATACATGCATACATACACACATACATACAAACATAATACATACACACACATACATACATACATACATACACAGACATACATACATACATACATACACACATACAAACATACATACATACATACACACACACATACATACATACATACATACACACACATACATACATACATACATA
>Ga0123357_10004964_pt1 | contig 15796 bp, 9 predicted proteins | sample TergutEmb28metaG_FD_89873 | JGI IMG/M metagenome (GOLD analysis project Ga0123357, IMG submission 89873) | Embiratermes neotenicus P4 segment gut microbial communities from Petit-Saut dam, French Guiana - Emb289 P4 | ecosystem: Host-associated > Arthropoda: Insects > Digestive system > Gut ... | reverse complement strand
GCTATTTTATTTCACTTCTTATGTGCTCAACATGTTTCGGACATTAATATATCCATCATCAGGAGCTTGCAACTATTCTGTTGAATTACCACATTGGTCGTATTGTTCTTGGTTCGATGCGTGTTGGAGTTTCGGTGTGGTTGGGTTAGAGTGGTATCCGTGTTGCAGGCTGAAGCACAAGTTGTGCTTCAGCCTGCAACTTCAAACCCCCCCCCCCGAAATTCCAAAGACCCTCCAAAATTGTGCCAAACTCAACCCGATTGTGAGAACTGTTAAAAACTGCTGAATTTAAGATGCCAATGCCCCAAGATGTTCGGAAAAAAAGGCAGTAAAATTCTAAAACTACCGTCGGTTTGCAATTGTTTTACACTAGCAATGACAAATAAATTGGTTATCATCATAGTCTTAAAGTAACAAAAATTAAGAAAATCTTACTATATGAAATGACATTTCTTGTACCAAATTACAGCTGCCTCCAGAACCACTGAGTAGGGGGCTACTGCCCCCAGATTCCCGTTCTCTCTGTCCTCAACTGAATTTGTTGAACCCCCCCTCCTGAACAAAATTCCTGGGCACACCACTGTTTTCTTCTAAGGGAATGATTTTTTTTTAAATACAGTGGTGACATTCTGAGGGAACAGTTTTGATACGAATTCACTGTCAATAAAATTCAAAACTACACACTTCATATTTCCTCCCTGCCTACCAAAAAGTCACTCCAAAAATTGTGACAGTGACTCAGAACAACCTACAAATACCGCCTTTAGCACAAATCAGACTATGGTACATTGCAACGGTGGTCCTCTTCCTTACAACAGAACACAGGGGAGGTAATCTTTATACGGGATAGTTGTATGGGAAATGCTGGTAGGTGGTTGGATTACAATTTACTTACAAATCTTTATCGTTGCACCATGCATTTTGTAGTTTATTTAAGTAACACACCAACAAATGCACATATATAGTCTTTAATAATCTAAAACTTACATTAAAACACTTAAAACGCTCCTACATATTTCGATCATCCTCAGGACACATACTTTGTTTCTTGCTAAAGTTACAGTTTAAAACACTCGGTGATTTACTTCGTTATATTAATTTGGTGCTGTGGCAGCATGTCTGTAAGTAAAAATAAGTTTACTAAACAAGTTCACTTAACAATTTATTTAGTAAAATTATTTTTAGTTACAGATGTGCTGCCACAGCACCAAATTAATATAACAAAGTAAATCACTGAGTGTTTTAAACTGTAACTTTAGCAAGGAACAAAGTATGCTCCCTGAGGATGATCATATGATCGAAACACGTAGGAGCGTTTTAAGTGTTTTTATGTGAATTTTAGATTATTAAAGACTATGTGTGTGCATTTGTTGGTGTATGACTTAAATAAAATTACTTGCAAATGTTGCATCAACTTAAGAGATTACTTAGTACTGAAAGCATGAATGGGAAGAGATCCAGGAAACAGTGGTACCTATTGACTACATCAGGCAAGCAAATGCTGAACCAACCATTTTTATGGATTCCATGGCTCAAGCACTACAGTGAATATCTGTGAACTGGCAGAGAATGCCATCCTGCTCTATGTGGCACATTTTGTATTTCAGTGACTTCTTATGTAGTCTGAGAAAACTGGTGTGTAACGACAAACATTATTCTCAAATCTTTCTTAAACCGAGATTTTAGGTTTCCACCATCGAGGATTCAGGTAATCTGTGATGTGTCACTGGGTCAGTGTCTCACAACATTTGGAGGGAATGTAGTGCTTTCACAGAATCCTCCACCCTTGATAACAACGGCTCTACATTCCTTCAAAATGCTGGGACACTAACCCAGCAACATAACATCACACCCCCCAGAATAACACCTGAAACCGCACTTCTTAAATTATTTTCATTGTAACACATGAATGTTACCAGGTAATTTCTCTGCTTCCTCTGGGTTTATTGGGCATTTTCTTTTTACATAAAGTCGCACAGAGTTTTGAAGGCACACCCAATTCTTGTTTGTGCTCTTATTGAAACTTCGTCTCTTGAGGAGCCATTTACTTTGACACCATGAAAGGTCTAACTTCTTTATGGTATTCATAACTGAAATGGAATGGGAGAAAAAAGAAGAACATTATTAAAAAGTAGCAAGTATGCATATATTTACTTTCAAACAGGGCTTTTAAACCATCTGAAATAAAGGTTCAGTTTAATGAGTCATCTCATATTTGGCTGTCAAGCTAGTTTATCAATGTTATTTCTAGCAATACCATGACTACAACCAGTGGGGACAAATATATACACTGGATGAGTCACTCAGGTGTTTGGTTGTCAGGTTCTCACCACACAAGCCCAGGCTGCATCCTAGGGCAGTCCACTGGTATATATTGTGAACCAAGTGGCCAGCAATGAGATTGACTTTCTCAGAGCATTTAGGTTTTCTTCTGTCTTATTATCATCCCACCAATGTTCTATATGAACATTCATTCATCTATCACGCATGCTGCATAGGTAAGATACAAACAGCATTCCTAAATAAACCACTTATGCAAATTACCATAGCAGTAAACAGTACCAGTAACTCTCCAAATATGAAACCACCACCATTACCGCCAAACCACATGACAGAATAACACATTTAATATGCATGTGAATTAGTGTTACAATCTAAAAACACAAGTCTTTCAAAATGTTTAAGAAACCATCCCAATAAATTGCTTGAAGGTTATGAAACAAAATTTCCATGTCACTTGGAATTAACTTTGTAAGTTACACATAAATCAAACTAACCGTCCTACCATCGTCTTGGAGGTTATGTATCAGCTGTGCAGAGAAAATGCTGCAGCCACACTAATGCAGTATTACAAAATATCTCTTGTTTAATCGAATTAAATATCCTAACACTGATATTAACACAGTTACAATTCGTTACGACGTACGTTAATTGCATTTACATTGGCTTTACAATCGAAATTGGATACAAAGAGTGAACAACCTCCAGTCAATATTCAGTCATTGCTTTGGGATGTTACAATTTTCGTAAACTGGTTAATGCACGTAAAGTTTACTCATTGTGTGTGGTGCATAGTATATCAGTGTGCAAACTGTACACAAATGTTTATATTTCATTAACAAACGTAACTGAGGTTCAGATTAGAGTCGTCTGGGTTTTGACACTGGGTAGTTATACGCTGACATTAACATTCGGTGGACTATGTTAGTTAACGCTTATGTAAAGGCAGCACGTTCCTCCGGAACATTGGTTATCAACCTACGACACTACTCGGTACTAAAATAAAGATGTCTACAATATGAACAATTCCGGAGATGAACACCAGAATAACTATACAATAAATACTTGTTCACTCTCCTAGAATGTCACCAAGTGATCCTAGGTCCCCTACACACTGAAGACTATATTGAAAACATGCACTTTAATCAACTCTTTCAAACGCTTAGTGTTCAAAATTTGGCGCATTTTTTCACTTGGGGGCTAGTATTGTTACTGCAGCACCACTGGCTTATATGACGACCAGATAAAAATGAACACATCGCTTAGCACGTGAGAATACACACCTCTTTCAAACCAAAGTTGGCGAAGTCAAATTGTATACAGAAAAATTACATCATAGCATACTTTGTTCTGAATAATTGAAAATACTGCTGTATTATACATAAAATATTTACCTTGTTATTTTAAGATGATACTTATTGAAGCTACATGTTTGTAATATTGGATGATGTCTTAAAATTACTCCAATGAATGAATATGTAACTTCCTATAACTGTCATATCCGAGTGGTGAAGAAGATAGCTTATCCGTGGTTCCTGCCTGCGCCTGGCAGTTGGCTGTGAGGTTTATACAATCGTGGTACGGTGTTATATTGAAGTTGAAAGTGTTTGAGGTGTGACGAAGTGTGCAAGGTATGTAGACCAAATATGGATAAGTAACCAACGTTAATTGTATGCGCCTAGTTAGAAACAACGTTTTCAGAAGGGTGCAGGGCATTGACATCAAACAAAAGCAAGATGTTTGCTTTTTGCCTTACAAAACGTACGTTTAACAAAAAAAGGCCAGGCATGTTTGCTTTATCGTGATTAAGCTGTGCTAAAACGTGTTACGTATAGATATTTTCAATATAGTCGTGAGTGAATTTTGTCGGGTGGTACTGGATGTGAAAGCTGGGGCACCAAATGTCATCCATGCACCATATGATCAAGTACTTTATTTCTACCATACAGATTGAAAATGGCTAGAGGACAGCAGAAGCTTCAATCACAAGCCAAAGCTGCAGAGAAGCTTGCGAAGCAGAAAAAACAACAGGGTCATAATGCCAACACCCAGAAAAAAGCAGCACAAGCGGCCCTTGTTCATGTTTGTTCAGTTTGTAAGGTATGAGGAGCCACTGGGTAATATCTGTATTACTGGTTTCATTTCGGGAAGTTGTATGTATCGTTAAGATTATTAAGAAGAAAATAATACTTATATGTTCCAGTCATTTGTCTTTTTTGCAGGTAGTTTGTCAGTAAAGACTGAGCCATGTAGTTTCTTTTACCATTCATTCATAGAATATTCTGCCACTTGGTTCTGTGAACTGCATTGTCATCATTTTATTGGGAATACGTGTTTAAATTTTCGAGTGTTCTTCGTAGCATCATATATTAAACATTGTATTTACCACTTAAATGTAATAGCCTTCATTTTCTTAATCTTCAAGGAATCTGATTCCCTCCTTCCCCACAACATTAACAGGAGATTAAGTCCTATTTATTTCTGTATCCCATTTGAATCTGATGCCATTATAACAGCTGACAAGACCTTGATGAGTATGAATGACATGTTAATAGAATAGTCACAAGGACACTAACATGACTGAAACCTGATTGTTTCAGGCTAAGAATGGCGCTCTTAGAATTCATGTTCACATATAACTCGCAGTAGTAGTGTATAGTGTAAGTGTATATAGATCAGTGAAGGGAATTGCATTGCTCATAGCATTTGTAGGCCAGCTTGAAAATGTGGAGTATTTTAGCAATGCAGTATTTCAACAGTTGATTAATGGGGCTATGAATACACTGTCAAAATATTGTGATACATGATTATTGATGCATATTGAAATAAAGGTGTGTTATTTCCAGGCAGCAGAAATTGATTTCTGTACTTAATTTTGTTGTGTGTGATGATTTGCTCAAAGTTAGAATTGTGAGTAAAATCAGAATGAATGAAACTGTTGAAGACTAAAAAACTTACCCTGGTAGGTGTGACAAAATGTGTCATGCAGTTACTGTGTTAAATGCAACACACTGCCCATAAATCCCATAATGAAATTACACTTATTATAATGCTGAATTACTTGGCACTGCAATTCAGTATAGTGAATGCAAAATATTTTTCCAAAAGTGGGGAAAGAAATTCAAAGCTGACTTTCCTAATGCTTTTGTCTTATACTGAAAGTTGATTATCTCACAACATAGGATGTTGTCAGGTTAGTGTGATGTCTAGAAATCAATGTCTATGTGCAAAGTTGATTTTGTTGATCAAGTCCATCAATTTTAAATGATTACCCATGAGATTTATTGACACTTATTGTAAAACTTCCGCTGGATACCAAGTCCTTTTAAATTGGAACGGACTTTCTGAAGGTATTATCGGCAGTTGTCAAGTTATGAAGTTGCAATTCTGTCAGCTTTTCTACTGAGCAGGGTAGTTTTGCTTGTGCAGTTTTGTCATTTCCCTTCTGAGTTGAGTAGTTTAGCAGTTGCCTTTCTGTCAGTTTCTCTTCTGAGCTGAGTATTCTCTAAAAGTCTCACAAATTCTTAACCCTTTGACGCCGGAATTTAGTGGCTGTTCAGCTATTTAAAGGGCTCACTGCGCGGCCACTTTAGTGGCTGTTCGGCTATTTAAAGGGCTCACTGCGTGGCCACTTTAGTGGTCGTTCGCCTATTTAAAGGGCCCACTGCGTGGCCACTTTAGTGGCCGTTCGGCTAATAATCTGTTAGAAGGTCTTCTACATTGAGTCACTTCTTGACTTCCTGCCATCCATACTGTTTGTGTGGCCATCCTATCAGCTTGCCTTCTTCTGTTTTAACCTTTTAGCGCCAAACGTCAACTAAATTGGATGAGCAGTGGGCCTTTTAAATAGCCAAACGGCCACTAAAGTGGCCACGCAGTGAGCCCTTTAAATAGCCGAATGGCCACTAAATTCCGGCGTCAAAAGGTTAATCATCTGGAGTGGCAATAGCTGTAACCAGTGCTTCTGTTTTTTTTTTTTTTTGTAACTGTAGTCTAATTGGCACCAGCCTTTCAGGTACTTACAAAACTATGAAGAGGAACGGAACTTCATGTACCACTTTGATCGCCTTTTAAGCTGACAACGCTTTGCTGTTTATGTCACAGCACAAGTGTTTTCGCAGTGTGCCTTCCACTATTTATGCAGCACACACTAAAAGATTTATCTGTAATGCAGCAACAGCTTTTTAATCAATCTGGACTCTCTTCCTTTCTATTCTCATTATCTTCAGCAATCTGTCCATTCTGTACTTTCTCCCATATCTTAGTGATATCAGTTATGATCAGCATTCCATGCTGCAGTGCACTTTATTAACCATTTCCTTATTAGAATGAACCAAGTGTTAACACATTCATTGGAAGCAGGGGGTTTTAAATGCCACCATTATTCTGACAGGCCTTTTCAATAAAATGATTAAAAAATTAAGCACATGTAAAATTATATTAAATTATATTATATAATAATTTATAACATTTTTTAAATTAAATTTTAGAATCTGTACCTAGAATAATATTAAATTTTTGTGTATGTGTTTAGTAACTTTTCCCCGCATGGTACACAATGGAACACGGAGTTCTGCAAAGCGCCACGACAGAGCTTGAATATTTAGCACCGATATTGAACAAATTCTTCTGTATTCCATGACTGGACATTGATGGCTCCATCATGAATGTATTTGGGTAATGTGTTTTCAAGTTAGCACTCCATGCTGGGTTGAATGGACTGGGTAGAGAAGTGGTCCATCTGCGCACTGTCACCGTTAGCTGTAGGAACGTTTCTCCTTTAACCTTCTGGCGCTGGAATTATTTTTTTAAATTTTAGCACACACTGTGTATAAAATGTGAATAAAACAGGAACCAAATATGTTAGAATTATGAAACAAACTGCATTTTGAAGATTAAAAACCGGAGAGTATATACCATGTTTAAAATATTCAGTACCTGTATTTGTTGAATAAATATATAAAATGCAACGTTAAAGGTTAGTGGTGCGGTACGACAACTATAGGGGTCTTTAGGCGTCAAAGGGTTAATCGCGGGTGGTGCAGATGTTTTTACAAGAAAATGCTCTTTCTTTTGGATGAACTGTGACATCTTTGGCCCCGTAATGTATGCACACTTACAAACGTGGCCATCACTGATTATTTTGCACACTTCTAATGCCTGTGTTCAATTTGGATGCAGTAACTCTGAACATGCCTGTAATGCAAAGTCAGTAAAGTCCAGTTGAAATGTGATGGCACACGGTGATGCACGGGAGGGGAAGCGAAGGAGAAACTGGCAAATGGAGTGGGTAGCCGGTACTCTTCACACTACCTCAGAACATGGTGCATCCAGTATTACTACCAACAATAAAAGCTGATATTCACACCTCGGCTGCCAGTAGTCGACTGAACTGACGTCCCCGTCAATTTAAGTGGACTCGTCCATTTCACCGAAAGACGAAATCTGGTTTCTGCGCGTGTGCCATCACATTTCAACTGACCTCTACCTTGATGCAATGTGTGTTTGAACCTATGATTTTTATCAATTGAACATGAGTATGCAGTTCATTGGTTACTTCTCTGCATACGCCTGAACGCTTGTTATAACAGTTATACCTGCTATATGTGGCATGTGCTTCTGCACATTGCCTGTGTTGAGTTTTACTGTGTTTTCTCTTCAACTGCAAATGTGAGGGTACAGCATTGTGTGACATGGCCTAATGCTATCTCTTTCTACATACCTCCGTCTAGGCGCAGGCTCTGAGAAGTTGAAAACGTGACAGGAAATGAGAACAGTGTTTGAGCAACTGTATTTGAAAGTCGCTTGTTATAAGACTTGCTTTTTAAAAATTCCAGTCCAAGTTTCCTTCAGAGTCCTTGCACATGACAGCGCGAATCTTTCGACTGAAATAATGGTCGTAATTTGTGAAGTATTTTTTAATTACTGGGATGTATCTCTTTTCCACATTTAAGTACAGCAGTTAAGGTAATTGTTTCATGGTTAATTTTCTGTTACTGGTGACGATGATGGTGATGATCAACACCGCCACTACCACCACCACATAGTCTGTCATATGACAGGTCCATACGTAGCCTCTGCGAAAGTGAGTTCTCTAGAGAGTGTGATTCTATCGCTCCTCTTTCAGTTTTCAGTATTGTCTCATTTCCTTATGGTGATCCACTAGTTGCTTGCGTCTTGTTTCTAGTCTTTCCATCCCTTCAACCTTTCTTTCTATCTTTCCTTCAAAAACATGTTTTAGATGGCAGTTCCTACACAAGGTGTCAACAGTTCAGTTCTCTTTCCTTCTTTTTATTGTATGTTCCTTTCCTTTTTGACTCTGTGTTATACTTCTTCACTTTTCACACCTTCAGTCCAGCTGATCTCCATCCTTCTCCAGCATCACATTTCAAAACGTACTGCAGATATTTCACAAAAATGGTTCTAATTCCAAATGCTGGGATCAGGTTAGTAGCACCATGCCTTCATGTTGGAACCCCTCATGTCTCTGCTTGGAGACCAACTATTCATACAGCTTTTTTTGTGGTTTTTGTGTCCTCCAGACAAATGGTGCAAGTTAAACAATGACCGCCTTTTTCTGTGCCCATTCTGCTTTGTTGTTGGCTAATCAACCATTTTATGCCTTGTAGTATGAGATACTGATCGCAGTGTTAAGTAAGCCATCAGCATATAAAGTAAGATGTAATAAAATGGGGAATAGTGGAATGAATTAAAGAACTTTGAGGTGTGCCATTCCTGTTGTGTGTAGTAACTGTTAGGTGGGGTAACCACAGTCAGTAACACAGGACCACTCCAGCAACTAACAGAATCCACACCTAGGCTATAAGGAATAAACTTTGCCTGACACGTAGGTGATGAGATCTCAACATGGATACGCAGTGGCGCACATTGTATAGACACTCTCTTTTTAGCGTATTCATCATTCATTAGTATTCAGCCTTGAAGGCCGGGCTTGGCAGGAACCAGAGCCCAGTCATGTGACCGGTATGCCTCTGGCACACTGCATCCTGGGCAAGTTCTTGGGGGTAGTTTGCCATTGCTTTCCCCCGCCTTTAGATGTTCCCACTTTAGACGCCAGGTGCCTCTGTCCACAACAACGCGAGAGATCCTAGCAGCGAAAGGTGGAACTGTGGGCAAGAAAGATGTCCGGTAGTAATTTTGCCTGAATTCCGACTTCAACATAAATTTAGGGATCTCTTACATGCCGCAAATCTACGACATGGGACCGACGGCTTTACTTCCCCTCCGAAGGAAGGCATGCTGAGGATTTTTTCGCCCTAAAAATCCGACGGCTTCGACCGGGTTTGAACCAGCAAACTTGGGTACTAAAGGCCAGCACGCTACCCCTAGACCAGATGTTAGCATATAATTTCGGATAAAACCTGATGATGGCCACTGTTGGCCGAAACATGTAGTTTTTATCTATAATATAACATCATTTATTAGACACACATTGGACATATATTGGTTGTGTTATTGATGGTAGAGACCCCACCTAATGAATTAAAGAAGAATGGAATAGTCCACAAAAATAAATGCTTCCTGTATCCATAGATGTTCTGTGGATGATTTGTTATTATGTCCAAAGGCTTCTCCATTCTTCTCTGTGACCAACCATAACTTCTTTGGCTGTGGCTATGTACACTGTTTAACTTCGCTTATTTTGTATATCTCTCCTGTGCTGGTCTGTTTCTGTAGCCCTTTATGTAATCTCTGCAGTGACCAGTTATTCAGCATGTTTATTGTGTAGGCTGTCCAGAGGAATTCTGTTTTCATCTATGCACAATACTGCCCATACTGCACATGGTCTTGCATGCACTTGTTGGACGTGAGAGACTATCAAATCTGAATGACTGTTATGTCAGTACATAATGCTTTGTTTCGTTTTTTACAGGCCCAAATGCCAGATCCAAAAACTTACAAGCAACACTTCGAGAATAAACATCCCAAGAGCGAGTTGCCGGATGATCTGAAAGAAATAGCTCTATGATATCATTACATGTGGTACATCCGTCTAAGACTTTTCACATTTTTATGGGGAATGTTACATTGTTGGGTACTTTGGACAAATACAGCAATACTCATTTGTCTTGATAACACCTGCAAGTTACTCTCTTGACCATCTTTCAGTGGGGGGAGATGGGGAGATTCATTATGGTATTTTAGATGAATTAACACTTCTTCCAGTTGTCTGAAATGCAACAAGTTTAGTTCTGAATGAAGTTGTTTCAGGCCACTAGCTTCTTTTGTTTGTGTTAAGAAGTTAAAAGAGAAGGTCTCCAAGAAACACTGATTAACTGCTGTGTTGCAAGTACAACAATTACAGTTTTTGTTTTGACAAAAATGAACAGGAAGAGCCCATTACACCGTGAAACTGGCAGATTTTATTTATTACGTGTTCATACAGATGGAGTGGGCTGCGTAAGTGCGTCGGAGTGATGCTCCTGTGAGACCTTTTATTGTTACACTTGTACCCCAATCACAACTGTATTAATAATTTAAATATTGTTTTATTTTGATCACTGTTACTGTTACTGTTGCATGAAAGATTTTGTGTGGTGGGATAAACATTGTAGGTGTTAATTCCCATAAGAAAATAAACATTTTTTGGTTTAAAATTGAACATCAGACATTATTTTTGCATTTCATATTGTTCATTCATGACGTCGGGAATCAGCATAATGTGGGGGGGGAGCAGTTATTGTGGAAATGAAGTGTATGTAAATGTTTTCTGTATATTCTGCATCATTTTATTTGTGTTGTTGTTGCTGTAGCGGTTCCAATAAAGTTAATAATGCGGTAGTGTTGGGCGGTCAGTACCATGTGCTTGATGGAAAGAGAATGCTCTAATTAAGTCAGGTGTGAGTTCATGTCTTATACTGTTAACTGAGAAATTGAAAAGATTTTGACTGATAATGGTTTTGAAAAATAGGTCATGACTGTTGGCTTTGTACTGTGAGGATTTCCAAAATGTTTTCAGATGTTCTGTTCCACTTTCACGAACAGAGGAATGCTATACATGGTCATCCAAGGGGTGACAGCCTGTCTGTAGGGGGTGGGTTCTTTTGGTATTCAAAGTAATTTTGATGTTTCTAGGAAGATTGGTGCCTGCTTGACTTTGCTTGTTCCATGTGTAAGACAGGTTAACAGAAATTCTTATTGACTGATTGTGCAGATTAGTGTGTTATTTCTGTTACATTACAGGTGACTCGTTATGCAAGGATTTTGTTTCTGAAAATCAGACTGTTTGCCAAAATCCCATAAAATGGAAAACATAACATGTAATAATGAGGGCTGTATTCCTGAATGTGTAAGATTTTGGTCTTTCATGGTTAAATTAGCTATTAATGCTAAGATACAAGGACACAAAACAATGTGCAGAATATACAGACAGACAAAACGAAAACTGTGGAATGATGTTCGTTTACAGGCTCTTATGGTGGTTGTTGTTCGAGCGACAGGTGTCTTGGTTCGTACTGTTTGTTGGCTAGTAAGTTCATTTTTATGTGTTGGAGGTACATTTGTCTCCATCTTTAGGGTGAACGAATTTGGTACAGGTGGATGTTGAAGTGATTGGGGCCAGAGGCAGAGTCTCAGTATGGCTGACAGGGAATCAATCCATCTTGATGTCACCACCTCATTAGGCCTGAGGACTGAAGTCATACTGTGACTATTTCTGTTGTACTGTCATTGTATACTGTATTTTCCTGGAGTGACTGAGAGGAGGAAATGTGCTGATTATCTAGGAAGGTTGCAAGGATTCTGGCCAATTAGAGTTATGGAAGTGGGAGGTAGATCTTGTAAGGAGCCATTGAGAATAGAGCACTTTAACCCTTTCCCCTCCCTAACGCTCCAAAGCGCTCGGGATTTAAAAGTCCCCTCCCCCTCTAAACGCTCTAAAGCGTTTCTGGTATGGTACGTAAATTTAAATGTCCCGTGAAAAAACTCGGCTCTTCTGCCCAGGCACTAGCGATTTAAATGGAACGGGGAAAGGGTTAAGTGAGCCTCACAGATTGTGCATAATGTAAAAGTAATGGGATAGTTTATCTATAAGGTTTCCCTTTGGGTTGTAGCAGTTGGGAAGTGGAAGGTGAAGAGTGATATGCTTTGGCTGGCACATCCTGGTGATCAACACAAGCATCCAGACAAGAAAATATTGGCACGTGGACTGGCTGTAAAGGAAGCGATAAAGCTGGAGCTGCACCCTAACAGCACGAACGGGGAGGATGATTTCTTCCGAAGCAGGTCATAGAAGCCTCTTGGCCATTCCCCGAAGGAAAGGAAGCAGAAGGCATTCTCCAAGAATGGACTAGTTTTGTGCTCCTGGGGCAGCACTGCTTGTGGTACCCACATGAATAGGGTTCATCTCTCTCCACCTTCCATCTTTCAACCATTACAACTTAGAGAGGCACCTTATACATTTAATGTCACACTGCTTTCACATTTCTGTTGTTGGCCCTGTACATGCTGTTTGTCTCAATTCACACTCCCAATTCCTGTTGGCTTGGTGCAGGTTCTTTCATTTTTTTACTTTTCAGTTGCTGTAATTTGCCACAGTCCTTGGAACCTTCCTATATGACAGACACTTCCTCTTGCTAAACTGTTACGTTAAACAAAGTCCCAGTTATACTTATCAGGTTTCCATTACACAAGCCCAGCAATTACATTTAGTAAGTGGCTATAACTAAATGGACCAAAGGATGTCTACTTGCACATTGCACAATTCTGCACCCTTAACCTTTTGGCACCGGAATTATTTTTTTAAATTTTAGCACACTCTGTATATAAAATGTGAATAAAACGGGAACCAAATACATTAGAATTATGAAACAAATTGCATTTTAAAGAGAAAAAATGGAGAGTATATAACATGTTTAAAATATTCAATAATTCTTTTTGTTGAATAAATATACAAAATGCAAGGTTTCGAGGTTAGCGGTGCGGTATGACCACTGTAGGGGTCGTTAGGCGTCAAAGGGTTAATTGGCTGGTTGGTCGTTCCCAGTCACCTAAGTGTGCAGCAGAACCAAACTCAAACTCAGCAGCCCTAAAGACAGGCCAGCATATTCCTCCAAAATGTAGAAACAGACATGTTGTTCTGCATGTTGTAAGAACCTAGAAGACAATTATTCCTTCCACGTAGAATGTAAATTCAAAATCAATAAATATTAACAATGGACATAGCTATATGTTTCTTGAGGTGGCCGGACGGAGGAGTTATGGGACAGTTTTATTGTTGGTGATGCATGATTCAGATGAAGTACGTGAAGAAGGAAGGATAAAATAAACCTGCAGCTATGCAAAAACCGCTGATCATAAGTGTTTACGTTGAAAGTTGGCTGTATCTGCCGATGAGGTTTCCTCAACCTCAGAATCTTCAGCACAACGTTAAAGGCCTACAAGTTCTTGCTGTAAATATTAACCTGTGTATGTTCCACACAAAATTTCTACATGTATATGAACTACAGCCATAACAAATTTCACATACCGATAGTACCCAACAAGTTGGCTCATACTATTTCTGCCCTGTAACTGGAATGTAGTACCGATATGAACAATTGGCAGACCGTCTTGTTGGTTACATAAGCACTTATGAATTGGCGTGTTAGTTTAGATTATACACAAAGGTGACCTGAAAATTCTGATATGAAATTTTATTGCTGTACGGTATACACTGCTGATGTTGCTCCTATCTCTCTGGGTTGGTGTAGTTTTGCTATGCATACTTGTGAATACAAAATAAAATTTGCTGGCATCTCTAATTGCAATTTAAGCAAGACTCTTGATTTGTCAGGTTTGAAGGTACTTCAGAGGATAGATATACAGTAACATAACAATATTACAGGCTCGTATTTGTTTATAAATGAGGAAAGTAGCGTAATAGAAGCTTTCTGGTTAGGCACAGCACTGATATGACAACACAAAAATGTGATTATGATGTACTAAGTGTATGTTCGTATTGCTGATTGCAAACACGTGTCCTTACGTGTAGCAATCATTCACATGTTGACTGTCACATTTGAGTGGTTAACACTTGAGCTTTGCGTCTGGGACAGTACAGTTGATGCGGTGTTCTGTGGTGTACCTCAGTACTACCAAGCAAATGTGGGTACTGTATCTGTAAATAGGTGATGACGGCTTTCTTCAACACATGTTGCAACATTCATTGTCATCTGTTTTTTTTTTATGCTGTGTGATGTGTACGGTTTGCAAGTGTTCCTGAATAAACTAACGGGCACACTTGTTATGGGGGTTGTGAGTTCAGTCTTAAACTCAGTTATATTTTCGGAATCCAAGTACTATGTCGAAATAAATTGTGTCTACTTTAACTGCAGAGTGAATTGCTGTTTTTGTTTTTATGGTCAGTTTTATCACAGGTCCACCAACTGTACCTTGTATAATAAAATAATGAGTTGCATATGCCTGTGTACCAATCCCAAATAAAATATGCAAAGAAACATAATGTTTTTGTGACTTATGTGATACTGAGTATTGAATACTGTTGTGTGTTCTGATATAAGGAACAGAGTTTTATTCTTAGAAGTGACATTTATACACTTCGTTGGCCATGACAGCTAATAAAGACAGAGTGTACTAATGCATACTCATTATCATGAAAATAATTAGTGAGAATGAAGGTAATTCATTCCATTGGTTACCATCTTCAATGCACCGACTTCTTTGGGAACTGTCATCAGGTGTTTGGAGTGACAAATCTGCATAGTAACAACAGTAATTGGAACAGATTAGTGCTATGTTGAGCGTGCATAGTAATGCTAAAGAGAACATTGTCCATTGGAATATTTTGGCACATATATTATCGCATGTCTGTGGAGTTAAGCTTGTCTTTTCACCTAATTTATTGGTGGTTCTTAAGTTGTGTGACTGCCATAAATTTTTGGGCTGTGCCATGATGGGTGTTGCTCAAATATTTTTCTGTATCTTTACACCATCAGTCACCCTGAAGATGGAGGCATTTTTTTCCTCCAAAATGTTTGACCACACATATTGTATACTAAATGGTGTAAAAACCCAGAAAACAATAATTTATATCATCTCTGTGCAAGATCACATTATCGCCTACTGGGTGTCTTGTACCAGAGGTGCTTTTGATACTGAGTAGGTTAACCGAAGTGGTGATGCTTGTGACTTGTGTTGGTACACAGCTGTCCTGACAGGTTTATTGTGGTTTTCTTCATTCCTTTGGGTCATCACGATATTATATCATTTTGGCCACAACTACATCCTTCCATCCATCCCTTTTCCAAATTGCTCTTCACTAGTCCTACCATTGGATGCAGTGAAGTCCAAGTTTTATCAGTGTCATGAAATTAATCACAATTTAAGTAAATAAATGTCATTTGATGGATCTGTGTTTTTACTGGTGGTCAGCTGTATAAGTTTTATTGTAGTAATGTAGATTGTGCTTTGTGATGTATAAGTAATATGGCTTGTGTGCCAGAAGTTTGCAGGTCCTTCTGATGTGACTTTCTGTTGCCTCATTTTTATGTGTTTT